>ENA-ORXT01002237-ORXT01002237.1-marine-metagenome-genome-assembly--contig:-NODE-2237-length-23646-cov-8.109508_pt1 | contig 23646 bp, 15 predicted proteins | sample MGYA00237868_ERZ511482 | MGnify/ENA metagenome assembly ERZ511482
TTTATAATCATATCCTATGGAGGCATTTAGGATATTATTAGGTTGTGCAATTAGTCTATCGACATAGAAAGTGTCAATATTGGTGATAATTACCCAAGGTGCTTCTGTCAATAACTCTCTATCTAGTATAGTCCTAGGATATTTTACTTCTGAAATAGTATGTGTATAATTGATATTGAAAACAAAGCCATTTAGGAAGTTATTTAAATACCAAAATCTAGTTTGCCATTCCACTTCTAATCCGTATAGTTTTACAGGAAAAGGATTATTGATAGTTCTGGAAATGGTTTGCCCCGCTGTAGAAGATGGTAAACCATATTCTGCAGCTTGGTCGTTATCAATAATCGTAGAACGACCTGCATTATAAATCAACTCTTTTATGTCTTTGGAAAATCCACCGATAGTAAAGAGGCCTAATTTATTTTGGTAGAAAGAGGCATATACATCATAGTTAGTGGATAGGGAGGTTTTCAAAAAAGGGTCATTCCAATCCACGTTAGTCAACTGTCTATCCCAAGAAGGAATGATATTTCTGAAATCAGGACGAGCTAAAGTTTGGGTATAAGCCAATCTTAAATCAAACCACTCCGTTGGTTTATATTTAGCATGAATCATTGGCAAAAGGAAACTGTTCTGATTAGAAATGGTCGTATCAGAAAACAAATAACCATCTGACCAAAGTAGGGCAGCACTATTGCCTCTTACCCCTTTATATTCCGTTTTATTATGCTCGTATCGGACACCGGGAATAAGGGTTAAGTTTTTACCAAGTTGAATTTCAGCCATTGCGTAAGCCGCAGAATAATCTTCCGTTCCAGAATAATCATCTTTGTTGGTTGCAGGGAAATCTGTAAAATAAATGCCATCGGCTATGTCGGCTATTTCTTTAACAAAGGCCCCATCTGGGATATTTTTTATAGAATAATCTCCACCCAAAAAGTTTTCGGGGCGATAATTAGGGTCTGTAAATAATTCATAAGGTAAGGCAGAAACATCACTAGAAACAAAATCTCGCAATTCTGGAAAATTATCTACTATCGCATTTCGTATTTCTGCTCCTTCCCCACCAAAACGTACTTCCAAACGTTGAGAGGTATAATCATAGGCTTTATCTAATGTTCTGTATTTACCACCGATTTTGAAAACGATACTAGTTTTATCAGATAGATTTAGTGCGTAACTCAAATTCAAATCAGCCCCTAATTGGGTTTCTTTTGTATCAAATAAATTTCTGGAGATTCGAGAAACTCTAGCATCACTAATATCATTTTTCGCAAGACTGGCTATGGTTGCAGGCGATGCCGTTACCTCCAAACCAGTTTCAAAACCCGCCTCTTCTCTTCCTGTGAAAATGACTCCGTTTGGTAATTCATTGGTAGAATAAGCATAAGATAAGCCGCCTGTTAATTTAATAGCCCCAAAAGAATTTTCAACTCTAAGCGAATTATTCATTATTAATAAATCACTCTCGTCATTTTGATACCCATATTCGTGGCTTCTTTCTAATGGGCGCAAACTTTCGAATCGCCTATCTGTATTTCTTCCAATTTTACTCGTGAAATTGCTTAGTTTTATTTTACCATTGGGCAATTTATAATCCAATACAAAAACACCGCCTAAGCGACTAATTTTTCTATCATAATCGTTGAGCAAAATATTAGCAGAAGAAACATCCACTTCTGATTGCTCATTAGGGCTGGTTCTGTTGGTATAATTCACGCCTAATTCATAAGAAGGTCTTTTTCTGTTTTCTACATCAATTTGTGCAAACACACCAATTTTATCACTCAAAAAACGTTTACTCCCGCCCAATACAAATTTATAATCCCCCAATTGCTTTTTTAGACCACCGTAACCTGTTTGTAATAACACATCCAGTTTAGGGTCTTTTGGCGCGCTTCGCAAAATAAAATTCACACTTCCTCCTATAGCATTTGCTTCTTGATTCGCCAATACTGCTTTTGATACTTCAATTCCTTCTAGCATATAAGGAGAAATCATACTCAAATCCGTACTTCTATCGTCGCCTCCCGTAGAGGCCATTTGAACGCCTTCTATTTGAATTCTATTATATTTTGGTGCCAGTCCTCTTACCACCACTTTGCTACCTTCGCCACCACTTCTCAAAATGGAAACGCCCGGTAATCTTCCGATAGCTTCCGCTGCATTCGCAGTGGGTAACTCTTGAATCTTTTTAGCGGAAACTACATTAACTATCGTATTAGCAGAAAGCTGTCGATTAATCGCTGCTACTTGTGCTTCCGCTTGTGCAGAGACGATAACTTCCACTCCTTCCACCGAAATATAATCTGTTTGAAAATTTACTTCAACTGTTTTTCCTGCAATAACAGTAACCTCCACTTCCTGATTTTCATAACCTAAATAACTCGCTACTAAAATATGCGTTCCCGCAGGTGCCGCATTAATAATGTAGTTGCCATCAAAATCAGTACTTGTGCCTATACTCGTGCCATCTATTATAACATTAGCTCCTATCAATGTTTCTTTAGTGGTCGCATCTTTTACGATTCCTTTAATACTTCCATTATTTTGTGAAAACAACAGTTCACAAATAAGTAGCATAAAAAAGGGGATTAGTATTAGGCGGTTTTGATTCATAGGGGTGCTATCAAAAAAGGTTTTATATGTCAAAAATAAATTATCCGTTACACAAACTTAGTAAATGTTATTTTTCTATGCAAACGTTTGCATAGAAAATATTTAAAATATATGCTTAACGACACAATATTTTGAAATATAACTAAAAAATGACTAATTATTTCTTGTTTTGATGAAAAATAAATAGTTAAATGAAGTTATTGGTAAGTATTTTCGATAATCGTTTGCATAAAAAAACAAATATGGTTTTTGTTTTTCCTCATATTCTAGGGAGCGCTAACCCGATGTTTTAAGTAATTATTTTAGTATCTTTACCCTTGCGGACTCACCATATAACAATCGACAAGAGCAAACCGATCTTTTAGTTCTGTCTGGAAAATGGGATTAAAAGATCGACACCTTAAAACCAAGGTAAAATCTTAGCCTAATAGCTATGAGGTCAATCCCTACCAAATTATTAAACGATGAGCGATAAAACAGAAATAACGGTTTTTGATACCAAAGTACGAGTTCTACAAATTGACGATGTAGATTATTTTTGCCTGACCGACTTGGCTAGGTACAAAAACGCCAAAAATCCAAATTCTACTATTCTTAGCTGGGTTAATGCCAAACCCAATCTAGAATTAGTATATTTTTGGGAATTGAGACATAATAAAAATTTTAAACGTACCCCACAGGGTATGTTTAAAGGGTATCAGAACTATTTAACCGATGAATTTATGGCCCCGATATTTTAAGTTTGCGGTTCTTTGGCAATTTTTTTTCTACTCCCTAACAATTATTTTTTCAGTAAAAATGCCATCTTTCGTTACCATTTCCAATAAATAAATTCCTGCTTTTTGAAAAATGTGCTGTGTAGGTATGTGAATAGTTTCCTTAGGAAAAGTCTCCATATTTTTATGCCATAGCAATTGCCCGTTTAAAGTAGAAATTCTTAGTGCTACATCTTGAAAATCTGGAATTTCTAAGGTAAGTTCTTCTAGTCTAGAGATAGGATTCGGATAAACAATTATTGGCGAATTGGCGATAGTTGGATTTTCTAAAGAAGTGGATATTTCTCCAATTGTATAAGCAACATAAGGTCGTAATGTAGCATCTTCCATATCTGCGCTACTAAATTTATAGAATGCTTCTGCTACTTCATTGGCAATATTGGGATTCAACCGCAGTTGTAGATAATTCTCGGAATTAGCACCTGCGGTGATTTGTTGATTGATATAAAGGGCAAATTGTTGGGCTGCCATACTATCTAAAGAATGGAATCCTATTTCGGTAGTGGATTTAATGAAGTTATCTGTTAAGCGTATTTCTTCCTCATTTATTGCTCCTTGCCAGTAACTATTACCAGAAACATCTGCTGTATTTTGATAAGGTAAACCATAAATAGCAACATTCCCAAGGGGCAGATTTTCCTTTCCAGCATAATGAATATGAAGATTAGCGGATTTTATTTCCATCCCATTTGGGATAGTAGGTAATTGGAATGGGAGTACTGCTGCGCCGTCACTTTCTCCAAAAACGCCCCCAATATGATGTTCCTGCGAACCGACCCAATGTAAGGCTTCATTTGATTCAATTTGCTGGTCTTTACTATCAATTGGCATCAAAATAGGAAAGCTTGTTTCTTCTATTGGCGTAGTATATTGATTATTATCTGTGATAGCAAGTGATTCATTCCCAGAAAAATCAACTGCTCGAATTGCTATTTTATACCTAGTATTAGCGGTTAAGCCTTTCGCAAAAAAAGAAGGATTTATGGTGCGATAGGGAATATTATTTAAGGTAATTTCATAGTAAGCAATGCCGATATTGTCTATAGCAGATTCCCAAGTAAGTACTAGAGAATTACTAGCATTTTCAATCAGTAGATTGGTCGGTGCAGTTGGAGGTTCTAGGTCTTGCAATGTGGTATTAGTTTCAAAACATCCTAAGTCAATTGGATTTTCTTTTTCGCTATTTCCTATTTCTCTAATTAGCCCTTCATTATCAATTGTTGGCGCATCTTCTTTAATTCCTGCATCTACCACTGCGGTATTAGCTTGTAGATGGAAATCCCAGTTTTCATAATCTACAAAAATTTCTGTTGGGGCTATGCCAATCGCATTGTGGTCTGCTGTTCCAGGGTTTCTGCTAAACACGAATGTTGGCATTATATTATTTCGGACTAAATTACCCGTACTTCTTCTTCCATCTTTATGAGAATGAATATCAATCCACGGCTCCGATTCAAAATCGAAAAGCCGATAAGGATTTCTGACAATCGTGTTATTGACAACCTTACAGTTTTTTGTACCATATAATGCAATACCATGTGGATGGTCATTGACCACTAAATTATTCTCTATCACCCAATCTTCGGTGAACCCATCAAAACAAACAATACCTTGCATAATACTAGACAACAGTGGGATAGTGGGGTCCGTATAGTTAAACACTTGATTGCCTTGGATTTTAATATTCTTTTTGGGTTTGCCAAATGTCCAACTCTGAAAAGCATCATCGTGATTGCCGCCAACATCCGAATAATCATCTACTACTGCATTTTTGATAACATTATGGGCAATGATTAAATCATCGGCTAATCCTCGGATAGCATCTCCGCCAAAACGGTCAATCGTATTATACTCAAAACGATTGTCTGCTTCGTGGATAGTAATAGAGAAATTAGTATTTTTAATATAATTGTTTCTGACCACACATTCTATTCCTAGATGCTCGATTCCGTCACCTGCATTCGCATACCAATCTTCATTAGTTGTCCAAATATTTGCATCATCAATAGCATAAATTTTACAATTTTCTAACCAAACTTTATTAGCGGACCTACCCAGTATTACATAATCTTCCTTACTAGTAATTCCCGTATTTTCAGGACTAATATCCATACCAGAAACAATCCATCTTTTACCATTTATTAATATTTTTTGTAGGGTAGGGTGATGCCCAGATTGAGCAGCGATAGTTACAAAACCACCGATATGTTCTCCAAATACTTGAACATTTCCATGTAGGCCGTCTCGACAAAAAATAATATCTCCCGGTTTGAATTTCTTGAAAGCGGCAAAAACACTTTCCAAACTTCCCCAAGGATTCAGGGAATCTCCAGGATTGGAAATATTGCCATTAATCGGGTCGCAATAATAAACGGTACTTTCTGCAGGAATAGGGTTTACTTCTAATTGTATGGTCTTGGTGGTTGTTCCAGTTGGTCCACTTGCTTGTAGGTGAAAAAGGTAAGTTCCTTCGTCGCCTTCATTGGTATTGATGGCAATTAGACCGCTATTATCTTCTTGCACTTCTAATACTGCAAAGGCAGGCAAATCATCTGCCGAAAAGGTGATTTCTGGACCAACCGCTGAAAAAAAGATATTGATTGCACCTCCTGCAAGGACAGAGTTAGGACCAATTGGAGAAACGATTGGCCCATTCTCCGCACTACAAAATTGATTGACGAACAACACTAACACTATAATTTTAAACAGTCGAATAAATTTCATTGTAATGGTTTTGGTGGTTTTTTAGAAGAGAGAAAAGAGATTTAGAGCAGTAATAAACTAAAAAAGTCAATAAAAATGAGTGCTCTCTTCTCTCAATGAAATGGTCTCTGTTCGGACTACTAAACAAATAAACATTATAAACAAATAAACAACCTACCTAATTACTTTCCATCTCTTCAGCCAATCTTCCAGCAAAGCACTCCATTGTTTTAAAGTTGGGTCCTCTGTAACCAAACCAATTCCATGATTTCCATGTTCAAAAATGTGCATTTCCGCAGGAATCCCATATTTGCGCAAAGCCAAATAATAATGAACACTATTTTGAACGGGAACGACCTTATCATCACTCGTATGAAAAATAAAAGTAGGCGGAGTAATCCCGCTTACTTGATGTTCATTAGAAAGGTCATGCACCAACTCAGAAGAAGGGGTCGGACCTAATAAAAAACGCCTAGATCCCCAATGGGTATATTCGCTTTCCATGCTGATAACAGGGTAGGCGAGTATGCAAAAATTGGGCAAACTACTCTCCCGTTCAATTAAATCTGTTGATGTTTTATCACCAGCATCAAAATGAGTAGAGAGCGTTGCTGCTAAATGTCCACCCGCAGAGAAACCCATTACGCCAATATGATTTTTGTTAAGCCTCCATTTTTTTGCATTATTTCTGATAAGTCGAATCGCTCTTTTGGCATCGTTGAGCATATCGGGATGTTTGCCGCCCGTTCCATCAAATTTGCCTAGCGTATATTGTAAGATAAAAGCATTAACGCCTCTTTCATTAAACCAATTCGCGATTTGGTTGCCCTCATGGTCTATTGCTAAAACCGCATATCCTCCACCGGGAATAATGATAACAGATGCTCCATTTTTATTGTCTTTTGCCAGATGAACGAAAAGACTAGGTGCCGTTGAATCTTGCTTCGTTTCATATAGGGGAATTTGTTCGCCTTGCTGCCCAAAGAGAGAAAAAGGGAGTAGACATAATAGTAGTATTTGAAAATAGGATTTACTTGCTATCATATATTGAGTTTGTAAGTACTTACATTTCGCTGAAATTAAATTTAAAAACTAAAAATCATTTTTTTGATAAGTAGATGGTCTTAATCGTTTCAGCTTGGCATCTGGTAAAGAGTATATTTACTATTTCTCTTTAGAGGGAGCAAATTGGTTTTGTTTTTTTGCAAAAAAACAAAACCAATTTGCTCCCTCTAAAGATCTGTTTTCCTACAAAAAATTACCCAACCCAATTATCACAGTTGAAGCGACAAGGGTTAACAATCCAATAGTCAAAGTCCATTGCGTTTTTTTAGAGATACCCTTCCATTCTTTAAAATAAATACCCCATAAAGTGCTGAACAAAATGATAAATGCCATGTGTATAGTCCAACTAGCAAATTCATATTCTTTCCCTAAAAAAGTAGTGCCCATACCGTAGAAAAAGAACTGAAAGTACCAAGTTATACCACCAACGGTCGCCCAAAAGATATTTTTAGTTTTAGGGGTCGCATCATTTGTATAATCCGTGTAACTTTTATTCTTAATATTTAACCCTATCGTCCAAATAAAATTCGTCAAAAAACCACCCCATAATATCCACACTAAAACGGCATTATTCTGAAAAATATCTTTTGCGCCAGCAGCTAAAGCTTGTTCTGCGATAGGTTTTCCTGCTTGCAAGCCAAAGGCAAAGCAAGCACTTAAAATACCAGAAATAATAGACACGATTAGTCCTTTAGACAGGTCAAATTCTGCTACAGCTTCTTGCTTCGATGCTTCGTCTAATTCTCTTTCTTTATAGATGCCTGCTAGTCCAGCGATTCCTATTCCTACAAGGCAAACAATAACACCTATTAAAGTAGCGAAACCACCGCTTGTCTGAACTAAATCTCCCAATGTACCTTCATAAATAGGGGGTATCAAGGTGCCAAAAGCGGTGCATAAACCTAGTGCAACTGCCATCCCTAAAGAAATACCTAAATAGCGCATGGCCAATCCAAAAGTTAAGCCACCGATTCCCCATAACATACCAAAAAGAAAGGTGTAAAATTTTACCGTAGCGTCTGGTTCTGCTAATACGGTTAATAAATTAGGGACGGTTAGCCAAGCCATAATAAAAGGCGTTGCTAACCAAGCAGCAATTCCTAAAATGAGCCAAGCACTTTCCCAACTCCATTTTTGAATAAATTTGAAGGGAATGTAAAAACTTCCTGCTGCAAAGCCGCCAATAGCATGTAGGAATAGTCCAAAAAATGCACCCATATTTTTTGCTTTTTGTAAGAGTCTATTTTTATTAAGAGTATTTGCGTTCAACGTAATTGCCAAATTTATTTGGCAGATTCCACTTGTTATACTTGTCCTTTAGTACAAATTTGGCGTATTTTGAATCTGCCAAATAAATTTGGCAATTACGTTGGACGCAAATACACTTAGTCATCAATTTTTTAGCTGACACTCTATTATGCCGCCTCAAAATCCTTTTTCAAAACAGCTTTTGCTTGCACTAATTCTTCTGTGGTAAAAGGCATAGCACTAGCCGCAGAAACAGCTCCTTTTAATTCTTGAATATTTTTTGCACCAGATAAAACAGTTGAAACACCTGCTTGGTCTAATACCCATCTTAGCGCTGCTTGTGGCATATTGGTTATGTCTTTTCTAAGCAAAAAATCAAAGTCCTCCACTTGTTGCACTCGTTCTCTTATTTCTTGTTGAGTATAACGGGCATTTAAGGTACCTTCTTTAAATACAGTATCTCTAGTGATGCTGCCTGATAAAAATCCATTCGCTAAACATTCTCTTGCAACAACCCCAATTGGATATTTTTTTAAATCCTCCACAAGGGTTTGCGCTTCTCGATTCATCATGCTTAAAACCACTTGCACCACATCAATTTTTCCATCCGCTACCCATTGTCTTGCCATCCCTTCTGTTTGTGGAAACATAGAAATAGAATGACCAATAAATCGTACTTTTCCTGCTTTTTTGACTTGTTCGACACCTTCCCATACATCGTCCTGTATTTCATCAGGTGAAAAAGGAGAATGAAAAAACAGGACATCAATATAATCGGTTTGTAGTCGATTTAAACTTTCTTCTACCGAATCAATGATTCTTTTTTTGTAAAATTGAGAAGCTCCTTTTTTTATAGTTGGATTCCGTCCGAATTTACTAGAAATATGTACTTTATCTCTTCGTCCTTTTAAGGCTTTTCCTAATACTATTTCTGCAACACCATCTTGTTCTGGAGTTCCGTATTGAGGAGCCGTATCAAATAAATTTACTCCTAAATCAATTGCCTCCTGGATAGTGGCAATCCCATCTTTTTCGGCAACGCCTCCATATACATTATTACCGAATGCCCAAGTACCTAATCCTATTTCACTTACCTTTAGTTTTGTCCTGCCGAGCGTTCTATAATTCATAAATATTTTTGTATTAATTTATCTAACTTTTTGCTTGCTTTTTTGATAAATTTTTTGGCAATTTTCTTCCCTTGCTTTTTAGTAGCCAATCGAGGGTCCGCACCTGCAACGCCATCTTCAATCAAAGTAATTGCTCTATCTTTTGGCAATCTGTCCAAGGCAACTAATGCTGGTTCATAATATAATTGCAAAGAAGTTTCTCCAAGCGCAGAGTGGTTGGCCACTAATAAATCATTAGGTAAAATATCGAACTCTGCAAGTGCCCAAAAGTAATGTCGTGGATATTTTTTATTAAATGCTTTGGCGACTGATTTTAAAATATCAATATGTGGTTCTCCTGCATGACCCGTCAACAAAACAATGATTTTAAAATCTGCTTGTATTAATTGTTCAAAATATTCTTGACAGGTCTGTTTAATTAATTTTTCAGAAAACTCAATAGAGTGTTTTGGAAAATCAACACCGGGATAAGACTTTATTAAATTCGCTGCTTGATAGATAGGTGGCAGCACTATTCCGCCTACTTCTTTCGCCAAATCCATACACATTCCATGTGCCTTGATACCGTCTAAACCAACTGGGTTATGATAACTGTGATATTCCAATGCCCCCCACGGCAAATAAGCAATAGGTCTCTTTGCTTGAATAGACTCAATCTGGTCGGGTCTCATTTTTTCATAACAGCCCCATTTTTTGTATTTCACCATATCCCTGAGGAATAAATTAAAATTAAAATGATAATTAAAATTGAAAAACGAATTGATAATCGGCAGTTTATAAATCCAAAAATGTAAATTTATTTTTTCAACGTTACTAAGCAGAGTAATATGTTTATTATAACTGTTTATAAAACATTGATGTACGTTGTGTTAAACAAATAAACATCATAAACAAATAAACAACTCTACTTAAGCCCATTTTTTATGATAAATTAAAGGATTCTGTTCATCGTCATTCATTAAATCCCCAATCGTTAGTTTTTCAAATTTCTCATCAGGAATGACATTCTTCTTTCCATTAAAAATACTACCATCTGGCATATAGGCACAGGTCATAGCACGTCTTAATCCGGGGGTCATATTCACACCTGCCCCATGCAAACAGAGTCCATTATGAAAGGTGCAACTACCTGCTTTTATCTCCGCTTTTACTGGTTGGTGACTACCATATTTAGGATATTTATTGAAAACATCTCCTAGATTAGTACCAATACCTAAGTTATCCAATGTCGTTTCTTTATGCGAACCTGGCATAAAATACATACAACCATTTTGCGTAGTGACATCATCCAAGGCTACCCATATACTCAATGCTTCTCTATTATCGAAAGACCAAAAAGGGGTGTCGAGATGCCATGCAGTAGGATTCGCCCAGGGTTGTTTGACTAAGGATTGATCATGCCAAATTCGTATGCCATCTGCCTGTGCTAAATTGGCTGCCATTTCTCCTAATCTTTGGTCTAACATAATTTTTTTCATCTGCTCATCGGTCTGCCAAAGGTTGATGATTTGGTCAAATACTTTTCCAAAATAGTTGGCATCCTCATTGATACCATCCGACTCTCCTGTTTTGATTTCGGAATGAGGAAATTTTCTACCCGCCCTATTTTTTACGGCTGTATCCATAGCAGTCTGCCACGTTGCTAATTCTTCTGCATTGAGAAAATCATGGATGATGACAAACCCGTTTTCTCTATAAGATTCAATTTCTTCTTTGGTTAATTTGTATCGCATAAAACTATTTTTTGTCGGTTATAATAATTAGGAGTTATATCAGTTTAGGGATGAGGGAATAAATAACCTACCCATCTAAATCCGTTGCCATCATCCGTTGCCATCGGGTAGATTATTTATTTCCTACTCCCTTAGCTGATTCCAATCTGATGAGAAATAAGCTGTTTGTATTTTTTTTATAAAATCGGTATCCTTTTTTTGCTGTCCATAAACCATCAAATCTTGATAGAGGTAAAAAGATAACCAATAGCCATAATTGTATTTTTCTCGCAAGCTTTTAGGGTGCATCATAGTTGCATACCAAGCAGTATTTAGTTTGTATTTTTTGGCAACAGCCAATCCATTTTTTGCATTTTTCCACATTTCATTCGCCATAAATTGATACATAGCTTGGAAATCTTTATAGTCCATATTCTTCGTTTCGTAAACCCGTCCTTTGTCATTGATGCCTAATTCCTTTAAAGAAATGCTTGATTCAAAAATTTTATCTCCATCTAAATCCATGCGGATATTATCCATAAAGCCATTATTATCCGTATCGGTATATTCAACAGTACCAAAGCGAGTGGGTTCTGCTTTATCAAAATCTTCAGGTTGCAAGTTTTCTCCTCGCCAACCTTGCCAACCTTGAAAATAGGTTGCATTTTGGTCAATCCGCCAATAGCCTTTTTCCGCACCCAATAAATGAATTCGACAATCTAGTGGAGAAATATACAATTGTCCTTTACCCGAAAAATCTCTATCCCATTCTCCTCTATCACCCGAAGGGTCGGCTTGTGGATTATGATCCAAGCCTACATTTTTTGTTCCAATTTTAAACGGGTCTTTAGGGTCATAAAATTCTACTCTTTCCCATCTCTGAGAATCATCATCTTCGTCAAACACCATCCAACACTCGGCCCATTCTCCTCTATTAAAAGTAAGGTTGTATGCTACGTCATGATCTGGATAGACCAGTTGTTCTAATTGTCGCCAGCGGTCGTCTTCAAAGAAGTGATTAGCGGATTCTAAGCCTTTTAGGTTTTTAAAAGCATGAACTTGATCACTATAATCAAATCCTGCACCCATAAATTTAAGGCTCATATCATAGTCTAATTCATTGCTAGGTTCGCTATCATTATCCAAGTCAAAAGTCATTTGAACGAGCGATATTTTTTTGCTAAAATCCCAAGTTTGTAAGGGCGTGGTTGGGCTAGTAGAGAGGGGTAGCGGTTCATCCACCATTCGGATAGCCATTTCTGTAAGCCCATCTTTATCAGGGTCATAAAATAAAAAAGGATTTTCCCAATTGTAGGTCAGGTCTTTTAGATTCCATGTGGTAATATGCACTTTTAGCATTTTGCTTTTACCATTATAATCGGTAAAAAAATTAGCTCTGCCGTCATGGTCCCAACCTTCAAATTTAAAATGATTCCAATCTATATAGCCAAAAACACCATCTTGGTCATCGTCCATAAACCAGATATAATGCGATTCCCACTTGCCCGTAGAATCTTTATATCCATTATCTACGATAGCTTGAATATCTGCTTTTCCGTCTCCATTTTCGTCACTCCAATCAACAATTAAATCCTTTTCACCACCATAAATCCCATCTTTATTTACGTCTATCATCACACAATCATTATCTAAATCGCCTTCTCGGTCTCCCGTTTCCATATCATCATCATCATCAATCCATTGTACCTTTATGCCCGATGGAAGGGTAGCGCGTAATACATCAGGGTCGCCATCCTTATCCAAGTCTTCATAAGTCACTTCTCCAACTGCCATTGGTAGCCGAAATGGAGCTAGAACAACATCCAATTGACCATTTCGAAAAGTAGTTTTTTCTTGTGCAGTTGCTGTTATGGCAAGGAGTAGAACTAGTAGATTGAAAATAATTTTCATTTAATTAGATTTTCTATTGCTTGGGCAGTATAGCAAAATTGCTAGATGGTTTGATGGCTGTTTGTCAACGTCTTATATGCAACCATCAAACAATCTAACCATCAAACCATTTTGTCCGACTACTTAATAACATTTTTACCTGCTTTCAAATCATAAGTCTTTCCCTCAAAATCAAAAATACCACTCACTCCATCAGGCATAAAAACAGTTCCTTTTACCTTTCCTTTTTTTGTTTTATATACATCCATTTTCAATAAACCTTTTGGATGAGGAAACACCACTTTCAATTCTTTCAGATGTCCCAAGTTGGGCTGTATTAAAACCGTTCTAAATCCAGGACTTGCGGGTTGTATGCCAGCAATAGTGTGCAAAAAATCAAAATTTGGGGTAGCACTCCAACCATGACAATCCGAACGAGGATTTTTATCTGTCTCTCCGAAGGTCGTCATGCCTTGGTCTAGCATATATTTCCACGGCCCTAATTGATTAAAATATTCCGCCCCCATTCCTGCTTTTTGTAAGGCTCTTACCAAATAAAATTTAAAATAAATTGAAGTTTGAATGAGAGAAGTATCTGTCAATACCTGCTTCATTACCGATTGGTGATTCTTCACAGGTATAGTTTCCGTTAAGACACCAAAAATATTCGTATGCTGAGAAAAAACATCTTTTTCTGGACGTTCAGCAATTAAATATTTATTGGTGTCATAGCAAGATTGAAGAATAGCAGTTTGGAGTTTTTTAGCACTTTCTTCATACCTTTTAGCTTCTATTTCCCAACCGAAATGTCGAAAAATAGGAACGGCATTTTGTAAGGCATAGACATATTGTAAAGAAACATTAGCAGAATGTCCATCATCTGCCCCTGGAGGAATTCCATTTTGAAAACCTTTCGTCCAATCTGTAAAATTCCACCAATCTAAATTGGCTAATAAGCCCGTATCGTCTATATGCCTAGCGAACCAATCCAGTACCGTGACCATTCCCGGTAAAAAGGGTTCTAAAAACGAAGCATCATCCCGATACATAAAATAGTCGTTAATCATATCTACCCAAATCAAGGAATAGGTCGGAATTACTTGCACAATATAGGAGGGAAAACGACTAGCTGTTAAACCATTAGGCAACCGAGAATCATCAAAAGATTTAATCGCTTTGCGCATCAAGAGATCATCATTAGTGGCATAAATAGCCGCCATTGCTTGTATTCTGGAATCTCCTATATATTGTAATTGTTCGTAATAAGGATCTAAAAAAGTTTCTTGTGAGGAGTTACGAAGGGTACGCCAACTGGTGTCCCATATTTTGGTTAGCAGGTCATCTTCTACTTCAAATTTCGCTTTTAACTCAAACGGATAAGTCGAGTAAACGCCATGAAAATCATCAATTATAAGCGGATTTTCTTTGGTTTCTATATCTAACTGAATAAAGCGATACACTCTTAATGCTAGTGGAGAAAAATGTCTTTTCTCCCCTCCATCAGGATAAATTATATCGTAATATCCACGAATTTCTTTATCCTCAAAATCATTTCGATGTCCTTTCTCCCAACCACCATGTGCGGAAGTTGTTTTTGATTTTTCGTAAAATAAAGCCTCTGCGTAGGTAATTTTTATACTAGCATTTTTACCACTACTAAAAGTCATTTCGGGATAACCTACTGTATGTGTAGTATTATCTAAAAGGATAGAAACTTTGCTATTGCTAGGAATCGTCACTGCCTTTTTACCTTCAAAAATGGGCGTATTGATAGTCATTCCTTCACTACGAATTACTTTACTAATTCGAGTTGGAATGGCTTCCATAAAAGGAATGGCTCTTGGTACTAGAAACCAAGTGCTACCATATAAAAAACCTCTACCAACCGCAAATTCTACAGTAGCCGCACGGGGTTTCTTCCAATCAGTATCATCATAATTTATTTCTTTCCAACCCCAAGGGTAAAGAGCCGCATCTAAAATATCTCCTGGCCCAGCAGCATAATACCCTCCTAAGGAATCGGAAATAAACGGTGTATAATTAAAAGCTGAATTGAGCGTGCATGTCCAATTACTCTTAGGAGAGGTATTAATATTGGTAGTATTGGCTGTATGTCCTTGTAAAATAAAAGCCGTTTGAAAAGTTTGTTGAGCAGCATGTCTAAATTCACCAAAATTCACGACTTCTGCTGCAATGGTATTTGTTCCTGCTTGGAGATAGTTAGCAATATCCACCGTTTCATATCGCCAATTATTCATATCGCCTCTTGCAGGGCCCGCACTTACTTTTTGTCCATTGACAAAAAGTTTATATCTGTTATCCGCAGACACGTAAATGATGAATTGGTCAGGGCTAGTTTCTAATTCAAAGTTTTGCCGAAACAGAAATACACCATAGTCCAAAGTAGATGCAGTAGGATGGGTAATCCATTGAGCAGACCAAGCGTGTTTTAAGCTGGTAAAATCTTTTCCTTCTGCATTAATTTTTACAGTTGATTCCTGTGCAATATTTACGTTATTTATTCCTAGTAAGAAGAGTAGTAATACCCACAAATTATTTTTACACATAAAATCAATATTCAAAATCTAATTTTTAGAATAGTTAATGTAACAAGAGATTTTATATCCATTTTTCACTAAGAGATATAAAACATTTGGCTAAGATAGAATAAAATTAAGATTTTATGCAAACGTTTGCATAAACTTTATAAAAAAAATCTAACTTGCATTTAAATGCTAGGAAAAAATGACATATTTAGGTACTTAGGAACGCTATAATAATAAACATTTATTATTATAGCGTTCCTAAGCTTGGTATCTGGTAAAAAGTATTCAAGGCTACTGCTTAGTGAAAGAGCTAAAATAAGGTGAGCCAAAATATTTGTGAGAACAAAAAATCAAATTGAGCAGAAATAATTATTTATGATAAAATGTAGCGGTATTTTCTTCGGACTATGGCTAATTTTTCTAGCAAGCTGTGCAGAAACTTCAGATACGACTGCTTTGAAATTAGCCCATGGACTAGATACGCAGCACCCTGTACATAAAGGAATGGAATACATGGCGCAAAAAGCTGCTGAAAAATCGAGTGGGAAATTAAAAATTGAAATCTATCCCAGCCAACAATTAGGTACTGAACGACAATGTTTAGAATTACTGCAAATTGGTAGTCTAGCTATGACTAAAGTATCAGGAGCAGTTATGGAGAATTTTGCGCCTAATATGCAGGTGCTTAGTTTGCCTTACATCTTCAAGGGGCGAACACATTCCTATAATGTATTAGACGGACCAATAGGACAAAAATTATTGGTTCAAAGCGAAAAATATCGTTTGCGAGGATTGACTTATTTTGATGCAGGACAGCGTTCCTTCTATTCAAAAGAACCGGTGCGGACACCTGCCGATTTGAACGAGAAAAAAATAAGAGTGATGGAAAGTGTGACGGCGATGAACTTAGTTCGGGCGCTGGGTGGCGCACCAACTCCTATTTCTTGGGGCGAACTATATACTGCATTACAACAAGGTATTGTAGATGGTGCAGAGAATAACCCACCTAGTTTTTATACTTCTCGCCACTATGAAATTTGTAAGTATTATACCTTAGATGAACATACATCAGTTCCTGATATTTTGGTGATAGGCACAACTATTTGGAATAGTTTGTCTACCCAAGAACAACAATGGTTACAAGAGGCTGCTGATGAAGCTAAAAAGTATCAACGGAAATTATGGCAAATAGCCGAACAAGAGGCATTGGATGCAGTAAAGGCAGCAGGAGTAGAGGTGATTATTCCAGACAAAACAGTTTTTTCAGAAAAAACAAAAATACTATTTGATGCTTACAAAGACCAACCAGAAAAATATCAAATAATCCAAGCAATTCAAGCGGTAGATTAGCAAAACGAAAAATAGTCAATTATGAAAAATACGATTGATAAATATCTTGGATACTTCTTAGTTTTCCTTATGGTAATTATAACCCTTGATGTACTTTGGGGTGTTTTGACTCGCTATGCTTTTGGGAGTCAAGCAGATTGGTCGGAAGAATTAGCTCGTTTCCTATTAATTTGGATTGGCTTATTAGGCGCAGCTTATGCAGCAGGACAAAAAATGCATTTAGCTATAGACTTATTAAGTCCCAAATTAAGTGTGTCTAGTCAAAGAAAGCTATTTATTTTTATCAATGCCTTGATTATTGTATTTGTTACTGCCGTACTTATTATTGGCGGTTTTCAATTGATATATCTGACTAATTTATTGGGACAATTATCAGCTGCCCTTCGTATTCCTATGTATTTAGTTTATGCCGTAGTTCCATTAAGTGGAGTGTTAGTAGTTTATTATAAAATTCACGATTTATTATATTTTGAATTAGAAAAAGTGGATTAAATAATACTATTGGCAGATAGATTTTTTTAGAGGGAGTGAACTTGATTTGTTTTTTTATAAAAACAAATCAAATTCACTCCCTCTAAAAAAATCTATTCAATCTACCTTTTTGCTATCTGGATAAACTTGTCAAATTTCAAGTAAAAAAATGGAAGTCCTCATACTCGTTCTAACCTTTATTATACTCATTGCGATAGGTGTTCCAATTGCTTGGAGTATTGGTATAAGTAGTATTTGCACTATGCTAGTAAGTATTCCTGCGCTGCCTGCTGTAACTACCGTAGCACAACGAATGGCTACAGGCTTAGATAGTTTTTCCCTATTAGCGATTCCATTCTTTGTACTAGCTGGTCAACTAATGAATAAAGGCGGTATAGCTAAACGATTGGTTGCTTTTGCTAAATCTTTGGTTGGGTCATTACCCGGTGGATTAGCTCATGTAAATATTATAGCTGCTATGCTTTTTGGTGCGATTTCTGGTTCAGCAGTAGCAGCCGTTTCTGCATTAGGAAGTATGCTTGGAGATGAAATGGAAAAAGAAGGATATTCTAAAGAATTTGGGGCAGCAGTCAATGTCACCGCAAGTACAACAGGCTTAGTCATTCCTCCAAGTAATATTTTGATCGTTTATTCTTTAGCAAGCGGGGGCGTGTCTATTGCAGCTTTATTTCTTGCAGGGTATATTCCAGGTATTCTAACAGGTTTATTATTGATGATAACCGCAGCAATATGGTCTAAACGAGAAAATTTTCCATCAGGAAAACGAACGACAATAGGCGAATTATTCCGTACTTTTATTAATGCTTTTCCTAGTTTATTATTATTATTTGTGGTGATTGGAGGCATTGTAGCAGGTATTTTTACTGCCACAGAAGCATCAGCAGTAGCCGTGTTATATTGTCTTATTTTGACCTTTGTGTATAGAGAAACGGCTTTAAACGACTTACCTAAAGTATTCTTAGATTCAGTTAGTACGACTGCGATAGTTATGTTGTTAATTGGCACTTCTATGAGTATGTCTTGGATAATGGCTTATGAAAATATACCACAAAATATCACAGCATTTATGCTATCCATTAGTGATAATAAATATGTGATTTTATTCATCATTAATTTACTTTTATTATTTGTAGGCATTTTTATGGATATGACTCCCGCAGTGCTCATTTTTACCCCTATATTTTTACCCGTAGTCACCAATTTAGGAATGGACCCCACTCATTTTGGAATTGTCATGGTCTTAAACTTATGTATAGGCTTGTGTACGCCACCTGTTGGTGCGGTATTATTTGTTGGGGTAGGTGTAGCAGGAACGACCATACAAAAAATAATTCGACCCTTGCTACCTTTATTTATAGCTATGTTGGTTTCTTTGATGCTCGTAACTTATATACCAGAACTAAGTTTATGGTTGCCAAGGATGTTTGGTTTTTAATATACATTAAGGGTAGTGCTATAAATATAATGCTCTGATGAATTCCAATGTAGGGGATAACTTCAAGTTATCCCCTACATTTAGCTTTACATTTGTACCACTACCACATTAAGAACAAGTCTGTGTTATAGCTATGAAATTCACAAAACTTGATCTTTTATTATATATTTTGTTTAAGGAAAACTAGTTCTACTTTTGCACTCTAGTTTTTTCTTATTCACGATAGTAGGTAAAAAGTATATTTGGCAGATAGGGTTTTAGAGACAGCAAATTTGATTTGTTTTTTCATTAAAAAACAAATCAAATTTGCTTTCTTTAAAGATTCTATTCCATCTATCGTTTACCTAACCCTAACCCTAACACTATTAAGCTAGTGAAAAAACTAGCGTTTCAAAGTAGAGCTAGAATTCCTGCTTATACTTCAATTGTCCAATTACACATTCTTCTTTCATTATATCCGTTCGGACCTCCAAAAAAGTAGGTTGATATAAACTCCCACCTTTATAAGCATATAAATACCGTACTTCAATAATAGAACCAACGGCTGGAATTTCTTTATTAACCGAAATAGTTACATTGCCTATTGCCACTTCTTGTTCCCCATCATAGACCATCATCGCTACACTGCGTTTATCATTAATCGCACTAACAAGAACAGAAGCTGTATCATAAAATTTAAATTTTCGTTGAGTGCCACCGCTATTAGGACGACCTGCGGTATACGCTGCTGTTTTGTTCTTGAATACGATACCTTCGGAGGCTTGACTTTTTAAGGTCGTGTATAATTGTTTTTTTTGCGTGCTTGTTTTGGCAGTAGGGACTATTTGTATCGCTCCTGTAAAGCCTATGTTTTCCAATAAATGCTGTCTTTCCTCGTACATTTTTACTCGAATATCTGCTCCATCCAAGGCTAATAAGTCGAAGGCAAATAATGTATCTCCAATGGCTTCTCCATCTATTAAAAAAGAACGGTCTATCGCACTAGCAGCTTGTAGTATAGCCTCTGGCGCACCTACAGATAATCCCCGTCTATTGATAGCCGTCAATTCAGCTGCTTTATGAATCAACATACGCTTGCCATCTTTTTTTTCTTGTGCCCACCAAGTCTCCTCTTGTACTAATTCCAGCATAGCCGCTTCTTCCATTGTATTGAGTAACTGGCAATGAATACCCGTCTTTACTTGGTCACTTGCATATACATACTGACTATTATCCTCGTTTGGTACATACCCTTTTGCAGATTTATCCCTTATGAGTTTATCATATATTTTTTTGGCTTTTTCATAAGGTACAGGTGTTTGTGTTTTGGTGCCTGTTTTAAGTGTGGCACCTCTGCGTCCGTAGGCAAAGTTGACGATATATTGCTCCTCTTTCCCTTCTAATACTGCTTTATAAACTTTGTCGGCTCTTCCTTGTTTGAAGAATAATGTGATATTTTCTGTTTGCATAAAAGTTATTTTTCGACAAATATAATCATTTATTTGATTATTATTTATAAAAAATAAACAAAAAAGGTATTCAATTGATTGTTTTTAGGGAACAGAATGTATTTTTGTTTCGTTAATACATTCTATAAATTTCATAAATTTTTGTAATTTGGAGCAACTATTAGTAGTGGTACAAATGTAAGGCTAAATGTAGGGGATACCTTCAAGTTATCCCCCTATATTAGAATTTATTAGAGCATTACATTTACAGCACCACCCAACTATTTATAGTTAGATACTTAATGTTTTATTTGTTCCGAGTCAACCAGAGTGTGAATTACTAGCTACAGATAAACATAAATTTTCTTTCAAGATTTTAGAAGGGTTTAAAGTTGAATTTCTAGAAGCTACTGATAAATCTATTCAAGCAATCAAGTTGATACAACCGAACGGCACCTTTAATGCTAAGCGGAAATAAATGTAGTCTATGAATAACCAAGAAGATAGCTTAATTACAGTATTACAAAGTTTATATGCTAGGGAATTTCAAAAGTTAAAAAAAGAAATAATAGCCTATAAGGAGGAAAAAAATATCTGGATAATTGACGAAAATATCAAGAACTCTGGAGGCAATCTATGCTTACATTTAATAGGTAATTTGAATACCTATATCTGTGATGAATTTGGAAAAACAGGATATATTAGAAAAAGAGAACAAGAATTTTCTTTGAAGAATGTTCCCAGAAATGAATTAGTAGCCATGATTGAGCAGACAGAAAAAGACCTAGCATTTTCTTTAAATCAAATAACTGTAAAAACACTAAAAGCGGAATATCCTCATTTAGTCTTAAAGGAAAAAACAACTAGCGAATATTTCTTAGTTCATTTACTAGGACACTTAACTTATCATTTAGGTCAAATAAATTATCATAGAAGACTATTGGATCAGTAAACAACAAACATGAAATCTAAAGATTCTCAAAAGTACCTAGCATTTCTAAGAGGTATCAATGTAGGTGGTCATCATAAAGTACCGATGAAGGAATTAGCAAAGGAAATGACCAGTATAGGCTTTACAAACGTCGTGACGCTTTTAAATTCAGGTAATATAATATTTGAAAGTGGAAATCAGAAAATCAGTGAGCTAGAAGCTTTAATAGCTAGTAAACTGGAACATAAATTTGGTTTTGAAATACCGACTATTGTTGTCAGTGCCGACACGATTGAGCAATTGTCTAAAGCCGATCCTTTTCAAAATGTAGTGGGTGCTAAAGAAATTCGTTTTTATGTTTCGCTACTGAAGCACAATACAAATCCTGAATTGACTTTACCATGGAAGGATGAGGGACTTGCATTTACGATTTTAGAAGTTAGAGATAGAATGGTTTTTAGTGTCTTAGATGTTGCTGTTTCCAAAACGCCTAAAGCAATGAAGGTTTTAGAACAATTTTTTGGAAAGGGTATCACTACTAGAAGTTGGAAAACAATAGAACGGGTTATGAAAAAATTGGACTTGTAAGTCTAGAGAAAGTTCAAGTTCAAGTGTCAAGTTCAAGTACAAATCGAGACATTATTCCAGCCAGAATACTAGCGTCTAGGTTAGCGTCTCAGGTTGAACTTGAACTTGAACTTGACACTTGAACTTGAACTTGCCAACTATCCTTTAATCTCCGCCTTCCCAGCCAATTCCAACAAGAAAGTATACTGCATAGCGGTTTCTTCCAAACGTCTGAAACGCCCAGATTTTCCTCCATGACCAGACTCCATATTGGTATGTAGTACCAGCGGATTTTTGTCCGTTTTAAGTTCCCGTAACTTCGCTACCCATTTGGCAGGTTCCCAATATTGGACCTGACTATCATGTAGTCCAGTTGTGACCATCAAAGCAGGATAATCTTTAGCCTCGATATTATCATAAGGAGAATAAGACTTCATATAGTCATAATATTCTTTTTCCTTAGGATTGCCCCATTCATCAAATTCTCCAGTGGTTAAGGGAATTGTTTCATCCAACATAGTCGTAACCACATCTACAAATGGCACGGCAGCGACTACTCCCTTCCATAAATCAGGACGCATATTAACGACTGCACCCATCAATAAACCACCCGCACTACCACCCATTGCAAATAAGTTGTTCTTATCCGCATACTTTTCTTCAATCAAAAACTCTCCACAATCGATGAAATCCGTAAAGGTATTTTTCTTTTTCAATTTCTTACCATCCTCATACCAATCTCTGCCCAATTCTTGACCACCTCGGATATGCGCAATGGCAAAAACAAAACCTCTCTCTAATAAACTCAAACGAGTAGAACTAAAATAAGGCTCCATATTAGACCCATACGAACCGTAGCCATAGAGTAGGCAAGGGGCAGTGCCGTCAATCTTCGTATCTTTTCGATAGACTAAGGAGACTGGAACTTTCACGCCATCCCTTGCGGTGGCATAAATACGTTTGGTCGTATAATTCTTGGCATCGAATCCACCTAAGATTTCTTCTTGTTTAAGTAATTCCATATCCTTCGTCTTCATATTGTAATCGAAGGTAGAATTAGGCGTGGTCATAGATTGATAGCCAACTCGGAGTATATCTGTATCAAAATCATAATTGGTGGAGACGTAAGCTAAGTTAACGGATTCTCCAAAATCAATATAATTATCTTCCTTGCCATCCCAAGTTTTTACTCTTAATTGCCGAATTCCTTCTTTGCGTTCTGTAAGCACCAAATAATTATTAAATAAGGTCATGCCTTGTAAAAACACCTCTTCTCTATGAGGGATGACTTCGGTCCAATTTTCTTGCGTTGTAGCAGTGAGTGGTGTCGCCATTAAACGGAAATTCTTAGCATCCTTATTGGTGCGGATATACCATTTGTCTTGGAAATGAGCAATATCGTATTCCAAGTCTTTTGTTCTAGGTTGTATCATTTTCCAGTTGCCATTAGGGGTATCTGCATCTAAGACTCGATACTCACTCATTAAGGTATGATAAGAACCGATTACTATGTATTTCTTAGAACGGGTCTTATAGACGTAGCAAGAAAAAGTGGGATCAGATTCATGAAAAATTTCTTTATCTTGCGAAACGGGCGTACCTAATACATGCTTAAATATCTTGTGCGCTCGTAAAGTAGAATCCTTTCGATTGTAAAAAAACGTTTTATTGTCATTCGCCCAAACGATACTACCCGCTGTGTTTACAATTTCATCTGGATACACTTTTCCAGTTGATATATCCTTAAATTTTAGC
>ENA-ORXT01002238-ORXT01002238.1-marine-metagenome-genome-assembly--contig:-NODE-2238-length-23621-cov-161.033257_pt1 | contig 23621 bp, 18 predicted proteins | sample MGYA00237868_ERZ511482 | MGnify/ENA metagenome assembly ERZ511482
ACAGGCGCAGCAGGAACTAATGGAGCTGACGGCGCAGTAGGTGCAACGGGTCCACAAGGAGAAAAAGGAGATACTGGAGCAACGGGAGCTACAGGCGCAACTGGTGCTACAGGAGCAGTTGGTGCAACGGGAGCTACAGGTGCAGCAGGCACAAATGGAGCTGACGGAGCTGACGGAGCAGTAGGAGCTACAGGTGCAACTGGCCCGCAAGGAGCAGTTGGAGCTATTGGTCCGATTGGCCCACAAGGAGAAGTTGGTCCACAAGGAGCAACAGGAGAAGTTGGTCCACAAGGACCGGTCGGAGCTACAGGAGCAGTTGGAGCAACGGGAGCTACAGGTGCAGCAGGCACAAATGGAGCTGACGGCGCAGTAGGAGCAACTGGACCACAAGGAGCAGTTGGAGCTATTGGTCCGATTGGCCCACAAGGAGAAGTTGGTCCGCAAGGAGCAACAGGAGCAGTTGGTCCACAAGGACCAGTCGGAGCTACAGGAGCAGTTGGTGCAACGGGCGCAGCGGGCACAAATGGAGCTGATGGTGCAGTAGGAGCTACCGGCGCAACAGGTCCGCAAGGACAAGTTGGAGCTATTGGCCCAATCGGCCCACAAGGTGAAGTTGGTCCACAAGGAGCAACTGGCGCAGTTGGTCCACAAGGAGAGACTGGAGTTGCTGGAGCAGTAGGAGCTACAGGTGCAGTTGGACCGCAAGGAGCAACAGGAGCTACTGGAGCTACTGGAGCACAAGGACAAGTTGGAGCTATTGGCCCTATTGGACCACAAGGAGCGCAAGGAGAAACTGGTCCTCAAGGAGGAACAGGTGCTCAAGGTCCTTCAGGTTCTAATGGTGTTAGCTGTTGGGATACTAATGGAAATGGTTTGAATGATGGCCCAGAAGATACGAATGGAGATGGTGTATTCAATACATCTGATTGTCAAGGTCCACAAGGAGCATCTGGTGCTGCAGGTCCTCAAGGTCCTCAAGGTGATGTTGGTCCTATTGGAGCTACTGGTCCACAAGGACAAGTTGGGGCTATTGGTCCTATTGGCCCACAAGGGGCTCAAGGAGAGACTGGTCCTGCCGGCGCTACTGGTGCTCAAGGTCCAGCTGGAGTTAATGGAGCCAATGGCGTGAATGGAACTAATGGTGTAAATGGAGCTGATGGAGTAGCTGGTCCACAAGGGCAGATTGGAGCGATTGGTCCTATTGGTCCTCAAGGTCCACAAGGTGTTGCTGGTCCACAAGGTCCTTCAGGTGTTGCAGGTATAGCTGGACCAGAAGGCCCAAGAGGTCCTGCAGGTCCTGCAGGTGGGATGTCTATGTGTAAATCAGACTTTCCAATACCAGGATGGACAGAAGTTGAGAAGAATCAGGAAGGTACCTTTGAAACAGAATGTTTCGGGACAGTGACTTGGTCTATCATTGATAAAGATTGTTGGGGAGAGAGAGATGGATTTACATCTAATCCTTCACTGAAAATCAGATATGAGTTTGAAAGACCATTAGATGAGATTCCTCATTTTGCAATGATCCAAGAATTCAGTAATGATATGGAAGGAGACTGTGTTACATTCTCAATTTCTCAGAGAGGAGATTTAAGTGCTAATTCTGTAAGTGTTAATATTGTAAGAATTGACTCAGGTAAAAACTGGTCTACATCTCACAAGTTTTTCATTTCCTTATTTCATCAATAATAAAATAAGCGGGTAGTGAATAACTCACTACCCGCTCTTTTTAAAATCAATTAGTAAATATTATGAAGTATTTGATAAAAGTTGTTTTTCTAATTTTACTATTACCAGCTATCTCATTTTCTCAAAAGAAAATGGCATCTAGTGGAAATCTATATGTTCCGGCTGGTGGATTTATCTCGATTTTTGGTGAATATGAATTCGCTGCAGATGGAGGTAATGGAAAAATGATGACCTCACGTGAGGACAAAAGAGGATATGTTAATTTCGCGCAGGGCAGTAATTGGATGGGAGAAATTGGAAATCAATTCGTTGATGGATATGTTATGGTAAGACATGACAATGCATTTACATTTCCTGTAGGACATACAAATATTTATGCTCCTATTTCTATAAGTGGAGCTGATAAGACTTCAGCTGCTTATTTTCATGATTCTGCAAGCGAGATAAATGGGCTGAAAAATAATGTCGATAAGGGTGTAACTGACTTAATTCCAGTAGGATATTGGGATCTGACAGGTACTACTGCAGTCAATGTGACAATACCATTTAGCTCTATTCATAAAACATCTCAAATTTCACAATCTGACATATCAAGACTTGTCATTGTAGGTTTGCAGAATGACGTTTGGAAAATTATTCCTTCGTCTTATGATGAAGTTGCTTTGAATACAAGTTATTCTAATCAAACATTTAAAGGTTCGTCATCACTACAAGAAGGATCTATTACCACTGATGAATCAATTATTCCAAGTGAATATGATTATTTTACAATAGCATCAATGGAAAATGCTTTATTTGTAGGCGATGTAGAACTTTCAGTATTTCCAAATCCATCAATTGCTGGTAGAGAAATAGTTATTGACTATGAATTGCCCTCATCTAATGTAGCGGAATTAAGAATATACAACAGTAATAATGAATTAGTTACTTCAAGACCTGTTTCTAATCAATCAGGTAAATTGAAGTTGAATGATTTACAATTGAATGAAGGTACATATATCATGACTCTTACAGATGATCAAGATAACCTCGCTAACAAAAAGCTAATCATTGTAAATAACTAATTTCATTTATTGAAATTAAAAAGGGATGATCGTCTATCGGTCATCCCTTTTTTGTTGTCTAAACTGAGCTTCTGTAATACAATTAAAATATTATTTGAGTATCGTGAGCATAGTACGCCTCCTTCGGTGGATTATTGTATAGAATAATTACACATAAGTTCAACTTGACATTATAAAATTATCCTCTTCCTCAAATGAGACAATTGCCTTAGGATTAGCGAAAACCTTGTCCTCAAAATTTGATACAACTTTTAAGGGTGCTTAAATACGATAATAACAATAGCTGAGCATCGAGTAAAGCATGCTTCTTTAAAAGGGCTTAAGTAAATAACATAAATCTATTAACCGGAGTTCGATTTATCAACTTTTTGATTTTTACTAGCTTAAAATATTGCATTCGGATTACCCATATTTTATTTTAAAAAAAAAGGCATTTCCTCCTGAGACCATGCATGACGGACTGTTCACGTCTCAAGCGTGATCTTAGCAAGTAAATCTTGCTTAGAAGATAAGAACCGATTTATACAAATCGGGTGGGTTTAATAAATGTGCGAAGACTCTCGCGAGTTGTCGAGACTCCGCAGAGGGATTTGAGTTCCTAACTATCGGTCAGTCATTGATTTAAATTTCTTTTTAGTCGAACTCAGGTTACTAGGTTAAATTGATGTTTCAATAATCATCCTCTGCATCTCTTCCACTACAGAGATTTACAAGCACTCAAGGGGAGCTGTTGCATTATGATCATTACATTATCACAGCTCTATTTTAAAGGTTCAATTCAACTTTTATAAGTAAATAAATGCTTAATACGACTAAGAACATTGGCTACGCATCTCAGCATAGCATGACTCCTTAGAAGGAGGGCAGGTGAACGATGTAAGTTGAAACTCTATAACCTATGATCAGAGTAAATGATTTATACGTATAATTTGTATCCTGAAAATGAGATGATGAAAAGTCCCAATGATTGTAATATTTCGTTAGTCTTTTTTCTTAGCCAAGCATAGTCCGCACTAATTATAATCTTCGCTCAAAATATATGCTATCTGACCGATATGATAAAGATCATGATGGATCATTCCGTCAAGTAGATACTTATACTTGAAATCACAACCTGATATGATTAGCTTTATTAGATCTGCATCACACTTTAATTCTATGGGCTGTCATAGTTGTCCCTGTATGAGAAGATACTCAGATAAGACAGACTCAATTGAAGAATAGCCTCTTTCTTATTAATACGCCAATCCGCTTCAGTGTTCATTACAATGACTAAATTTGGATCACCATTTCCAATTATTGATATTGATTCGGCTGATTATTTTTACTTTTTGCGAAGAAGATAAATGTGGCGGTAGATCGTTAGCAATTTCATGATAGACCTACCATGCCATGGTATCCCATCTAACTGTTATTTAAGTATTGTGGAATATACTGACGGTAATCCATGATAGATGGTGAATTAACCTTTATACACGATTCGATAGATGACATCAGCAAAGTCATCTGAAACTAATAAGGAACCATCATTCAGCCATTCTACATCGACTGGTCTACCCCAAGCCTCATCTGTATCTTCATTCAGCCAGCCACTTGCAAAATTTTCATACCCTTTGGATTTCCCATTTTCGTCTATGCTGATCTGACTAAGCCGATATCCTATTTTAGCTGATCTATTCCATGAACCATGTTCAGCAATAATGACGGTGTTAGATAGATTATTTGGAAACATGGTGGTATTGACGAATTCAAGACCTAATGGAGCTGAATGTGGGTTTAATTTCTCGATGGGTGCTTCATAATCAGAGCAATTTTTTTCTTTACCGAATTCTGGGTCGAGTAGATCTCCTTGATGACAATAAGGGTATCCAAAATGTAAACCATCACTGGTAGCAGTATTCAGTTCACAGCTAGGCTTATCGTCACCCATATTATCTCTGCCATTATCTGTAAACCATAGATCGTTAGTTATTGGATGCCAAGTAAAGCCAACTGTATTTCGTACGCCTTTTTGAATAATTTCAAGATTACTACCATCCTTATTTATTCGGGTGATGCTATTGAAGATGTCTTCTTCTGACTCACAAATATTACATGGAGCTCCTACTGGTATATATAACTTATCATCAGGACCAAAAGCAATGTACTTCCATCCATGGTGCTTAATTCCGGGATATTCATTATTGATAACTGTAGGTTCGCCTGGATTATCGAGCTTACTTTCTATATCATCGAATCTTAGGATTCTATCCACTTCTGCCACATATAGGTCTCCATCATTAAATGCCACACCATTTGGCAAATTAGCATCTTCCATCAATGTAAAGACTGTATCTATCTTATAATCATTATCTAAATCCTTAAGAGCATATACTTTACCTTCAGATCTGGTACCGACATATAGAGTACCTGAAGGGCTGAGCGTCATGGATCTAGCGTTCACGATATTATCTGCATAAATAGAAATTTCATAACCATTTGGTAATTTTATCTGATCAAGTGGTAGTTCACTTAAATCCTGATCTGTAGGTGGATTAATAGACTGACAAGAGATCATAGCCATTCCTGCTATTAGAAGGCTTGATGTGATTTTAGTGAAATTCATGAGATTGAAATTATGATGATAATGGTAAAATAGTGAAATGATTTAATAGAGAAAACAATTGCTGTGCTGCGCTGCTAGCGATATATAGAGCACTAATCTATTTTTAATTGTGCCGGATTTTTAGAGCCATACTTTAAGATTAGTTTTTTCATGTTTTGTAAAGACTTGATTGGATTATTGATAATCATTTTATTGATCAGCCATTTGGGTACTACTCCTTCTGGGTCAGCATAAAACTGATGTACGATACCAATCTTATTGTTACTAATTTCTGTAAATTCCCAAAAGCCATAGCAGTCCTTCAATCTGATTTTATTCGTTTTAATATGATCTCCCTTATCTGATATTGTTATTTCAATTCTTGCTTTAGAATATTCAGGATTTATCGTGATAATATTGTGATAAGTACCATCTCTATCTTTCGCTGGAAAGGGAGTATCAATAGTGAGATACATATGGAACTCATTTTCTGATTCTTGATGAATGATTTTGTGATCTTTAGTATCAGGAAAGAGCTTTTCATAAAGATCTAAGTCTCTCATCAGATTAACAGCGGCAGGCACAGATCCTTCTATTTTAGCTTCGATTCGATACTCTAATATTTTAGTGTTTTCGATGTTTCTTGTGTAAGCATAAATATCGTCTTCATCTGATTTTAATTCCCACTCAGACTGTGACTGCGAGTAGCCGAACACAATTAAACTCATCGCTAATATCAGAAGCAAAATTTTTTTATGATTATTTTTCATACTGAGTGGCACTTTGAATCACACTGACGAATTCACTCGTTATCATAGCAGTAGCTCCCCACAAATTCTCCCCTTCAATATCTATATAAGGGACATCTTTTAGTGTCTGATTCCTGATCGTTAGATCTTTCTTTGCTATATTATTCTCGTCAAGTATATACCTTAGTGGTACTTCATACACTTGGTCTACTTCACTCACTTGTATCTCGTATTCAGGCAAGCTACTTAATACAGCCACATAAGGGTACACCACAAAACGACTTACAAATACATAAATTGGCGACAAAGCTCCTTTAATCTGGATACTATCTTGTGAAATACCTAATTCTTCTACCGCTTCTCTGATGGCACATTGCTCATAGTTTTTATCGAATGGTTCATATTTCCCGCCTGGGAAGCTGATTTGACCTGAATGCTTGTCTTCTGCAGTACGAGTAGTTCGTTTCATATAGATAAGATACCATTCCGAATCTCGCTGAAATAACACTAATAGAACTGCCGCCTCCTTATGATCTTCTGGCACCTTAGAATAAGCATCATGAGAAGGATAGGGAATCATCTTGCTATATGAAGCAGATCCTGGCAAAGGTCTTTTAAGTATTTCTTCCAGTGAATCTTCAAGATCAGATATCATCATTCGATGTCATTATAAGCAGAATAAATAGCAGTACTATATGCACACTCCACAATAAACGAATGATGAAGGTAAAATCTTACTTATTTGACTCTTTTAGATATTTTTCAAGTGCCATTGTCATAGAAGGTGTTTCAGGGGAAGGAGCTTTTATATTAATGTGTAACCCTCGATCCAATACAGCTTTACTAGTGGTCTTGCCATATATTGCCATTCTTGTATTCTTCTGCTGAAAGTCTGGAAAATTCTCATATAGAGAAGTAATTCCTAATGGGCTAAAAAATACTAAAACATCATATGTCACATTAGACAAATCAGATAAATCACTAGATACAGTCCTGTACATCATAACGCTCTTGAAGTTATAATCATTCTCTTCTAAATACGATACGACTTCTTGTGCACCTAAATTAGAGCAGGGAAGTAAGAATGATTCTGCTTGTCTGTGCTTCTGAAGAGCTGAAGATAGATCAGTTATTTTTCTCTGACCGACGAATACTTTTCTTTTTCTGTATATGATAAATTTCTGTAGGTAGTCGGCGATTGCTTTAGTTAAGCAGAAATACTTAGTGGATTGAGACATTTTGACCCTCATATCTTCACAAAGGCGGAAGAAATTCTCAATGGCATTTTTACTGGTAAATATGATGCAGCTGAATTCATCAGGCCGAATCCTATTTTTTCTAAATTCCTTCTCGGACACCGCTTCCACGTGAATAAAGGGTCTCCAATCTATCTGAAGGTTCCATTTCTTCGCCAATTCGAAGTAAGGTGATCTCTCTGGTTCAGGTTGAGATATAAGAATAGTTCTAATTGGTAAGTAGTCTTCCTTAGCCTCTACTGGTTTACTCGACATAATCTCCGTTAAAAAATTGAGTAACAAATAAATCTCACATTATTCCCGAATAGTCTTTTAATAACCTCATAGCTATCAAGATAGGGCCTAATTCGAAGGTGCAAAGATAAATAAAAAAATGAAAAAGACCTGTTTCGTTGCTATCCATAGCAGCCATGACCCCTTTCATTTGTCGAGTGAAATACAATAACACAATGACAATTGAGCCGATCACTAATCCTATATATGTGAAGCCTGAAAAACCTGTAAAGAGCACAATAGGCAGTAATATCAGGCCTAATATCACATTTATGACCGTAATCATGAAGTCATAATCAGACACTAAATATTTGCTATCGACAAAATATTTAAGAAAATTCATTAAAAAATGTCTTAGTCCATATACAATGGTTACGATAACAATAATCTTGAGTAAGGTGCTTATTTGGCTGATTCCAGTAAGATAGCTATAGCCGAGATAACAGAATATTGAAATATTAAGGACAAAAGATCCATATAACAATGTATAGAATACATTCTTACCTCCTTTTTGCTCCCGGTTTTGAAGCTTGAGGTAATTCTGGTTAGAAATCAAGCGATATAGATTCTTAAAGCTCTTCCTATTACTGGTGATCCCTGCTGTGAGTAACAGGACTGATAAGAGTAGAAACCAAAAGATAAAACCGTTATTGGAACTTCGTTTTTTAGGGTTTGTGGTAGGAATGATAGTGGTTCCAGCTTCAGTTTCTGAAGTTGCGGCTGATCTTTCATAGGCTTGTATGTCAGCAGTATTAGAAGGTCGACCTAACTCAAAGGGATTATTTGCGCCTATTACGTCAAGATCTCGACTGGCGCCAACAGGTTGTTCAAGTAGGCTCGAGTCATGATTCGATAGTGGATCAGAATCATTTCCTATCTTCGATGTACTCTCATTAGTTATTTCATAAGGATTAGTCGAGTCAAGTACAGCCAAGCCATCAGATATCGCGGTTTTAGGTGGCGGAGTCTCTCCATCTCTATAGACTTCAAATGGATTAGTGACTTGAGCCACAAGAGTTGTCAAAGAGAAGAATATGAAGCTGTATGATATGATTAATCTGATCACTGAAGCAAAAATAACTTATCTATGGAGAACAATTGAATAAATGACTGCTGTTAATGATGTGTTATGTCCAGTTATCAGCTTTCATATGAGAGATGAGGGCAATAAATTTGTCTAACGCGACTAATCCGTGTTAATCAATGCATAGTCTATCCATTAGAAATTTACTCATATTAGGGACCATAGCGATAGCTGGGATCATTTTTATACAGTCTTATTGGGTCTTTAATACATGGAAGGAGAAGGCGAGCCAGTTTGATATGACTGTAAATATCTCATTAAGACAAGTCGCGGATAAAATAGCTAAGGACAATAAAAGTAAGCTGCCACGACAGGATGTCATCCAGCGTAAATCCTCTAATTATTATGCTGTAAATATCAATGACATCATCAATCCGATGGTTCTTGAGAATTACCTCATTGAAGAATTTGAGACTAAGTCACTTAATACTGACTTCGAATATGCAGTTTATGATTGTACATCGCAGAAGCTTGCCTATGGTAATTATTGCAAGATTTCAGATGATAATCAGGAATATTCTAGATCTACGACACTTCCTCAGATCGATGATTTGACATATTATTTTGTGGTGAAGTTTCCATCGAAGGCAAGTTTTCTACTCGCTGACATGTGGACATCTATCATTTTTAGCATCATTGCGCTTTTAGCAGTCGCTTTCTTCGCCTATTCCACATGGGTGATATTGAAGCAGCGGCGGCTCTCCGAAATGCAGAGAGACTTTATCAATAATATGACTCATGAATTTAAAACGCCTATTGCTTCCATCAGGATAGCTTCTGAAATGTTGGCTAATCAAGCAGGAATTGTCTCAGATAAGCGAACTAGTAAATACGTAGACATCATCAAAGATCAAAATGCAAGACTGAATGAACAAGTAGAAAAAGTGCTAAATATTGCAAAATTTGAAGGAGAAGATTATCAGATAAATAAAGAAAAACTTGATCTGGATGAGCTCTTAAAAGATATAGCAGCGAGTGAAAATATCAGACTGTCACAGGGTAAAGGTGGCGTAGTAAATACCAATGTAGATGAGGCTGTGACTCATATCTTAGCTGATAAAGTACACTTCACTAACTGTATATATAGCCTGGTAGACAATGCCATAAAGTACTGTAAAAAAGTCCCTTCAATATTTATAAAGTCATATAAAAAAGGAGAAATAATCTACCTCGAGATAAACGATAATGGGATTGGTATTAAAGAAGACCAAGTTCAGAATATATTCAATAAGTTCTACCGAATTCCGACTGGCAATGTACACGATGTCAAAGGATTTGGCTTAGGCTTATTCTATGTGAAGAATATCTGTATAGCACATAGCTGGAAAATAAAAGTAGACTCTACACCAGATGTAGGCACGCAAATTACCTTACAAATACCTATATCATGAATAGTCCACACAAAGCAAACATTCTATATGCAGAAGATGATGAAGCCTTATCATTTCTCACCGTTGATAGTTTAGGCTTGCAGGGATTTGCATTAGACCATTATGCTGATGGCAAATCTGCCTTAGCAGCTTTTAAAAATGGAAAATACGATCTCTGTATTTTAGACATTATGCTCCCAGAAATGGACGGAATTACCATAGCTAAAGAAATCAGAAAACTGAATCAACAAATACCCATCATATTCCTCACAGCTAAGAGTCTCAAAGAAGATAGATTAGAAGGCTTACGCACAGGAGCCGATGATTATATCACCAAGCCATATAGCATTGAAGAGTTAATATTAAAAATTAATGTCTTTATAAAAAGAAAGTATCTCGTATCGGATACTCAAGAGTCTGTCATTCAGATTGGCCAGTATCTGTATGACCATGATAACTTAAAGCTGAGTATAGAGGAGGTGTCAAAAGACTTGACTCAAAAAGAGGGAGAGCTACTTTATTTATTAAGTAAAAACAGAAATAACATTCTCAAGAGAAGTGAAATATTGCAAAAATTATGGGGTAATGATGATTACTTCTTGGGCAGAAGTATGGATGTATTTATCAGTCGATTACGTAAGTACCTTAAGTCCGATGAGGCGCTAAAGATTGAGAATATACACGGTGTAGGGTTTAGATTTATCTGCCCTTAGCTGTGCTACCAATGTGATGCGCTACTTTATTCAGATCCCAATCAATGACCAATCCTTTAGATATACTTCGGGCTATCTCAGCACCATATAATATCTCTGCTAAGTATAAAGAAGCATCAAATGACTTAGCGCCGCCAGCTGATGTGATGTACTTACCATCGTGCACAAATAGTACATCAGATATGACATCTAAGTCAGCGAAAGTCTTTTTGTAAAGATCCACGTCACTGGGGAAAGTAGTAGAACTTACATCGTTCAGCAGTCCAGCTTTAGCAAGAACAAAAGCTCCGTCGCAGTGAGAGGTCATAAATAAAGCTGACTTATCTACGTCCTTAACAAACTGGATCATCTCTTCATCTTCTAAATCAGTGTCTAAATGGTGCTCTGCGCTTGGTACCACTAAGATATCGATACGGGGCAAATCGTTATCCCTATAGCTGAAGTCTGGCAGCAGTCTGATACCTTCAAAAGAGGTCACCACATCCATTGTCTTAGCGACTAGAAAAGTATTCATCGGCTTGATGCCCTGGCGATATTGGGTATGTTGAAATATATCAAATGGGGCTGTTAGTTCCGTATTATAGACTCCATCCATGATTAAGAAGCCTACGTTATAGCGATCCGCGACGATAGTTTGATTAGTAGACGCTGGTGTATTTATGCCATTATTAGTAGACATACAGCTATAAAATGTTGTTAAGATGAGTATAAATAGAATGACTCTGTGCATAATTGTGTTTTCTTATTTATAGCTTTGAAACAAAGATAAAACTAATGAATCACCACCTGAAAGCAGCTTTTATATTTTTATTATTTACAATCAGTTATGGCAATATATCTTCTCAGACTGATATCACAGTAGAGGATATTTGGAGAGATTATAAATTTTCGGCAAAGTCAGTTCCTGGATTTAACTTTATGAATGATGGGGCGCACTACTCGAGATTGCAAAATAATAGTATAGAACGATACGATCTCAAGAGCGGAGAAAAAATAGAAACCATCCTAAATGGTGACGACCTGGATATTCCAGATAATAAAATAAGTGCTTACTCTTTTTCTAATGATGAATCTAAAATACTTATTTCGATCGATGAAGAATCCATATACAGGAGATCTTCTAAAGCATTCTGTTATGTCTATGATAGAAAGAAGGATAATCTAATATCTGTATATGATGATGCTAAAATATCTGCAGCTACATTTTCTCCCGATGGTAAATATCTATCCTATGTATGGGAAAATAATCTTTACTATTTCTCAATAGATAATGGTGAGACAGTACCTATCACAGAAGATGGTATAAAGAATGAAGTGATCAATGGCATGTGTGACTGGGTATATGAGGAGGAATTCGGTTTTACTAAGGCTTTCTATTGGTCGCCTGATAGTAAGAAGATTGCCTTCATCAGATTCGACGAAGCAGAAGTACAAGAATTCACCATGACTAATTATACTGGTGAGCTATATCCAGAATATGAAACTTTTAAGTATCCTAAAGTAGGAGAGCGAAATGCTGAAGTTAGTGTCCATTTATATGATATATATACAGATCAACTTAAACCATTAGAAATAGGGGACTTAGAAGACCAATATATTCCAAGGCTGAAGTGGACTAATAATCCTGACTACCTGACTGTTACTAAGATGAATAGACACCAGAATCACTTAGAGCTGCACAAAGTCAACGTCACAAATGGGAGGTCTACCATTATCATAGATGAAGAGAATAAATATTACATCGATGTGACTGATGACTTATATTTCTTAGAAGGAGATAAAGGCTTCATCTGGTCGAGCGAAGAGTCTGGGTATAATCACTTGTATCACTATGACTTTAACGGGACGAATAAAAAGGTACTGACTAAAGGTGAGTATGATATCACAAGACTCTACGGTGTAGATGAGAAAAATGGTAAAGCATACTATCAGGCTGCTCAATCTTCGCCTCTCGAAAGGCAAGTCTACGAATTAGATTTAAATAATGGTAAGTCGAAGATTTTGACAAATAAGGCGGGGACTAACAATGCACAGTTTAGCAGCACTTTTGATTATTTTACATGGTCACATAGTCGTATCAATCAGCCTGCGACGTATGCCATATATGATCGTAGCGGACAGGAAGTGAGAGGGCTCGAAAAAAATACAGGCTTAGCTAAAGTGACACAAGGCGTACAGCCGGCAGAATTTTTCTCAGTGCAGACGAGAGATAATCTGGAACTGAATGGCTATATGATAAAGCCTAAAGATTTTTCAATGACTCAAGAGTATCCGGTGCTAATGTTTGTCTATGGAGGTCCTGGTAGTCAGATGGTCATGGACGGATGGAGAGGGCAGAATTATTGGTGGTTTCAGTTGCTGGCGCAGAAAGGCTATGTGGTCGTTAGTGTAGATAATAGAGGTACAGGTGCAAGAGGAGAAGAGTTTAAGAAATCAACCTACCTCACACTGGGTAAGTACGAGACTTTAGATCAGATAGATGCAGCTAAGCATTTAGGCTCTCTGCCATACATTGATAAAGACAGGATCGGTATTTTTGGATGGAGCTATGGGGGCTTTATGGCTTCTCATTGCATTCTGCAGGGCAATGATGTATTTGATACTGCAATAGCTGTAGCTCCAGTCACTAACTGGAAGTGGTATGACACCATCTACACAGAAAGATTCATGAGAACGCTGGAAGAAAATCCAGATGGCTATAAGAAGAATTCTCCCATATTCTATGCTGATCAACTGAAAGGTAGTTATTTATTAGTCCATGGAGGATCTGATGACAATGTTCATTTCCAAAATTCTGCAGAAATGGCAGCAGCTTTAATCAAGGCCAATAAGCAATACGATACCTATTTCTATCCTAATAGAAATCATGGCATCTATGGAGATAATGCAAGGTTGCACTTATATACTAAGATGACAGATTTTATTCTGGAGAACTTGTAGATTAAGGTAAGTAGGTCTGCATTAAATCTTGAATTCGAGATAAGTATTAAAATCCACCTTAATTATCTCAATATCATCAAGCTATATTTAGTAGATGGTTGTAAGCTTATGATTTTGAGAGCTCAATACTATAGTGAGAGAATAGGCTCTTTACTATTGCGGATTGAAACCAGAAAAAATCCCATTTATCAAGAAAAATCAATAGTGTACGGATTGAAATTTACGGATAAAATGGGTTAACAATGTAAAATCATAGTTCCCATATTGGATTTCGTGGTTATTTACTTCATAAATGTAGATAATATCAATTTCTATAATTTCTAAGCTTTATCTTATTCTTTCATAGGTCATGGGGTCTTTCGAACATCTGTATTTATTTAGAAACTACATCTAAATAGTTAGAATTAATCATGAAATATAATATCCAAAATATGATATTTCGTGATTAAATTGAATTATTCATGAAATATTAAAGGGTAGCTATTGAATTTCATGATTAATGTTTATATTATTAGCCTATGGATGTCAATAGACTCTCATATGAAGATGCATTAGCGAGGAAGCTTAGCTTTACTCCAGCAGTGGTTATATTAGGCGCACGACAGATAGGTAAGACTACCTTAGCGCAGAATTATGCGAAAGCTACAGGTAAGTCTTATCAATACTTTGATTTGGAGAATCCAGAGGATCGAGAAAAAATAGGAGATAATCCAGTTTCGTTCTTTGACTACTTTAAAGATCAGCTGGTTATCCTTGATGAAGTACAGGTGATGCCGGAGTTATATAATGCATTGAGAAGCATCATAGATAAGGATAAGCGGTTTGGAAGATTTATATTATTAGGCTCGGTGTCACCACAATTAGTCGCGGGTGTATCAGAGAGTTTGGCAGGGCGTATTAGTTTTTTAGACCTATCTCAGTTTACACTATCAGAAGTATCAGGAGATTTTGACCAGCAGTCGCACTGGATAAAAGGAGGATTCCCCATTCCATTTTTATCTAAGACGACTGAACAGTCATTTGACTGGATGGAAAGTTTTATCCGGACTTATGTCGAGCGTGATTTAAATATTCTATTCGACAGAAGCTTTAATCCCGTCCTGTCCAGAAGGCTATGGAATATGCTGGCGAATCAGCAAGGGGCCCTACTTAATCTTAATAATCTATCCAAGTCTTTAGGTGTGACAGCTCCTGTCGTGAAGACATACATTGAGTACATGGAAGGTGCATTCCTGATCCACAGATTATTACCATGGCATAATAACAAGAATAAACGGCTTGTCAAATCACCTAAAATATACATCAGAGATACAGGCATCCTTCATTACTTTCATAAAATAAAAACATATGACGAGCTTCATGTAGATCCCATCATCGGGGCATCCTGGGAGTCCTATGTTTTTGAGCAAGTACTCTTCCATAAGCCGTCAAATACGGAGCTGTATTTCTACCGAACTCATAATCAAGCTGAAATAGATCTAATGCTCATAGAGAATGGCAAGCCCATCATAGCAATGGAAATCAAGCTGAGTAATAGCCCATCATTATCTCGAGGATTCTACACATCTTGCGAAGATCTGGGTATTGTAAAGCGGTATGCCATTACGCCGCATTCAGATACTTATCCTAAAGCTAATGGCGTGATGGTCATCAATATCAAAGAATTTTTAAAGATACTCAAGGAGTAAATTTAATTATTTCGACACATACAACTCATTATATCCTACATTCCTAAACGACTTCAGTAATCCAAAAGAACAATTCTTATTACATTCGTAGATAGTGAAAAATAACTTGTCAATTAAATCTTGGTCTGAACAAGATAGACCGAGAGAAAAAATGATCGCACAGGGGCGGCAGAGTCTCTCAGACGCCGAGCTTGTAGCCATCCTTATTGGTTCAGGTAATCGCCAAGAGAGTGCAGTAGAATTATCTAAGCGCATCTTACAGGCAGTTGATACAGATCTGAATGAACTTGGTAAAATGAGTATCAATGATTTGACAAACTTTAAAGGGATCGGAGAGGCAAAAGCCATTTCAATAGCAGCAGCACTCGAGTTAGGAAGGCGACGCCAAGCCACAGACTATAAAGAAAAACCAAAGATACTAAGCAGCGAGGATAGCTATAAGATCATCGCACCGCTGATAGATGATTTAGATATAGAGCAGTTCTGGATACTATTATTAAATCGTGGCAACTATCTCATCGGTAAGAAAAGAATCAGTGAGGGCGGTGTGTCAGGTACGGTAGTGGACTCTAAAATCGTATTTAGGACAGCCTTAGACGGGCTCGCCAGCCAAATAATATTAGTCCACAATCACCCTTCAGGTAATCTAAAGCCGAGCAATGCTGATCGGTCACTGACAGAAAAATTAGCAGCAGCAGGGAGGGTGATGGATATTAATGTCCTAGACCATCTCATAGTCAGCCAAAAAGGCTACACCAGTTTTGCAGATGAAGGATGGATCTAAGTCTTTATCTTAGCACCTTAAAAACATTGTCCAAAGACAAATCGTTATATCAATTCAGTGACTGAAAACAAAGCTAAATTCGACTTACAGACTCTATCACGAGTTTTATCTCTTGCTAAACCCCATGGCAAAATATTTGTCATCTCGGGTGTATTGGCGGTAGCGTTGGCATTTTTATCTGCTATCACACCTAAGATTGTCAATATCATGGTGGATGATTACGTGATGGTCAAAGATATACCTGGCCTATATAAGATGGCGGGTATTTTTGCAGCTGTCGTCATGATCACTGTCGTTTTTAGATACTTCTTTATTTATATCACAGGCTTGTTAGGGCAGTCTGTTATTAAAGACCTTAGAGTACAGACTTTTCATCACATCACATCACTCAAGATGAGGTATTTTGATCAGACGCCGATAGGTAAGACGACCACCAGAACCATTAATGATATAGAGAGCATCAATACGATTTTCACTCAGGGTGTTATAACCATGATAGCAGATGTGCTTGGGATATTTGCCATATTAGGATTCATGCTGCAGTCTAGCTGGAGACTGACCTTAGTCTGTCTGACTACACTGCCACTTCTCATTTTAGCGACATATATATTTAAGGAGAAGGTTAAGAAAGCTTATCAGAAAGTCAGAGCCCACATCACATCCATGAATGTATTTCTGCAAGAGAGGATTACCGGGATGCGTGTCGTACAGATCTTTAATGCAGAAGAAAGAGAGATGGGTAAATTTAAAAAGATCAATCGCGATTATACTAAGGCGAATCTTGATTCTATTCTATATTACGCCATATTTTTTCCAGTGATTGAGATCATTCAGTACGGTACTTTAGCCATCATGGTATGGTGGGGAGCTAAGTGGTTTGTCGAGGATAGTCTAACGATTGGAGTACTGGTTGCATTTCCTATGTATATTAATCGGCTGTATCGACCTATTAGAATGCTTGCGGATAAGCTTAATACCATTCAGATGGGATTAGTGGCGGCGGATAGAGTCTTTAATGTCTTGGATGATCGGTCTATTATTTCAGATAATGGATATAAAGCGCTTGAGAAATCAGAAGGAAACATTGAGTTTGAAGATGTCAGTTTCGCCTATGATGGAGAGAATTTTGTGCTACATGATATCAGCTTTAAGCTCAGTAAGCATGAGACATTAGCTATCGTCGGAAGCACAGGATCGGGTAAGACGACCATCATTAATATACTCAATCGCTTCTATGATATACAGAAGGGTAAAATCTTACTGGATGGCGTGGATGTAAAAAAATACAAGATAGATGATCTGAGGAAAAGGATCTCGATCGTGCTTCAGGATGTCTTCTTGTTCACAGGGACAGTGCTGGAAAATATCACGCTGAGAGACCCAGGTATATCTAAGTCTAAGGTGATAGAAGCTGCTACAGCCATAGGGGCGCATGACTTCATTATGAATATGCCAGATGGGTATGACTATGTCGTCTCTGAGCGCGGTAGTAACCTCTCGATGGGGCAGAGACAATTAATTAGTTTTGTCAGGGCACTGGTATTTGATCCTGATGTCTTGATCTTAGATGAGGCTACATCTTCAATAGATAAAGAGACAGAGGGGCTGATACAGTATGCTATCGAGAAGCTGATCGCTAAGAGAAGTTCTATCATCATAGCTCATAGGCTATCGACGATCAGACATGCAGATAAGATTATGGTCTTGAACAAAGGAAGGTTAGTAGAATTCGGTAGTCATGATGAGCTATTGGCTAAAGAAAATGGCAAGTTTAAAGAGCTATACGAACTACAATTTGCGGATTTAGAGTTTGCAGAGTGAACCACTTAGCTTATTTTTAATGTTAATCACATTATGATGAATATGTTTTCTGAAAATAGCAATGGCAGTAGAGTAAATCCAATTATAGGACTTCTCGGTGTGGGCCTTTTTTTTATTGCACTATATTATCTTGCCAAAACAGCGTTTTTTATATTATCATTTGTAGCACCTGTTTTATTTATCTTGACATTATTTATCAATTATAATGTCGTCTTAGACTATGGTAAAATGTTGATTAAATGGACGAAGCAGAGTCCAGTTATAGGGATTGTGGCGATCGTCTTATCTTTTGTTGCATTTCCATTTGTCGCTGCATTCCTATTTGGGAAAGCTATGCTGATGAGAAAAGTAAAGTCTATCAAGGAGGATATGGAAGAAAGAAAGGAAGGCACTTTCACAGAGTATGAAGACTTAACTGATGTGGAGACAGATGACCCACTGGACCTTAAAGATATTGAGATCATCACAGAGACCAGAAAGAGCCAGCCAGATACCAGCGAGTATGACGATCTTTTTAAGTAGGCGTGCCAAAGAGATACTTCAATATTGATACTTTACTTCTTCCTGAGTCTATTATATTCATTCAGTTATGTTTTCTTAATACTGAGGGTGACAAGCTATTGGCAGCGAGCCGCAGATATCAGCATTGCCCCACATGCAGAGATACCGCTAAAGTTAATATCTGTCGTTATCATAGGTAGAAATGAAGCAGGCAATATTAAAGCCTGTCTGGAATCTATCAGCCAGAATGAATATCCAATCGACTCTTATGAGATCATATTCATAGATGATCACTCTGAAGATGATACGCTGACAGTGGTACATGATATGGACATCTCTAATCTGAAGATATTTGCTTTATCAGATGTGGGTGGTATCTCTGGAAAGAAGGCAGCGCTCCAGTATGCAATCTCTCAATCGAATGGTGAGCTTATCGCTTGTACAGATGCAGACTGCACTGTGACACCGCAGTGGCTTAAGGTCGTCAATCAATCACTACGGCTGACATCTCAGTCTATGATCACACAGCTGATCGGATATGAGGATCACGAGACGATACTCTCCAGATTTCAATCTTTAGATCTCATGGCTACGATGGCATTTAATCTGTATGGTATCAATCAAAAGATTTTTTATTCGGCTAATGGAGCCAATATGGCTTTTAGAAAATCTGCCTATCTGAAAGGAGATTTTAATAGTGAACTGGCTTCTGGCGACGATGTATTTTTAATTAATGCCATGGCATCAAGGGATGCGCATTCAGTCCGATTTATTAAATCTAAATTATCTATCGTTACAACAAGACCTGAAAGAACATATAGAGAATTAAAACATCAAAGAAAAAGGTGGGCGACTAAATCTAAAGCATATCCCTCAGGCGGCTTATTCAGAATTCAAGCCTATATACTTATGTTTCATCTATATATTGTAACCAATTTAATTATTGGTTTTTATTATTGGCCGATAATGATCTTCACTGGATTGTTTGCTCTATTTCTCAAGGGTATTGTTGATTATTTTTTATTGAATGAGGTCAGCCAATATTACAATCAGCCCAAAGCTCTGAAATGGTATGTGCTTAGTTTTTTACTGTTTTTCCCCTATATATTGTTGATGGCTTTTTATGCATTATTTGGAAAAGGGATTTATTGGAAGGGTAGGGAGTTAGAATAGAACCTGCGTGATTATATCATCACGTTTTATGAGGTTTAAGACTCTGATTAACTTCCTATAATTAATTATCGCACCCACCAATGATAGCGCTAAAAATCCGATTAACTTTGACTTCAAATCCTTCTAACATTTCGATAGATATACCAGATCGATAATCTACATTAGCATTGATCACTTGATTCGATTGCATGATTCCGTTTGTCTCGAATAAGGCATTTGTATTTTGAGGTCCAGTTAAATTATTACCGTTGTTTTCTGAATATTCCGGTGGGCAGCCAGTGGACTCTCTGATGTATAGTTCTGCACATACTTGATTCGTATTACAGAGCTGAGGATTGATATCTGTAGATATTGGATCAAATGTGATCGTTATGACATCGTCAACTATCCAATTTTGGTAATTATTTAGACTTAGTTCTATACAATTCAAGGGAGATTGTCCATCACAATCTTGCCCAAAGTTAGTCCTGCCTATTAGTACATTTGATTCATCATAGACGTCAAAAGTTTCACTAAAAAAATTATTGTCTCCTTCTACTGATACGCAGACGTTTATGGTCCCTGCTTCTGTAGGGTAGCTTCCAGTCAGGTTAACCAGAGTCGTATTGCCAGGTCCTGCTTCCGTATTAGTATTCATATCTGTACATGACTGAGGTATGCTAAAATCACATGGAGCAATACTCAAGATGCTATTGAAATCACTATCATTATTTTGATTTTCGTCTATTTGACCATTGGGTAAAGAGGTGCTGATTTCAATAAGATTTTGACCTGATTCAAGGCTTATTACATTTGGAATATTGATTGTAATACTCATGGTAGACTGGAGGCTACCTGTCCAATTTTGCGACCATACGATTACTTCATTTATTTTCATTTCAATTATGACTCCATTTATGGTAGCTGAACCGTAATTAGAAAGCGTAAAATCAACATCAACTTCTCCAACACAGATCTCTTCTTGCTGAATATTGATGCCAGCGATTCCTGTATCATGACTAAAGAGTGGTATAGGAATACATGCATTATTATTGTTGATCAGATCGACACGAGTATTATCTAAATTGAATCTCATCCTTGTCTTCTGTCCTTCAGTAAATGAGTCCCAGCAATTTCCTGTATAATCCATAAAGTTTTCCAGCATATCAGGCTGATTGCCCAAGCCCCCGAGAGCTGTGGCTCTGTAAGGATTATTAGCTGATGTGTCATTTTCATCAGTATTACAATCATCGCCAGGTGTATCGCAGGTAAAACCATTAGAACCTGAATTACCCTTAGGAGGAGTATCACAGACTCGATCACCGTCAGCCGTACAGTCATCATTCTCGCAGCCAATGAATGTATGGTTAAGACTAAAATGATGACCTAACTCATGCGCCACTAGTCCTGGATTATAACAGCTTGCTAAATAAACAGTAAAATCATATATACCTCCTTGATAATATCCACATGGACCACCTATATCTTTTGCAATAAATATGTTGAGGTATTTCGAGTCATCCCATTCAATACTATTTAAATAATCAAGTGATGGATCAATGGTATTAATAGGGTCAAGATATCGTATGATACCGCTTGTATTATTTCCTGATGGATCTTTTGTCGCTATGCATAATTCTATCTCAGTATCTGCGCCATAATTAGGATTAGTATAAGTATTTGCTCCTGCTTGCATATGTCTAAATCGCTCAGAGCTCGCTAAGATGGAGGACCTGATTTGGGCATCTGAAGGATTTTCATCTGAGCCCATAGCAGAACCTGGATGAATGATGTGTACGACGACAGGTAGAGTGTACAAGATATTTTTTTTATTTTTATTTTTCTTTTGTCCTGACTTGATAAATTGTTGGTATTTTAATTCATATTCTTCTGAAAGTGCTTTTTGCTTTTTATCACTTTTCATCATTAGTGCTTCTTTTAAATGAGTATGACATAGTTCATAGAGTGAATGATCATTGCTTTCAGGATTTGATTGTGCGTGGGCTGTGGCCATAGCCAAGATCATCTGCAGTATGAGAATATTAATTTTTTTCATTTAGTTTTGCTTGGAATTGTTACTTTATCAAATGCAATATTTACTCTTTAAAGTGTTTATTTTTATATGGAAGTAAGCCTGATGCAGTAGTATGTCTTGATCAAGTCGTTTTATTTCTTCGACGGAAAACCCTAACAAGATTTGGGTTTTCAAGTTTAATGAGTAATAATTTAAGGCAACAATTATCATCATTCTATGATCCCAGTTTTGTGAAGGATAGTGAGCTGTGCTCCATAAGTCTTAGCGATATTTTCTTGTGTAAAAGTATTGGCAGTGTCTCCGTATGCGAGAAGTCTCTGATTGAGTAATATGACTTTATTGAAGTATACTTCTACTGTGGATAGATCATGATGGACCACCAGTAGGGTCTTGCCTTGAGCAGCGAGTTGTTTTAATATTTTGATGATTGTCTCTTCTGTAGTAATATCTATTCCGACAAAGGGCTCGTCTAATAAAAATACTTCTGCTTGCTGACAGAGTGCTCTGGCGATAAAGACTCGCTGTTGCTGTCCACCTGATAGTGCACCTATTTGTCTCTCTTTAAGATGAGTGATGCCAAGTGCTTCAAGTGACTCATCCGCGATCCTTTTATCCTCATCGTCTAATCGACTGAACAAACTCTTAAATGGATATCGTCCCATCATCACGATATCAAATACTGTGGCAGGAAATTGCCAATCCACATCATCTTTTTGTGGTACATAAGCGATCTTCTTTCTCACATCTTCTATATCCTGACTGAGGACCTTCACTTCTCCAGCATTAGGTTCTATGAGTCCTAAGATAGATTTGAATAAGGTAGACTTACCTGCTCCATTAGGCCCTATGACGCCGTAGACATTTCCAGCTTCGATATTCAGATAGATATTACTGAGTACCCGCTTTCGATCATAGGATACTGATAGACCTTCGACTTGTATGGAGATGTTACCCACGTTTAGATTTTACTTTTAAGTATATACCAAAAATAATCGCTGCTAAAAATCCTAATAAAAGTGGCGTCAGAATAGATTTCCAGTTAGCTCGTTCGTCTATCTCTTTATCCCTACTTTCTTCAGTAATTGCAGTAGCACCTGCTTTCATACTGAGTCCTTTGGCAATGGTCTCAGCATTATGCCTGAGCATAGAGATATATGTCGCGCCTTCACTTTCTTTATCTCCTAATGAATCAGCAAATAGCTCTCCACCGACGACAATGTCATTATCTGAAGCAATCTGCTGTAAGATTTTAGGGTTGATCGTGCTCTCCACGAAGACAGCAGGGACCTGATTATCCTTTATAGCCTTAGCCACTCTGATCATATCTGATGTCTGCACATCTGCTTCTGTAGAGACGCCCAAGATAGGCTCTACTTTAAGGCCATACTCTCTACCGAAGTATGAGAAAGCATCATGAGAGGTGATCAAGATTTTTTTATCTTCTGGAATCTTTGATATTTCAGCGACCATTTCTTCGTGTAGCTTGATTAACTGTTTTCTGTAAGCTTGATGGTTTTTGATGTAAGCTTGTTTGTTTACTGGGTCAGCTTCGATGAGCGCATCCTTAATATTCTCAATATAGATTAGTCCATTCTTTGCGGTCATCCATGCGTGAGGGTCAGCAGAATTTTCATATTGTTGGCTCTTGAGAGCATCGATGCCCTGAGTGATTAAGACTGTCTTTCCTGTCGTCCCAGAATTCTCTACCAGTTCTTCTATCCATCCTTCGAATGTTAGGCCATTGATGAGAATTAAATCTGCTTTTTGTACGACTCTTGCATTCTTTGGAGTGGGAGAGTAAGTATGTGGATCACCACCGATAGGAACGATGGAATTTAAGTTGATCAGATCTCCTGCTATATTATCAGTCATGTCTGCGAATATGGAGCATGAGCTGACCACATTTATTTTTTGGGCT
>ENA-ORXT01002240-ORXT01002240.1-marine-metagenome-genome-assembly--contig:-NODE-2240-length-23614-cov-14.665293_pt1 | contig 23614 bp, 18 predicted proteins | sample MGYA00237868_ERZ511482 | MGnify/ENA metagenome assembly ERZ511482
TGGCCGGGCGGGGGCGCCCCCCCCCCCCCCGCCCCCGCCCCCCCCCCTCCCCCCCGCCCCCCCCCCCAAACCCCCCCCCCCCCCCCCCACTGCGTGCGCCACGTCGACACGCCCAACACCATCCTCGCGGCACCGTCGAGCAGAACCGTCGCCTTGACATCCCGCACGGCGACGACCTCACAACAAACATACGGCAGGGCGTCGCAGCCCCCGTTGCCGGCGGCGGCGGCGGCTGCGGCGGCGGCTGACGACGCCGTCACGCCCACGGCGGCGAGCAGCGGCGGCGACAGCGACCGCACGGTGACGCCGTCGAGATCGACGCCGAGAACCGGGGCGCCCGTCGTCGGCTTGGCCGCGACAAAACGTCACCTACCGGTCGTCCCGCGCGGCGCCGCCGACGAGGAGCACCACAAAGGCGCCGCCGAGGAAGGTGGCGGGCTGCTTGGGCGCGACGGTGCGCGCCACCAACGACGCGGCAGCCGCAAACGTGCGCGGAACAAACGCCGGGGCCGGGGCGGCGGCGGTGGTGCCGCCGCCGCCGCCGCCACGGCCGCCGCCCACCCCCGCGGCGGCGCTGACACCGTCGAGTGACACCACCGGGTAGGCGAGTTGGAGGCGCAGCTCCACCCTCGTCCGCGCCCGCGCCGACCGCACCTCCACGCCATACAAAATTGCATGCGACAGCCCTCCACGGCCAGCGCGGCGGCGACGGCGGCGAGCGGGACGTACAGCGACAGTACCTGTCGCCGTTGACGGCAACAGCTGTCAATTCGGGCTGCCGCCGACGCGGGGCGTTGCGGGGGTGGTGCCCGCCGACAACGGCGGCGGCTGCGGCAGCGGCCGCAGCAGCAGCAGCGGCGGCGGCAGCTATCGGCCGCCCCCGCCGTCAGTTGGCGTCACGTCAGGCTCCCATGACCACCGGTTGCGGCGGGGGTGGGGCTCGCCGTCGACGGCGGCGGCAATGGCTGGAAAAGGAGCAGCGGCAGCAGCAGCTGGCGGCCGCCGGAGGTGGCAGTTGGCGTCACGTCGAGCTCCCGCCGCCGCGGGGAGTGGCGGGGGTGGTGCGCACTGGCGACGGTGGCGGCAGAAGCCACAAAAGCTGCAGGTCCAGCAGCGGCAGGACGCGCCGGCTGTCGCAAGCGGCAGCAGCTGTCGAGTCGGGATCCCGCCGCCGTTGGGCGTCGCGGGGGTAGTGGCCGCTGACCATGACGGCGGCAAAAGCTGCAATGGTTGCAGGTCCTGCAGCGGCAGATAGGACCGGCCGGCGCGAGCAGCAGCAGCCTTCAAGTCAGGATCCCGCCGCCACGGGGAGTGGTAAGGGTTGTGCCCGCCGAAAACGGCGGCGGCAGCGGCCGCACCAGCAGAAGCGGTGGCAGCAGCCAGCGGCCGCAGAAGCAGAAGTGGCGGCAGCCGCTGGCGACTGCCGCCGGCAGCAGCCACCGGCCGCTGCACCAGAAGTGGCGGCAGCAGCTAGCGGCTGCCGCCGGCAGCGGCCAGCGGCCGCCGTCGGCGGCAGTAGGCGCTAAGTCGGGCTCCCGCCGCCGCGATGCGTGGCGCGGGTAGTGTAGACCGACGACAGCGGCGGCAGTGGCGACGGAAGCCACAACCGTGGCAGCCGCAACGGCGGCAGCCGAAGCGGCCGCTGGAGGAAGCGGCCGCCATCGGCGGCAGCAGCTTCCACGTCAAGCTTTTGCCACAGCGGGGCGTGGCGGAGAATTTGCCTGCCCACGACGGCCGCGGCCGCGACCACAGCAGCAGCAGCAGCGGCAGCAGCTAGCGACCGCCTCTGGCGTGAGTTGGCGTCACGTCGGGCTCCCGGGTGCGGCGGGGGTACGGCCTGCCGAAGACGGCGGCGGCGGCGGCAGCAGTCAGTGGCCGCTTGCGGCAGCAGTAGGCGCCATGTCGGGCTACCGCCGCCGCGGGGCGTGGCCGGGGTGCTGCTCACTGAAGACAGCGGCGGCGGCAGCCACTACAGCTGCAGCCGCAGCGGCGGCTGGAGGCACCGGCCGGCGGCGGCGGCAGCAGCTACCAAGTCGGACTCCCACCGCCACGGGGCGTGGCGGGGGTAGTGCCCACTGCCGACGGCGGCGGCAGCCATAACGACGGCGGCTGCAGCGGCAGCACGAGGTACCGGCTGTCGCCGGCGGCAGCAGGTGCCAATTTGGGCTCCTGCTGCCGCGGGGCTTGGCGGGGGTGGTGCCTGCCGACGACGGCGGTGCGGCTGCAACTGCCACAGCGGCTGCAACTGCAGCGGCGGCTGGACATACCGGCCGCCGCCGGCGGCAGAAGCTGCCAAGTTAGTGGCGGCAGCAGCTAGCTGCTGCCCCCAGCGGCAGTACGTGCCAGTCGGGCTCCCGCCGCCACCGGTCGCGGTGGGGATGTTGCTGGCTGAGGAGGCGCCTACTGAGGCAGGTGGCGGCGGCGGCGGCTGCAGCAGGAGCTGCCGCGCAGGCGGCCTCCGGTCCCGGAGAGGCGTGGCGGTGTCAGAGGTGCTGCTCGATGCGCTGTCGCAAGTGATGTGCGGCGTGGCCGCCGCCGGCAGGCCATCGCATGTGATCCAAGGCGGGTGGAGGGGGTGCAAGCGAGAGCACAAAGGGCCGGTCTAGAGGCAGGGAGCTGGAGCACACCACGTGCTCCGGGAGAACGTGCGTGCATGAATAAAAGGACACCTCTTGAACAAGAAACAAGGGATGGAGGTTCTTCAAGAACGGGACGGGGCAAGCAATCGGCCAAACCGTGACCCTCATTTGACCTGCACCCGCACAGGCACTCCGGCGAGAGTTGCCCCTCTCCCACTTCTGGCTGTCACTTCACCCACGAGTCAAGAGCATAGCCATAGTCAAAAAAGACCTCCTCTCCGGGGCTCAGATCCCTCGCAGCAAAGAGAGCGGCGCGAATTGTACCGCCGATGCTCAGCAGCTTCATGTGCAGGTTGGGCGAGTCGGAGCTGTGGTTGATGAACTTCGTCCTGCTTCCAACTCGGGTGGCGTCGACGATGGTTGTTTGTGACAGAGTGGCGAGGTAGCTTACCCCCCGCGCGTCGTACGCTCGACCGCGACGGTGCCCCTCCGCGGTAGAGACAAGCTCTCCCACATATTCACCAACAAAATCTCCGGCTGCAGCTGGTTCGGCGACAAAGACGCCAAGCCCGTGGGCACGAGATGCGCCCAGGACGAGGCGCACCCGGGCACCAACTTGAACTTGAACGTTGCGACAGCGCCTAGTACCTGCCGACGTCGGACTGCGCGAAGACGCAGCGACGCCAAGCCCAGACATGACACCGGGGTCGGTTGGGCGTGGTGACCGCACCAGGCGCCAATAGGCCCCAGTGGCGGCCGCAGTGGAGCGGGTGATGGGAGATTCTGCCATCACGGATCCCGTAGTCAGCCCGTCCACGCCTGATGCCGGATGCAGGTGGGCACCGCACATCATGCACGCGTCAGGGTCACACTCACGGTCCATGGCAAAACAAGGGCACGAATCCGTCTCACAGCGCGACGGCGAGGTGCAGGAGCACGATATGCGCCTGCTGCAAAACAGCGACCCATCCGTCGGTGCGCAGCCGTCGGCGGGGATAAATGCGGACGCCGAAGTGCCGGCATCCAACACCACAGGCACGCGCGACGCCCAACGGGTACGGGCACACCCACACTGCTTCTCACACGACACGTCACTTTGCACGCATCGACAATTGTGCCGCGTGCACGCGCCAAGATGGCCACACGGAACGAAGGGCGCGGACTTCTTGACGATCGCGTTTTCGCTGCCGTTCGTGAGGGAGAACTCGGGGGGGGGAGAAAGAGGAGCGTCCCGTTGGGGTGGTCGAGGTGTCGTCGGCTGCACCGGCCAGGCTCTCGGCCAACCCCAGTCCACCAGGTACTCAGCCACCCGGCGACATGTCCAGGAGGGCACGAAACGGGCCATGCGGCACGTGTCGAACCGTCCGACAATACGAACAGCCGCATGAAGCAGCTCAACGTCTTCGACGGCCCAGACGTCCGTGCGGCACCCGCGCGCGAACACCTCCGCGCGGCTGCGGAGGTCGAGCCGGCAGTCACGACACGGTCCGGCCGCCACGCGAATCGCCGCATGCATGGCGCGGGCGCGTCGCGCGCGACCGCCGTCTGCCCCGCCGTCTGACGCCGTGCCTGGGGCATCAATGCCAGCGCCATCTGACGCCGTCTCCATGCGTCGCGGGTCGGAAGGACGCGCTACGGGCGTGGACGGGAACGGCGTGACGAGCCCGTCACGCACAGGAGCCCCGTGAATGCGACAGCAGTACACAAAGCAGAAACGACAGAAAAAGCGCACAAGCGTCTCCTGGGTACGGAGCGACGAGTCGGGCGGCCGCGGAGGTGCGGCCACGCCGACCAACGAATTAGCAGCCACGCCGCGGCGCGGCAAAGGGCGGCAGCCCAGTAGATTGCCGAAGAGTGAGGAGACGGAGGGGACGGCGTCGCCGCCCGCCGCACGAACAGCCGCTCTTACAGCGCGGGCAACGGCGACGCCTTCACGCAGAGAGCCTGAGAGCCCACGGACAACAACGGGTTCCGACGTGCGCCTACCGACGCCGAACGCACGCGGCCCCGTCAACCCGTCCACGTCCGACGAGGACTGCGGGGACTCCGCCAATGTACCCGCCGCTAAGACCGCGGCGAGGGAGGCCCCACCCGTTAGTCGTCGAAGTTCAGAGTGTCGAGCAGCGGCGTCCGTTCGCGCAACGTGCACTGCACCAGCGGCGGCCGGTCGGGCGTTCGCCAGATCTAGCATCAGTTTGATAGCCGACCGGCGCACGCGGAGAACACGCCGCACAACGCGGAGAACGACAGCATCCGCACGCAGCGCCGCGACAACAGTGGCAAGAGCTTCTCGGTCCATGGCTCTGCGTGTACGGGCAGCAAGAGAGTAGTACGCCGTACCTTCCGTGCTCCCTTCGTCCCCGTACGCGCAGCTACCGTCATGGCTCGCCGCTGACGCGTACTTGTTCTCGTCAATGATGCGCGCCATCGCCCCCTTCGCACGGGGAGAATCTCCTGAGTAAGGGACTACGAAGCCCGGAGGAGGGGCTTCCAGGCGCCGCCACGACCGGCGGACAGACACGTACGATGTCATTCGTGGTGGTGGTCGCACGGTGGGTAGCACCGTCGGCCGAATGGCCGTACGCTCCGTCGCATCGACAGATGATTCGATGGGCGGTCGATTCGCCACTGCTGCGACAGCAGGAGCGGCGCCTGCGCCCGTTTCGTGCGACCTGGGCGGCCAAGCTGGATTCGTCAGGCGTGGTTTCTTGGAAAAGGGAGGCTTATGCGACACAGCACGACAGGAATTCGTGACGGTGATGCCTTCGAGGGAGTCGGTGCACTCGACGGCCGGAGGATCCGGCCCGCCGCAAGCCTGCAGATGCAGGTCGCGCTGTAGACGGCGCATGGCCTCTCGGTTCGCACTCATAACAGCTGCTGCAGCAGACCGTCGACGGCGACGCGCGAGCCGAAGCGTCCTGCGGATGATGCGCGGGACGACGCGCGCTACCGCGCGTCGGTCCCCGGCGCGCGCCTGCGCCGTGTCCAGGGCTTCTTCCACGGCGTCAACACTCGACGCGCCGCCATCAGAGGATGAGCCGCCGGCGAGGTAGGGGGGCGGCCGGGGAGCGGCGTCGTCGTCCATGTCGTTTTGAAGAAACAGCGTCTTTAGCCACCGTCGACGCCGGCGACGCCGGCGACGCCGGCGACGCGACCAACCGGTGAACCAGCCGGTGGCGACGGACGCGACGGCGGCTGCCAGCAACGTCGGCGGCGCAGCCGGCGGCGCCGGACGCCGGCGGCGGCAGCCAAAGACGGCGACGGCGGCGCAACCTGCCGGGGTAACCGACGGCGGCGACGGCCACGCCGGCGGCGGGCAAACGCGACGACCGCGGAGCTACCGGCCCGTGCGGCCGACGGTGGGGACGGCCACGACGGCGGCAGCCAGCAACGTCGACAGCGCAGCCGACGGCGCCGGTCGGCCGCGGCAGCGGAGGGGGTGGGCGACGGCAACCGCTGGCGGCGGCGGCCGGCCACGGCCGAGGCGAAACCGGTGGGGGTGGCAGACGGAGGGGGGTGGCAGACGGCCACCGCTGGCGGCGGCGGCCGGCCACGCCCGAGGCGCAACCGGTGGGGGTTGCAGACGGAGGGGGTGGGCGAAGGCGACCGCTGGCGGCGGCGGCTGGCAACGGCCGAGGCGCAACCGGTGGGGGTGGGCGACGGCAACCGCTGGCGGCGGCGGCCGGCCACGGCCGAGACGCAACCGGTGGGGGTGGCAGACGGCAGGGGTGGCTAACGCGACCGCTTGCGGCGGCGGCCGGCCACGGCCGAGGCGCAACCGGTGGGGGTGGCAGACGGCCACGACCGAGGCGCAACCGGTGGGGGAGGCAGACGGAGGGGGGTGGCACACGGCCACCGCTGGCGGCGGCGGCCGGCCACGGCCGAGGCGCAACCGTTGGGGGTGGCTGACGGAGGTGGTGGCCGTCGTTGGTAGCCGCGCAACCACTGGCGGTGGCAGCGGCGTAGCCAGCCGGTCGCGGCGGCGCCGGCGGTGCAGCCGATGGGTGCGGGCGACGGAGGTGGTGGCCGACTGCAGCAGCCGCGCAACCGCTGGCGGCGGCGGCGAAGGATGGAAGGGTCGGCAGCGGCGGCGGTGACGGCCGGCGGCGGCGGCGGCGGCCGCGGCGGTGGTGGTGGCAAGAGACTGCGGCGGCGGGCGGCGGCTGCGGCGGGCGACGGCGGGCGGCGGCTGCGGCGGGCGACGGCGGCGGTGCGACCGGCGGCGGTGCGACCGGCGGCGGCAGCGGCCCAGCCCACCTGGGCAGCGACACAGTCGTTCGCTGCACACCTGGACGCGGCTGCCGAGGTCAGCGGCGTCCCTGTCGATGGCAGCGGTCCGCGTTGGCGATGGTGACACAGCCGAAGTTGATGGCGCCGCGGCCGGTGGCAGCGGCCGACGGTGGGATACATTTGAGCCGGGGCGTCGGCAGTGATCTATGCCGTGCTCTATTGCGGCAGAGCCGCACCTCCCGCGAAGAAAACGGAGACGGGGCAATCTCGCTGCTTGTGCCCACAAACGATTGCATGGTGGCGGACGCAGAAACACGCCCAAATCAGAGTTGATTCCGATGCACGCCGGCGTTGAAGAGAAAATCTCCCCAGATAGAGAGCTGCTTCCTTGCATGAGAAGCCCAACGGCAGCGAATAAGGAAAAGGACGGGAGTGTCGCCCTTTGGTCTTGAGCTTGCAACCGATTTTACCGGGGCACGAACGCCGCTCAACAATTGGACATGCATCGATGGCTCCCCCTTACAGCACGATGTCTGCACGATGCTTCCTGATCAGCGGCGTGTCCATTTTTGGGGGAAGTGCCATAGCCGCAGACACCATATTGACATGCGTCGCGGCGGCAGTCTGCCGAACGGGCGGGTACATCGTGGTACGAGTCGGTGCAAAGGTGGCCATCTCGAACGTCCAGGCCAGTAGTGATAATCAATTGAATTGTACTCTAAATATCTTATACTTGGCTCGCGTGCCTCGCAAATACAGTGACGGTCTGTCTGGTGCCCAAATGTTCTTTCGCAGATGATGGGATCTGCGGGCCGGAACTGCGAAACGTGCTGCGAACGGGCCTGACAAGCGCCACAGCGCGCACCGTGACGGGGAATGGCGGCCTGGCTTGCCCCTCGACGAGGCGCGCGTCACGGCGGTGCGCGTCACCGTCTGTGAACGCGACAAACCCAACAGAACGCGATTCTGTTCGGGGGGCTGTTCCCGAACAAGCCCCAAACAGACGCGATTTTGTTGCTTTGCTGTTCGGGTGCACGGCCTTGGATCGCGAGTTTGCGGGAAAAACGGGCGGATGAGCCGGGGCGGGCAGGCACGACAGGTCTGATTAAGGTTTGAGGATCAATCGGCTTAGTCAGACGCAATGCAGTTCCGCCGCGCGCTGCAATGCATTGGATGTGCAGTACGACCCCACAGACAATGGCGATGAGCTACATTCCATCGTTCTGACTGCTACAGGAACCACACTACCACGCTACGTTGCTAAACATAACAAGTAGGGTGCCCCATCGTCACCTGCCCAGGCGACCACGTCGCATCGCCGAATAAAAAAACAGGGGATCTCTGTTGTGCCGAGCCTGCATCCACACGACGGGCAGGCGCTATACCTAACACACAGAACCCAGCGTGCCACAACAGAATAGACGAAAGAGCACCAACTTGGTCGGCCAGCGCGAGCTGATGACGGAGTCCATGGAGCCATCAAAACGCCTGAGCGACAGGAAGAACGGTGTCGCACCAGGCTTAACGACGGACGGCGCGGTACGCCCCCCACTGGGATGCGTGCTCGTTGCGAACGGGACGGATTTCGTCGTCGTCCTCCTCCTCATCCCAGTCATCGAGCAGCGCGCGCTCTGCCTCCCGACGGGCAGCCTCCGACCCAGGTAAGAATGGAACACCCGCCGGAAGCGGCGCCAAAGTCAGCGCGCGGGGGGGGGGTAGGTAGGACTGGTCCGACAGGGAGGTCGGGCAGGGCGAAGGCAGGGGCAGCGGGCAGGGAGCCAGCGGCAAGAACGGTCGGCAGGGAGCCAGTGGGCGCAACCGGCGCGGCGGCCAGCGTCCCGGAAGACGCAGAGGAGCGCACGAGATGACGGCTTGCGTCAGCACCGTCAATGAGCTGCAACCCTTCGTGAACGTCCGCGTCCTTCGGAAGCAGATGGTGCAGGAGCAGGAGCTCGCGCTCAAACAAGGAGCGGTGCCCCTGGTTGAGAATTCCGGCACCCGCAGTGACGGACTGCAGTCCGGCGCGGTTCCGAGGAAACGAGCGCACCTGCCAAGAGAAAACCATCCAGGAAAAGAAGCAGAGAACGAATCAACACAAGAAGCAGGCAGTTGTCCCGCAAGTGACACTGAACGAGAAGAAGGAGAAGGTCAGGAGCTGTCATGGGGCCCGCCCGTCACTTCATCAACGAGCAACAACGACACGGCGAAAACATGCTTGTGAGGGACGGAAAGGATACAAGCGGCGCCGTGCGAAAGAACAGACAGGCACAAGTGCGAACGTACTCGGAATGAAACGCTCGCGAAGTGCCCGTAGAGGCACCGGATGACGCGCGAGGCCTTGTTGGGACCAGACGAGGCAACCATGGAGGCCGTGCCCTCAATCTCGTCAATGACCTCGGCGAGCGCCTCGAGCATGGCCAACCGACCGTACGCGCCAGTGATGAAAGAGTCGTCTCGCAGTAGCTCCGTGCATTCCTCAGGCGACAGCTTCAGGATGCGACGAGTGGATGAAGCTATCGAGCTCCAAGTTCCCATGCCCTTGAGCGCATGGACGTTCTTGACGTAGGTGGAGACAGCGACAGAGGTCAGCGAGCTGCTTAGGTGGCTGACGACGCGCTTGACGTACTGGTAAGCGACGACGAGCGCCATACCCTTTGCCGGCTTTCTGACAGGGAGCATCATCTTCTTTTGCAGCCTTGCCGCGGCGTCCTCCTCGGACACCTTCAGGACCTCGGCAGCCGCACGCAGCAGGCGGGCGTTGGTGGTGTCGACCGTAGGGTACACCGACGCAGAAGACGATGCCGCGCGGATGTCGCCGACGAGATACTCGAGGAAGAGCTCCTGCGCGACCAAAAGCCAGAAAAGAAAACCAAAGCGTTCGATGACATGTGTCAGTGACAGCCATACCCAGGTGGTGGAGCGCTCAGTGGATGCGCACCCACCAATGGTCACACCGATCAGCTCGCACGCCGTACAACGCGAGCAATGTAGATGTCACACGACACCGAACTCTCAAAAACAATGCATACTGTACGCCCGTCCCTCTACGTACCTTAATCTCATTGATGACACGGACAGTGTCGCCCTCGGTTGTACCGGCACCCCATGAATCGCCACCATCGCGCGCCGCGGGAATGCGGTCTCCAACAGCCTTCAAGGCCTTCTCCACATGCACCAGGCGCTCCAACACGATCTCGTTTCCCGACTGCATCCCGTCGGTGGTCGCGGCAAGCCCATCCATGCGCCGCAGCACCGACGCGGCCTGTGACTTGACCACGACTAGTTCCGCCCGAAAGCGTGTCATCTCACGACGCAAAGATGAAAATCCATTGCGAATAGCGTCCTGGAGGTCGTCCAGGGTCAGGGACGGGGCCCCTTCGACTGTCCTGGGGGGGGGGGGGGGCACAGCCGCGGCGCCGACGGCAGCCGTGCGTGAGGCGCGCGCGGCGCGTCCGCCGCTCGAGCGGTGACGCTTCCCCGAACTTGGACGCAAGTAGCTAGGCGACGCCAGAAGTGACGCCGTCGGTGACACCGGCGGCGTGATGTAGGCGGCCACGAGTTCATCGTCGTGCATGTCGCTGCTGCTACCGTCGCCATCGGAGATGGGTGGGGTCGGCGACGTCGGCGTCTGTCCGAAGGACAGGCGGCGAGGCAGTGGCGCCGACGCCGACGGCGGCGGCGGCGACGGCGACAGTGTCCGGGCGTCTTGAAGCAAAACACCAACGTCGTGACCCGCGGCGGGAAGACCGCGGGGCATCTGCGGCGCCGGCGAAGGAAGAGCCCCAGACGCTTGCAGGTGCGGCACGGCCGATACCGCTGCGGAAGTGCCCGGTGTCCAAAAGGTGACCGGGAAGATGTGAGGATTGCGGCTCCGCGCTGCAAGCAATTCCGCCAATGCGTCACTCGGGAGCGGTGTGCGCACCGTCGGAGGAGTGCGGGACGGCGCACCCCCTCCCACATCCGCGTCAGGTGCAGAGCGCTTGCGAGACCCACTCGGTGGGACAGAAGCAGTTGACGACGCCGCCGCGTTCCCCTCGCGCTCAGCAGGAGCCGCAGCTTCGGCACCGTCTTCATGTTGCGAAGCCCCACGGGCTTCGTGCGTCGCCGCTTCGGCGACCTCATCTTCGCCGTCGACGCCTGAATCGTCCGGGTCATCGTTGCCGTCGTTGCTCTCAGACTCAGAAGGCAACGAGGGCGTCCGGGCGCGCGCACGAACGGGCAAGAGTTGCATGACAGCCGCCCGGCGCACAAAGCTCCGCCGCGGACGGCAAGGCAAGCTCACATAATTGTCCGTGCGGAACAACGACCGCTGTGCCGGTGGCATCGCCATCGTCCGCGGCACGTCGTGCCCCGTCGGCAACGCGTTGACAGCGTTGGTCGACTCGAGAAAACTCGAGTGCGAATCGAAGGCTTGCGTGGCCGACGCCGACGCGCCCTCCTCGCGAGTGCCACGAGAAGACGGAGGCTCCGAACGCAGCGGTACCGGCGGCCACGGCATCCGCAGCTGGGCGGCACGGTCAGCGACGATTTCGGCATTGACAGTGTCCCGCGCACGGCTGGCAGCCGACAAGCGAGCAGCAAACTCCGCACGAGCGACGGCCGCCGCCTCTTTGAGCGTCATCTGGCCGTTATCCGGCACCACCTCGGCGCCCACCGCCACCTCGGCGCTTGCCGTCACGTTGGCGCCCGCCACCGACTTGGCGCCCGCCGCCCACTTGACGCCCGCCGCCGACTTGGCGCCCGCCGTCACGTTGGCGCCCGCCGCCGACTTGGCGCCCGCCGTCACGTTGGCGCCTGCCGCCGACGTGGCGCTCGCCGACGACTTGGCGCCCGACGCCATCTCGGCGCCCGTCGCCATCTCGGCGCCTGCCGCCGACTTGGCGCCCGTCACCGACTTGGCGCGCGTCACCATCTCGGCGCCCGACGCCATCTTGGTGCCCGACGCCGACTTGACGCCCGCCGCTGACTTGGCGCCCGCCGCCACGCTGGCGCCCGCCGCGGACTTGGCGCCCGCCGCGGACCTGGACCCCGACGCCATCTCGGCGCCCGTCGCCATCTCGGCGCCCGTCGCCATCTCGGCGCCCGTCGCCATCTCGGCCCCAGACTGAACATCGGCGCCCGACGCCGCCTTGACGCCCGACGCCGCCTTGGCGACCTCGGCCTCCTCTTGCAGTACCTCCGTCTTTTGATCGTAGAGCACGACACCGAGGATGCCGCCAAACTTCAGCAGTCGCCCCGGCCGCCCCAAGCCGGAGGGACTGCCGGCGGAAGACGGCACCGGCGGAGCCCACGTAGAAGGGTCCTCCACATTGATCGGCTCATTGACGGGGCGTTCCACCATGACCACACTCTTGCCCTTTGTGGACGTTGCATCCTCCACGTTCAGCAGCGCGTCAACGTCAATGATCTCGTTGTCGGCGTGAAGGGTGGACGACGGCGAGGCGCTATCCGCACCAGAATTTCCAGGGCCGGCCGACGCCATGATGCCCAGGTGGGAAAATTTGACGACGAGGGAAGTGGGAGGGGGGACCGAGGGTGCGCGGGAGAGGTGGGAGCAAGAGCACGAGGCAACTGGAAGGAAGGGTGGCAGTCCACAACGGGGGGGGGTGAACAGTCTTCGACACTGTGACGGCTGCCGCGGCGCCGATACTTGTACTCGAGGCGCCGGCAAGGCACCCGCATGCGCGCGCCCTGAGCCTGTGGCGACCACTCAGCGGGTGGAGCGAGCCACACTACACCAGGCACGCGCAGAACGCAGAGGCGGGAGGCGAGGCAGATGCGAGCACTGCAGCAGCCCGAGACAGGCAATGTCAGACCCAGACCTCCCTGCAAACAGGTACCTCAGCCTGGGACACGCGAAGCCATACGCAAAGCCATACACAAGCGCCTCGGAGGGCGCCAAGGTGCAGGGTGAGTACAGCGCTTCGCGGTACGACCGGCCAACGCGTGCGAAGGTTTTCAACTTGCAGCCGTATGGCAGCATTGGCTGAGCCTCACGCCACCCACGCCGACACCTACACCCCCGGCCGAGAGGGTGCCAAGTCGTGACGCTCAGGGCAATCGACCCATGTCCCCTCGGCGTCAGCCCCAATCGGGACCCCTCGCGGATGGCGCTACGCGCCACACTGAACGCATACACACGCAGACTTGCACCGCCTCTGGCAGTGAAGTGCCCTTGCAGAGGTCACCCACAGACTGAGAGTGGCTGGCGATACACTCCAGCGACACTGAGAGGTGAAATCACTCTCCGACAAGCATGCATGGCCATCGTTGGCCATGTCGTTACCACACAGATGTACGTAGAAGCGGCGGAGGTCCAGGCACAGGCATGGCCACGGCATAGGTCGGTGACGAGGGCACCAGGACCAGAGCCAGACGGACACCGCTCCGGGTCCCGCAGTCGCGAGAGAGTGGCACCGCAACGGGGCAAGAAGTGCCACGGCCACATACGCAAAAAGGTCGGTCGACCAAGAGAGTCGAGGACGGCCGCACTTACACGAGGACATTGAGGAAGGCCGGTCCCGCCGCCTGGGCTTGGGGCATGTGGCCGTTCACACGGGCGCCCAGCATGCATGGAGGAGCTCGCATAGTGGGAGCAGCGAACAGGACGAAGAGGAAACGGCGGGGCCGCAGCTCATGTGGGGTCGCGCCGAGGACATCGTCGCAAGCGGTTGACGGTGACCACAAAGACCGGTTTGTGGGAGAGTGGCCAAGCGTGCAATGTGGGGGGCTGTGTGTTCCAACAAATTGATCAGTCGCAAGCTGATCCATTTCATTGCGGGCTGATCAGTATCACGTTCCATGGCTTAATCTCAAGGCAGGCTACCTTTGTTGTGCGCACCACAGAGCTCACTGAGCACCACATTGAAGTTTAGATATGAACTTCTTCGAAAACAGTGGGCGATGCACTGGCGCCATTAACGATTTGTTCCGTGTAATCAAGCATCTGGGCCGATACTTTCGAGACAAGTCGTGATGGTCACACGCTTCTGTCGTATCCTCATCTCAGTCTTGCCCACAGCCGCGACCTGCACGAGAAGTGGGGCACCGTTGCAGAAGGTCGCGGCACCGTCATCATCGCTCCTCCACACTGTCGGTTGCTCATACCATACCCGTTTTGGGACCGACACCGCGTAGTGAGTTCTGACGCGTGTCTCGCGGGAGTGACGTGACATATCAACGGGGAGCGCGGGTGTGCCCCTGGGTGTATCATCGTGGCTTGTGAGCGGGGCCTCTGGGAACTCGGTGGCTCGGCATGACCAGTGAAGGGCGACCGCGCTGGCCTGCTTCTCTCCAGGGCGACTGACAGTGGTCCACATACTGACATCGTTTCTTCATGTCGCTCGTCCTGTGTTGTGGTCGTACCAGCACCGTCTTGTGAGCTCCCATCGCACTCATTCGCTGCTCGTGGTCGCTGTAGCCGCACTGTTCCGGTGAAACTGCCCATCCTCCCTCTTTCTCGCCCCCGCGCGGGTGTATTCCTAGTTACCGTAGCACCTCCACATTTCCTGTCGACCACCGTGCTACAATCCGCACGTCGCCCTGCTGCTGCGCCGTACCATGTATGTTGGAACTGCTTGTTCCCCCTTGTGCTCGCTTCTCGACGTGAGTCGAAGCCTGTTGACGTGAGCACCACGTGGGTCTTTCACGACCTCGTTCATTGCGAGCCTCCTCTTGTAGTCCACGGCATGCGGGTCCGGTAAGGAGAGTGACGTGGAACTGACTGTCCTTCTTCTCTGAGTCTTCCGATCGATTCCAATGGGTTTTCTTTCCTTGCTGGTCCGTGCCCTCTTTGGAGTAGATAATGGAGCGAGACTCGCTCTGCTGGTTTTGTCCACGGGTCTTTTTCGGGCAGGCGGCGCGCAGCCGCCACATGAGCGTCAGGCACCCGGGGAAGAACCGGCTAGTACCACCTCCGGGCTTTATCGAGCTCAACCTCCGGCCTCGTGAGGATGAGCAACGCAACACAGAGGCGGACGAGCACCACTCCGTCACGCCTCGTGCCACGGATGCAGGCTTGGGTGCTCTGTGCGCTGATGATGCTGACGCAGGGCATCCTCAACTCGGCGGTGTCGGTATGTTCCAAGTGCCTATGGACGGATATGTGCGCGGCACGCTGCCCGCGCGCAGGCCACGGACGGTCTTCCACACGTCGATTGTCGCGCTGAATAGGGCTTACTATGAGGCAATGACCGAGACGAGCAAGACGAGGCGCCTCGTGCACCCGTCCAAGGGGCAACGACCTTCCCGCTTCAACACCCCGCTTCTACGAGAAGCTCTCAAGTTCGCGATCAGTGCAGGAGGCGCGGGGCTCTCCACGGCGGACCAGCGCTGGTACATGTCCGTCATGGTGATGGCCGAGGCGGGCAGTGCGGCGCCGAGTGCGGGTGGCGACGGACGCGACGGTGCCCGTCGTCTCAAGCGCCCCCGACTTACCACTGCCACAGAGGGTGAGGGCGGGGTGTCCTACTACAGCGGTGAAGACCGCGCTGACGCGTTGCACGAGGAGGGCGAGTGGTCAGAGTCCGAGAGAGGGGAACTGGCGATTGCGTTCCCCACCAAGAGTTCATTTGTCGCTGCTGTTCGTGAGGAGCAGCGACGCGTACTATCCAAGCTCTTTTGGGACGAGACGCCGCTGGAGGTGGAGGGCGTCAAGTACTTGTTTTACTCAAGGGACCTCCTCCTGGCGGCGCTCGACTTGCTCCAGAACGCTGGACGCGTGCAGCTCTGGGGAGAGGAGCTGGGTGTGGGGCCTGACGGCACGCGCTTGCGGTTGGAGATTATGGACAGCGACCTGTTTTTGTCTGAGGAGGCCATCGTGCGCCGCCGACACGGTTCTCATGCGTTTGTTTTGGCTGTGCAGCTGTTCATTGACGAAGCAGTCGTTTCATGGTCGGGGGCACATTACGTGTACCCCATTCGGGCACGTGTGCCCAATGTCCGCGACAAGACGGTTCAGTGGGTCACGGTCGGCTACGTCCCGCATGTCGGCAGGCCAGTTGCACGGACGATGGCCGCTCGCCGCCGCGCCAGCGACGGTCGCAACGGCATGCTTCAACGCTGCCTTGCTATTCTTCTACGACGCTTCGTGGGTGCCAGTCAAGATGGCGTACAGGTGGAGTTTCCCGGTCAGAGCACACTGACCGCTGTGCCGCGGCTGGTCGGGCTGGTCGCCGACCAGATTGGTGAGCGCTCTGTCGTTTGTCTGATGGGTAATGCGTGCGAATTCTTTTGTTCTCATTGTGTGGTGCGAAGGGGCGCGGAGCATGGACCGGGCGGCGTCGGTGCGGGGCATCGCGACGTGACGGCTGTGCTGGACGCACAGTTGGAAGGCGCAACCACGCGCGACCGCGACCCACGGCCGTCCCTGCGCAACCACTTACGTGCGCAACACAGTGCGCTGGCCTTCGTGCCGGCCAACGGTGCAATTTGGGGCCTTGCCACCGACGAAAAGCATCTCTACGACATCATCTCGTTCGACTTGCTACACGTCTGGAAGCTCGGCGTCGTGCGAATGGTGGCGCAGCGCTTTCCCTCATTCTTGCGGGTCACCTGTTCAGGTCAAGACGCTCGGCTTGGACCTGTGCCTGCAACTTTGGAGGCCCTTAATCTACGCGCGTGGGAGATGGAACACCTTTGCATACCTTCGCCGAGGCCACCTAGGTACGTTGCACTGCTTTTATGTATTGCTTTCTCTATCCACTGTAGTCACCCGGCTGCCCACGCCCACCTTGCTGCGCGCAGACCTCCGCGAATTGTCTATGGCAACTGTCAGGGTGGTCTCTTCCGCCTCAGCGTGTGTATCTGTCACGTTGTGTCACAGCTATTCCCGTCCAACGCTGAGGCCGACACCCGTCGCCTCTTCCGCACCTTGTGATTGTGCTTTCCGTGCTGCCGCCTCTCTGTGCCAAAGTGACGAGCTTGACGACGGTCACGGTCCTGAGGGTGCTTTGCTCGCACCGGCAGAAGAGGTTCTCCCCGATCCAGTGGTGCCCGACGTTACAACTTCCACCAAGTACCAAGAACTGTACGGGAACCTTCCGCTGCACAGAGCTGTCGTGGACGTGTATTGTCGTATGGCCGCACTCGGTGGCCGGCTAATGGGCGACAATATGGCGGATACGACGACAATGTCCGAGACGCAGATGCGCGACGTCGCCAACGAGGCTCGCGACTTCATCATTAATCGAGTCGACCTCCTGTTTGGGCCTGCGCACACGACCAAGTCTCATCGACTTGCCGGTCACCTACTGGTGGCGCTGCTCAACAATGGCAACTTATGGGAGGGAGATACCAGTGAGAACGAGAGCCTTCATGGCGTTTTCAAGAAGATGTACGCGCGTACAAACAAGCGTGGGCCCTCCATGGTGTTGCAGATGATGCGTGCGACGGAGACGCAGACCGAGGTGCTACGCGAGCTAAGGCAGCTAGTTGACGCAGAGAATGAGGACGACGACGGCGTGCACAGCCTTCTGGAGGCGGCCACTGACGCCGGTGACGTACCCACGGAGCCAATTGTGACGCTACCGCGGTCCCACCTCGGACAGCGCCTCGTTGTTGGTGAGGCGCAGTCAAGGCCGGGGATGGCGGGGCTGGGGGAGTTGCTTGCCGTGGACTCTGACTGCTCTATGGTCGTGTCGCCGTCCTTTTTGTTCTTTTGTACCTTCGAGTGGGGCGCTCGGTCTGTTACACAAACGGTATGTGCGACCGAGTCGTACGTGGGCGAGCCCAGGTACGACCACATTTGGTTCACAGACCAGAGTGGCCTGCGGCGGTTGGGGTGGGCGCGGTTGGTTGTCCGGATGCTGGGCGGCGCTGTGGACGACTTTGTCATCGTTTGGTGTATGGAGGAGGTACCGTCGATACCCGACTGTGCTCTGACGCGGTCGGGCTGCCGGCGGATGGCGTGGAGCTTTGCTGGTCACGACGCGGAGTGGCCGGACCTTGCTCGCGTGCCGCTGACCAGTGTGCTGCGACTGGAAAATGTCGTTGTGGACTTTCAGGATCTGCGTGACCGGCGTGGCCTGAGAGCTGTTCCTTCCAACACGCCAGACACTGCTGTTGAGCGTCACGCCGCGCGCTTCTTCACCAACGTTTTTTACCCATTCACCTCACGTGTGCTCAATCCCAGCAGCTAGCTGGCCACGACATTGTGGGCTGCAGGCGTCTTGTGGGGTGATCAGGCACGCCGGCTGGCCGCGCACTGGCGCTCTACGCAGCAAGCCTACGGTCGCGCGGGTGATAACCGCCACCGCGGGGCGCCTGACGACAACCGCCGTCCGTGCGATGACCTCACTGCCTGGGAATCGGCGGCAGCCGACTCTGTAGATGACAACTGGAGCCCTGTCTGTGCCGCGGCGTCGCCGAGGCGTGGGCGGTGGCGGTGTCGAGGCGTGGGTGGTGGCGGCGGTGCCGCCTCGAGTAAGGCTACCATTGTCATGGCTGCGGCTGAAGCTGCAAGTCGGCCATGGCGGTGCCGAGGCGTGGGCGGTGGCTGCGGCGCCGCCTCGAATACGGAGACCATTTCCATCGCTGCGGCAACAGCTGCAAGGCAGCACGTCGTGCACGGCCGGTTAGTGTGTCCGCGCCGGCAGTGGCGCCGGCGCACCCGGCGTGGCCACTCGCGGTAGCTGCCATCGCCCCGTCGGTGAAACCTGCTGTGCTGTGCTGGTAGCCAAGGAAGGGCGGCAGGGTGAGGCGGGTTATGGACCCGTGATGTAGCTGTCCTAGTGGATTGGGCGGCGCGGGCGTCGGGGGGAGCATCGGCCGGAAAGGGTGGGTACTGGTCGATAGTGAGTCTAGGTGGGGCGGTCTGTTGGTGTGGTAGCGACCGACCGGTGCCAAGTCGACGAACAGAAAGTGAGGTTCCCTCATGGGTGCTTCCTGTGGATGAATGCATATGGGCGTGACACCTGCGTCACGGTGACGACGACCATTCTCTTTTGTTTGGGCCGGCTTCGCACCAAAGCGGAGGAGTGTGTCCTCTAAAGCACCCTTTGTTGGCTCTCCAGGTGCGTTAGCTCTGCCACCCTCCAAGTTTAATCGGCACACTGCTCGTCGGAGAACCGAAGTAAGTGACGTGGCAATGATCAGACCAAGTCATGGTCTCGATCTCAGGCACTCCCCTGTGCGGGAGACTAAGTCTCAGAAACCCTACTATTCGAGCCCCCTACTCAGCAAAGACCCCTGTAGTCCGCTTAATAGCCAAGAAAGATCCGTGGCTGCGACGAGGTCCTGGCACATGTCCCACGTCCCCTCGAGACAGGGTAACAGCGGCGCCGAACAGAATTGCGTTCTGTTCGGGGTTTGTTATGGCCGAGTTGAGCCTGCGGAGCCACGGGGTACCCCGCAAGGGCCGGCCGAAAACCGGCCGAGCGCGGGGCGCTGGGCACCCGGGGGGTGTGGGGGGCTACTCCCCCCGCCCCCTCCCGGGCGCGGCGGACGCAGGACGCGGCCCGCCACACAGGGGCGCCCCGCCACCAGCCGGCGCCGGGGGTTTATCTCCCCGGCTGACGGCCAAGGGAACGCGAGGGGAGACCGGCAAGCACTTCCCAGTCTCACCACGACCGACGTCGTCGTGAGACTGGAAGGTTCCCGGGGGGCCTCCCCGTGGTTACGCTGAACTTTGAGTATGGCTGACGCTGCCGCCGCCGCTGCTGCCGCTGCCGCCGACGCCAACGCCGCCGACTTTCTGGTAGCGGCCGAGGGCCATGGCGACGGCAACGGCGCCCCCAACCTTGCTGCGGCCATCAACGGGATCATGGCTGGTCTGGGCAGCATCACCGACCGCCTCAACGCCCTCGAGCTTCAAGCCGAGCAAGCTGCGTTGGGCGGCACCGCTGCGCCCCCGGCCGGCGCGAGGATCGCCCTAGTTGCCGGCGGCGCGGCAAACGCGGCAGGTGGTCAGCCCCCTTCCCCCGTCGGCGGCGACGCCGGCCTGGCGGTCGCCCTCGCCGACGGCATCGCGCGGGCCATCCGCGAGTCACTCCGCGGCCGGCGCAGCGTGTCTTCGAGTGACGACGACGACGACTCCCGTACGCCCACCTCCTCGTTCACTGACCAGCGGGCTCGGCGGTGCGTCACCCGGGGGGAACCGCTGGTCTACTTCCAGGTACCCCCGAGTGCACGGACGAGTTTCCCCGCCCCCTACCAAATGGAGACGCTGCGTTACCGCGACGACTTCCCACCATCGGAGCCCTGCGCCGAAGCGGATGAGGCCAAGCACCTCACCATCATCGGGGCTTGGAGCTCGAGCATGCACAACGAGCTGCTCGCGTTCACCGACTCGGCGGGGTACGGGGACGTCAAGGAACTGCAAGCCCTCCTCCTCCGCTCGCGCGTCTACCACCACCAGCTCGCCGAGCTCTGCGCCGCGCGGTATGACGTCCTCAAAGAACCTGACGCGGCCATCGCCGCCCAGCTCCAGGAGCGGATGCTCGCCCCCGCCGACACGCACGCCTCCAAGGCGCGGCGCACCCTCGAGGTCGAAACCCTTAACCTGCGCGACCGCGGGCTCAACAAGAGCATCGCCGCGCAACAGATCAAGGACGTCGCGGCTTCGGGACGGCGACGGGGTCGGCGCGGCCGGCGCGCCCAGGGCGAGAAGGGGGACGGGGGCAACCCGTCCAAGTAAGGCGGAAGAGGTCCGCGGGGTGCCGCTCGCCCCTCTCGCTGCCAAGCTTGGCGCGACGGACGGACCAAGGAGCGGCGCTGTGCCCGGCTTGCCACCGGCGCAGCGACTCAGAGACGCGGCCGACGCCTGGCGGGAGATCGGAGCCTCCCGCTGGGTGCGGCGCGCACTGAAATACGGCTTGAGGCTCCCGTGGCAGACGCCACGGGGCCGCCCGCGGCGGCGGACGCGCCCCTACCCGGTATCCAAGAAGGACCGCAGCTTCGTGGCGGACGAAGTGGAGCGGTGGGTGTCGGCGGGATTTATCCGCCCCCTCACCAAGGCGGAGACGCTGGCCGTGCCATGCGTCTCGCCGGCGTTTGTGAGCTGGGCGCGACAAGACAAGCCCCGGCTGGTCGTTGACCTACGCCAGGTGAACGAGCACCTGCGGGACATCAAGTTCAAGTACGAGGCCATCACGGAGTTTATGGCCGCGCTCCATCCCCACGACAACCTAATCTCGTGGGACGTTAAGGACGCGTACCACCACGTGTTTATACACCCAGCCGACCGCGCCTACCTGACATTCGCCATCGACGGCCGGGCTTTCGAGCCCATCACTATGCCCTTTGGTCTCTCGGTTGCGCCGTGGGCCTGGACCAAAGTCATGCGGCCGGTGCTCGCGTACCTGCGCAAGTCGGGTTTCACCCTCATTGGGTACGTCGACGACCACGGGGCGGCGCCGCCGGGCTCGCGGCCGACCTCCAAGGCCGAAGCCGCCAAAGGGTTCCGATTCGTCACGTTGCTCTACCAGCGACTCGGGCTCGCGCTGCACCCGTCCAAGGGTGAGCGCGCCGGTACCCAGCAGCTGACCCTGCTCGGCTTCACCGTAGATACGGCCGCCAACCAGGTACGGCTCCCCGACGCGCGACTCGCACGCTTGCGCGGCACGGCCGCCGCCGTCCTGGCGTCGGCGTCGTCAAACCGGCGCTGGGTTAGGCGTAAGCCCTTAGAGAGCGTCGCGGGAATTATCGTATCAGCAAGCCTGGCAATTCCCGAGGCGAGATTGTTCACTCGGGCAATCTATGATGATCTCGCGCGCGCGGCGGCGACGGGCGGACTACGTGGCGACTGCCACCTCTCGCACCAGTCGCTTCGTGACCTGCGGTGGTGGGCAAACTTTGGCCGCGCCGGGCACGGGCGGCCGCTCTGGCCGCGCCCCCCCGCCCACACCTTGCACACCAACGAGTCGGGGCTTGGCTGGGGTGGGGTCGCGGACGAGGCCACCCCCGCCCGCGGCGCCTTCACCGGCGCCGCAGCCGACTGGCACATCAACGTCAAGGAGGTGGCCGCCATACGGCTGTCCCTCACCGCGCTCGCCCCGGTGTTCGCGGTTGGTGACGTCGTGCGGGTGATCACGGACTCCCGCGTTGCCTTACACGTCGTCAACGCGCTGGTGTCCCGGTCCGTGCCCCTGTGCGCGGAAGTGCGCCGCCTCTACGCCGTCGCGCAGCGGCTCGGCGTCACCCTCGACGCCGAATGGATTCCAACGGCGGACAATGTGTGGGCGGACCGGCTGAGTCGAACAAGAGAGTCAACCGCGTGGCGTTTGACGACGACGTTCTCCGCCGCGCTGGATTCTCTGTACGGCCCGCACGCCGTCGGCAGGTTCCCGACACTCCTAGCGGCGCTGCCCTCCTCCGACTCGCCCGACTCGGTCCGGCGCCCGGGGTGGTCCAACCCACTCGACTGGCGGTGGACGCGGGCCAACAACTGGGTCGAGTCGCCGTTCAACACGATCCCACTGGTGTTGGACCTGATCAAGCAGCAACGGGTGACCGCGACGGTGGTCGTCCCTGTGTGGCGCGCGCAGCCCTGGTGGCACGCGGCGATGCAGCAGGCCGACGAGGTGTGCTACCTGCCGCGGCGGGCGGGGGTGCCCCTCCGCGACGCGGGCGGAGCGCAGGGCTCCCGGCCCCACTGGCGAGTGTGCGCCCTCCGGTTCACACGCGGCGGGCGGGTGCCGCCGCGGCGGCCTGGGCAAGCGCGGCAACGGCAATCGGCGAGCACACCTTTGGTTACGGCCCCGGCGCGGCGGCTGCCGCGTCGATGCTTGCCAACCAACTTGCCGGGTCCACCCGGGACAACTACGCCGCCAAGTGGTCGTCGTTTGTGGACTTCTGCCAAGCCAGCGGGTACCCCCCCTTGCCAACCACAACCGAGGTGGTCGCCTGCTACCTCGACGAGCTGTACGAGCGGGGCACCGTCGCGCCAGGCACCCTGCAAAACTACCTCACGCCGATCAACTCTGTCCACGCCCTGTGCCAGCTCGAGAAGCCGGCGGTCGGCCCGATGCTGACGGCGGTGCGGCACGGCTACGCCCACAAGTACGCCAGCGCCCACGACGGGCTACGCGACAAGCGGGTGCCGCTGCCCGCCGCCGTCCTGATGCGATTGTTGGAACTGGGGCGCGCCACGACCGACGTCGCTCTGCGTCGGCGCATGGCAGGGCTCGCCCTGACCGCACTCACCTTTGCACGCCCGGGAGGAGGGGCAAATCTCCGCCTACGAGACGTCACCCTCCAGCCGACGGCCATCACAATCCAGATTGCTAACTACAAGCACGGGGCGCGCGCCAACCGCGAACGCCTCGTCATCCGCATCCCCCGGCGCGCGGCGGGTGCCGCCGACTCGGCCTATGACTTGGTCCACGACCACGTCGCCGCCATGATCCTGGCAAAGGCCGCGCCGGCGCAGTACCTGTTTACGCCGTTGGGCGACTCCACACCGCTGCCCACCGAGGCGGCGACCGTGTGGATGCGGGAGGGGCTCTACCTTATCAACGTCAGCGCGCCAGCGGGTGCCCTCTACTCGGGGCACTCCCTCCGGGCGGGCGCCGCCACGGGCGCCCGTAGCGTCGGGTGCGAGCTCGACGCCATCGCGACGCTCATGGGAATGAAAAACAAGAGCACAACCACGGTGTCGGCAAACTACGTCGACGCCCTGGCGGAACCGGACGCCGCCGCACGGGAACTCTACGACCGCTACCTCGTCTTACGACGCTGATGCGGCGCCTTCTCCATCGGTTGCTACCACGTCCAGACGGCGGCCCGACGGGGTATGGCCGAGTTGAGCCTGCGGAGCCACGGGGTACCCCGCAAGGGCCGGCCGAAAACCGGCCGAGCGCGGGGCGCTG
>ENA-ORXT01002241-ORXT01002241.1-marine-metagenome-genome-assembly--contig:-NODE-2241-length-23595-cov-3.295433_pt1 | contig 23595 bp, 13 predicted proteins | sample MGYA00237868_ERZ511482 | MGnify/ENA metagenome assembly ERZ511482
TAGATGATTGCAATGACAATAACCGTACACAATATGCAGGTGCTACAGAATACTGTGATGACATTGATAATGATTGTAATGGTACGACAGATGAAAATTGTATTGACATTTCTGGAGTCAGTTGCCCATTCGAATTAAATGTTTTTCAAACTGATGTTATAGCAGGAACGTATAATGCTGATCATCATATTAACACACAAGGAACTGTTAATCCAAACGCCAACTGTTCATTATAAAGCTGGAGATAATATAGAAATGTTATCAGGATTTGAAGTCGAGAATGGTGGCGTGATGCACACTTATATTGTACCATGTCAATAGAATTTATTTCACTAATTATTTCAATCAATCGCAGCTAATTAAAACACTTGATAATCCACCAGAAGAATCTACAACAAGTCTGAAACATTTACCATCGATTGATTTCAATACAAGGCCATGTTGATTATCCTCTATCAAGATATCACCACTTTCAATACTTAAATCAATTTTTATTGGATTGATAATATCTGTGCCTTGATCGAATTCATATGCACCTGCATCAATACTTACATTCGATGTCATTCTCATTTCACTTTGTAGGGGATGGATATAGACATTCGTTGGGATGCTGTTTATGGAAGATGTTCCTAAATCGATGGCAGGAGAATTAGATTGAAGGGTATAATCATAATTTTGTTCATTTGTAAAGCCTATAGTTGTAATGTTTTCATTATTATAATTATTGCGATATACATTTGGATTCCCCTCTACAATTGTTCCAGTACCAGCAAAAATATTATTTATAATTTCGGCAAAACCCGTTTGCGTATTTAATGCGACAAAAATACATGAAGCGACACGTTTATTAACCATTGAATTATTATAAATATATAATTCATTGATTTGGCCAGATTGTAATCCTTCTAGACCGTAGCCTATAAGATTATTATTTTCTGCATTTGGTCCTTGCATAAGTAAATTACCCATGATCGTACTCCTGCCTCCATTAGATAAATCTATGAGACGACTTGCGTTCCCATTGTCTTCGTCCATGATTCTATTATAGATGATAATATTTTCTGCAGCTCTCGATTTTAAATTATGACCACTATTCGCATGATGAGAATAATTATATTGGAATGTCAATTTGTTTACATGATTGATATACAAATTATGTGATTGGCCATCTCCAAAACCATTATATGCAAATTCACTATGTTCTATAAGAATGTCTCCACTAAAAGGACTTGATGTGAGTATACCATTTTCGTTATTATGGAAATTGCAATATCTAACTGTCATACCCGTGCCATCAAGTCTGATGCCTGATCCATTCTTGTCAGGTACAGTCGCTCCAGAGAATTTTATATTTTCAACAGTGATATTATTGCCAAATAAAACCCAAATACCTTTACCCCAAATATATGCTCCATCTGCAATGAGATGAGGCTGGCCACCTATACCTTTGATAACTACATTATCCACTAGCCAAACAGCTGTAGCATCAGTGCCTATGTAATCCTGAGCTTTAATATGAATGGTGTCACCAGCTCCAAGCACATCAGCTACATATAAGGCATTTGGAGTCAAATAGTTTTCTCCTTGTCCGACAACATAGGTAATTGCATAAGCCGAAAAATTCTGGCAGATTAAGAATACACTGATTATAATATATCTGGAAATACGATATAACATTCGATATGATTTTAATTGACAAAATGGAATTGTGCTGGGTAGTACTATTCAATGTATGAAATTGTGAACTTAGCTACAATCATCAGATAATTATAAATAAAGCTTATTTCATTATCTGCTTTTCTAAGACAGATTTTGTATTTGTAAAGATTGGAGGTGTGGATTTCTGCGGAATAGTGGATAGTATGATAAGTTTGTATAAAGTTTTAAAAGTGAGCACTTCAGATTACTACAAATGGCTAAAGAACAAGACGGATAAGAAACAAAGATCCTCTGACCTTGAAGATTTTATTAGGATTGAATTTGAGCGAAGCAGATGTATATAAATGAAATACAGAGTATGTCTCGCATAGGAAATTATTGGGATACCGCCGTAGCTAAATCTTTTTTTAAAACTATTAAAACTTAAGCTTTGAATAAATACGTTTTTAAAAACTCAAGAATGTTAAACAATATAATTTTCAGATATAATGATAGGTGATATGATACAGTCAGAATTCATTCATCATTAGGTGGAACATCTCCACTTCAAACTTCTATTAAAAAATCTATTAATTTAGCTACTTGATTAGCTTGACTAACTCTCCGATATGGAGGGGAAGTCCAGTATTGTGTGTATAACAAATTACACAATTTTGTAAATTAGAGTAACTAAACAAAATCAGAGATGGAAAGAGAAAAGCAATCTAAAAGGAGAGAAATATGTAAGGCTGTGTATGTCAGTCATTTGGGAAGTGTTACTGATTTTTTTTCAAAGTTTGAACGTCATTTAATTGGTTATAAAAACAAAGTAATCATATGAGATGGAGCAAGATGGATATGGAAATGGGCAGAAGATAATTATCCAGCAGCTACACAGATAATGGATTATTCCCATGCTATAGAATTTAACCTTCTAGATATTCCATGAAGTGCTTTGCTAAAACTCACATGTAATGTCTATTTAAAAAGGAGTGATTCTAATAAAGCATAATCTTTACTTAAAATCACTCCTTGCTATATACTTGTTCCTCTATTTGATTAGTATTCTTAATACGGATTTTACGGTATTATTATTCAATAACCAAAAGCTTTTTTACAAGCGAGTTCCATTCGGTATTAACTCGTACATAATACGTACCTTTTGAAAGAGATGGGTTTTTGATTTTAATATTATGTATCTCACTAATTTTAGCAAAGGTGTTTTTATATACTGGTTCACCTATCTGGTTGAAGATTTCTATCGTAATATTTTGACTTTGTTTGGTTTCGATGTCAATAAAAAATTCTAAATCACCTTTTACTGGGTTAGGAAAAATCGTGATATCAAAATTGTCTTGTTCTTCTACAGAAGCAGGTATAATCAAATTTCTTGTTTCAGATCCTGAGGTCAGGTTATTTCCGACTTCGATTTCTAAATCCTCAACAATGCAAGAATTATTTTGCTTATTTGCACTTGGTTCATCTGTTACATTTTGATGATCTGCAATCATACCTACGTAATAGGTGCCTGCTGACAGTTTTGAATAATCGATGTATAAGGTTTGATTCTCAGTGCTAGTATCTCCAGGATCTAAATCATATACATAATCTTCTGCAAGGTAATGATCTGAGCTAGTGATATTTTTATCACTAGAAATATAATATCCTAATCGACTTACATTTCCGGCTTTAGCAGTGCCCTGATTTGTCACAATATTACCATTAGTTCGGATTAAGTTTCCTGAAGCTGTATAGCTCCCACAGCTCACTATAAGATCCGCACCTGTTACACCGGCTGTCCCTATAGAAATACGGCCAGTAGTGCTTACACAGGAGTTATTATTTTCGTCTAATTCACTGTATGTAGATAAATAATCAACAATGGCTCCTACATAGTATTCTCCAGCTGGTACATTTAAATTGGCTTTAATAATTGTCACCTGATTATTCTTTATATCTCCTGGGTTTAACTGATTCTGTACCTGATCTGTATCGATAAGAAAATCATCTGTAGTAATATTATTATCTGTTGACAAATAATACCCTATTTCAGTCGGTGCTGTCATGGCTGTACCCTGATTACGTACTTGTGCACCCATAATCACTTTACTGTCATCACTTACATTTAATAAAGAACAATGAACGGTAAAATCTCCTGATACGGATGTATCATTAATTTGCACAGATGTATTTGCTATAATACAGGTATTATTATTTTCATTTGATTCCTGTACGATTCTTTGAAAGTCCGCAACAGCTTTTATTGAATAGGTTCCATTGCTTAATCCAAGCGAAGCAACATCAACAGTTAGACTTTTAGTATTGCTTGCATTTGGGTTTAGTATTCCAATAGATCTCTCACCAATTTTTATATCAGAAGCGTTTTGGTTATTTGTCAAATAGAATCCAAGTTTACTCGAATGAGAAGCTTGACTACCGACATTTTTGACGACTATATTCTGAATTTGGATATTTGTTCCATTTACAGTTGCATTTCCACATTGTACAACTAAATCAGGACTCTGAGCTGATCCTACTGTTAAGCTTTCATTTTGCACGCAGGTATTATTATTTTCGTTTGATTCATCATTTGTAGATGTGAAATCTGCTATTACCCCAAAGTAGTATTCTCCATTTGGAACATTGATGGAAGATATATTTACGTTCACAGATTCATTTGGAGCTACTATAGATTGTCCAGCGGCGAGTGCTGCATGATTGTAAAAACCGATTGGAGAATCTTCTACAGTAATGGTTTTATCTTCTGATAAATAGTACACTATTCTTCCAGAAGCAGACGTCTCATTTCCATTATTGGTGACTCTTGCATTTGAGATGCTTACAGTCGTTCCATTTATTGAGGCATTTCCACATGTTACAGTCAGATCTGGTTTAGATTCTTCTATGATTACAATGTTGACCACGTCTGAAGTCGTTCCGCAGCTATTGTTGTTTTCTCTTAATTCATCAATTCTCCGATCATAATCGACTATGATTCCCAGAAAATATCTACCGAGTGGTATATTCTGATCACGTAAATCTTTGCTAAATGAAATTGTACTTTGATCATTAGCTTGCAAAATTCCGATATCACTAAACCCTATAAAGCGATCGATTGTTGTGATAGTAGAGTTAGTTGATAAATAGAATCCAACTTTTACATTAGTTTGATTAGCCGTTTGGCCAATGTTTTTTACGATTGCATTTTCGACTTGTACGGTCAAGTCATTCATTGTCACTGTTCCGCATTCTACAATAAAGTCAGGTCTCGGAGTAATCGTTGGCAATGTTAGTTCTCTAGCTAATACCCATGTGTTATTATTTTCGTCAGATTCTGAAACATCAAAATTACTGTCAATAATAGCTCCTAATCTATACTTTCCTCCAGGGATGGCAAAATTAGTTAGGTCAACTGTAAGCGACTTATTTGCAGTCTGTCCACTAGCAATTGGTGGGACATCTTGTTGGCTAATTAATATATCCGAGTTTGTGATGTTTGCATCAGTCGATAAATAGTATGCAAGTTTAGATGATCCCGCTGTTCGGTTTCCTTCATTTATAATGACTACATCATTTACATTCATTGTCAAATTGGTAAATGAGATGCTTGACAAATTTATGTCTACTCTTAAGTCTGGCTGAGGAGCCACAAAAGGATATAAATCATTCATACATTGAACATCTAAATGAGTAATGCTGGATCTTAAAGAAGGATTCATATTAGCTTTTCCATCTTCAGATTCTATGTGATCTAAACCAGCGACATGTGTTAATTCATGAGCTATCATTAACTCATAATCAGTAAATTGAGAACTGACTGAATTTCTATTGCACAATTCTGCAATTCCCACATTAACAATGACTCTCCCATACTTGGCAGTACGAAAATTTTCACCTTTAAAGTTGTGACTACCTGATAACCATGAGCCACCTACAGCAATGACTCCTGCAGTATCACTAGTCAATTGATTGCACGGATCATCAAAGTGAATCAGTGCAGCTCTTCCGTTATATTCAGGAAAGTTCTGATCAATATAATCTCTATTATCCTGTGATATGCTACCTCCTGCACAAATTGGGTTTTGAGGAAATCCAGTAAAAGACCCTTTAAAATCAAAATTGATTCCTGTATAATTTGAGTTTAAGTGAGCAATGCCTCCTGCTACTTGACCGCTAATATTAGAACAGCCAGATCCAGTAGAACTATAATATACTGGATAAGCTTGAGCCTCAGCATTTTCAATCCGCGATCTTCGTCGATCATTTGGCGAATCTTCTTCTCGTGGAAGATGATTGCAATGGGACGGTGCACTTTTGTGTTTATGATTGTTTGTATCTTTTAGTTTATGAGTGCTCACAAATGTTTCAAGCTGTTCTTGTGATAATTTACGGGTTTTCGTTAATGATTTTAGTCCCGTTAAAAATTCTTTTTGTTTATAGATAGCATTGATTTGTTTTTGTTTTCCTACGATATAAAAGTGCTCATTTTGTGATGGTGCCAATACTTTTTCTCCATTTATTATTTTTTCTTGGAAAATATAATAGGACATACAAATGGGTGACTTAAAATCTTCTTGAGAATCTTTTAGAAATAATAGATAAGACTCATTAATGTCAAAATCTGGGTTTCCAGCCACGAAAAAGGTTTCGTCACCTTTTCTCAGATTTTCAGATTTGATTTTAAATTGTTGAATGACTTTACCTTTTATTACATCTTGGACTTCAAAGACAGTATAGTCTTGAGTAATTCCATTATTGGTTTCTTCACCTGTAGAGATTGCTTTTGCAAGGTATATACAATGGCTAGATTCCGATAAATGGTTAATATTTTTAAAAGGAATAATAGAAGTTGCAGAGGCTGTAAAACATAGCAAAATTAAATTAAAGATAAATAGGTGCTTTCGCATTTTTATATATTTTTTAGATGAAAACATGAATGGCTAAGAGCCAATCATGTTTGAATTGTAATTTAGATTTGTGATTATAATTTGCTGATAAAACTAATTGCTTAGCTCAGTTATAAAGTTGAGTATTTTTGTACTAATGATTTTCATGTGATATTTTAAGGGTTAGGAATTAATAAATTAATTGACGTAAATACTCATAAAGTTGTGGATAAGTTCATTTAGGTTGACTAGTAATTACCCTCGTATTGAAATAGGGGTATACCCCCTTTATATTTAGCAGTCTGTACTCAACTTATAAATCCAAATCGTATTGATAAATTGAAGGAATTATTGTTCCATATAATGCTATTTCAATACGATAAATTAAATAAGAAAGAAAATTATATTGAATAATTTTAGCTGAATAAGGCGATATTTAGAAGATTTTGCCTTGGACTTTACTACTAAAATTCATGAATTGATATTCAGAAATGTTCAATTTATGAATTGATCTGGTTTGAGACTTAATCAATTGATAAAATGAAATCTATTTGAAAGATTTGATCAATTTTAGATTGAAAATATCAATGAAGAAAAGCTGAATAAGTAGATGAAATGCTTATGTTTTTAATTTTAATCTTAATCTTAATCTTAATCTTAATCTTAATCTTAATCTTAATCTTAATCTTAATTTGTCCATTTTAATTTTTTACTAAAATTCTGATTTTGCTATTAAAGCATATTCACTAGAGTCACAATCCATTGGCTGTGAGATAAATTTCCAAATTCCTAAAAGTATTATTGCATCATAAAAAAGAGGCACTCATTGAGCACCTCTTCACTACTATTTAATTAACTATTTAAATAAGTGTTAGTCGATTAGGCATCCTTCCATCGTACTTGAAAACACAGCACTCATATCGACTTCAAAACCTGCTTCTAGTACAATTGATCCATTGGCGCCCAGTTCTACTTGACTCCCAGCGTTAACTTGTCCTGTAGCTATAATCGTTTGATCAGCCATATATAGACCTGTATTAATCAATCCAGTAAGGTTAACTGTTTCATCACACGTTTCACTTAATAACTGAGGCGGGCAAGCACCGACGGTTCCATTGGAAGAACAGAAAGTTTCCCAATCTTCGTCGAATAGATTCCCATCGCTGATGTAATCATTAGGTGTTCCATTTACATTATTGCAAAGCGCGATTAAATCCTCATGATAACATCCGGTCAAATTGTTATTGTTTACTGTAAATAGATAAAGGCTAGAAGCTAATTGAGCAAACTCGTTGGGTATCGAACCTGTTAATTGATTGCCACTTAATCGGATGTTAATAATACTTGTAAGATTGATTAATTCAGGAGGTATTTCTCCAGTTAATTGATTATCATCTAACATGAAATTATTAAGATTACTCAGGTCTCCTAACTCAGGTGGAATGCTTCCCGATAAGTTATTATCATGAATACTCAAAATTTTAAGTTCGGATAAATCTCCCAAATTTGGAGGAATGATACCATCTAGTGTGTTGTATTTTAGAAATAAATATTCTAGATTAAGCAGTGTCCCCATACTTGCAGGTATAGGCCCGCTTAGTTGATTAGAGTCAAATGCCAAGTGTGTTAAATTCATTAGATTACCTATTGAAGGTGGAATGCTACCAGTCAAATTATTAAAATCTAAATCGATTGTTTTCAATAATGATAAATTACCTATAGAAGTTGGAATACTCCCCACTAACTGATTATAATCAAACCATAAATTTTCAAGCATTGTGAGATTTCCAATTGAAATAGGAATGGTACCACTTATTAAGTTTTGACGCAAAGACAATTTTTTAAGTTCGCCTAAGTCTCCAATAGAAGAAGGAATCGTGCCTTTTAAATTATTTCCACCCAGTATTAATTCTGAAATGCAACCAGCTGTATTAAGAGTCACACCATACCATGTACTCATATCGGTCAATGCTAGTGGGATAGGATTCGCTATAAAATCAGCTTCTGATGGCCATCCAGTATTAGTTGTCCAGTGGTCACCATCTGTATCTAAATATATGTCTCTAAGTGCTGTATAATTTGTGATATCACATCCACAAACTTGAGTGGTAGAAGGTGGATTAAATTTCACTGCAGCCGAACGAATACCTTCTTGACTTCCCCATATTCCACTACTTGCAAATACAGGTTGAACTGCAAACCACAAGTCGGCTTGATTAAAATTACATGAGACCAATGCTGTTATATCTGTTGTTGTAAATAATGTACTCATCTCATCAACGCCATTATACTGAGTCACTTTATATTCAATCGCATCTTGGACAGGGTTCCAATCCAGTTGTACAATATCATTACAATATTCTTTTACTTTCAATCCTTTTAATATATCATAGATTTTGAATGGTGAAATATTCTCATCGCTCAATGCAGTGCCATTTGCAGAGATTCTGATTCTAGCTTGGTCCGTATTTATGCCTGACAATAAAGTTGGATCCCATTTATAAATTCTTAAATCTTCATCAACATTATTGTTTAAAACCTGCCAAGTATTACCATCATTTAATGAATACTCAATGGTGAAAGGAGCTGACGGTCCCTGATAATCCCACTCAATATAATGTGATGGTCCATTGCCTTTGACAGTTTCATCTTTAATAGGTCCGATCAGTTTTACACCTTTTTTTACGTAGTGATAAGTGAGACTAAATTCCTGTGTTTCTGTGCCTCCATAAGTCGGAATAGGAGTGACCTTATTTATTCCTGAGCCAATGATAGAAGTGCCAGATCCAGTCGAAGTGTTGATATTATACCCATGAACAACGATTTGATAAGTACCAGTTTGAGGCGTAGGAATGACGACTTGTTCTACGTTGTTAAGCTTGTCCCTGACTCCTGTAGTTTGTACCGCAGGAAGAGAAGGATTCGATGGGTCAAGAATCATGGGATAGTGCTGTGTGCCATCGGGAGCAACGACTATTATATTAAGATCATTCACTAAACTTATTGCTGCAGTTGTCGATCCTGGAGCATCTGTCCAATTAATCATGAACTTGATTTCTTTTAAATCTGATGGAGCAGTAATGTCATAAACAATTAAATCTTGGTCAGTGATGGTCGCAGTCAAAAATTGTCCATTGTCTAGTATTTGTTTTGCATTTATGAGATTCATTTTTCCAAAGCCATATTTATAATCTGGACCTGGATTGCCTTTATCAGTTGCGCCATTACACAAAAATGATTTCACAAGTGCACCCGTAGGCTTGTCATCATTAAATAAATCTTGATAATGCTCACTGATTAATGCTGCTCCGCCGGCTACCTGAGGTCCTGAGAAGCTTGTTCCTCCACCGCCAATGTATTTATTATTCTTGTCTTGACTTCCAAAGCCAAACCCAGTTGCTACTATGTCTGGTTTAATTCTACCATCTTTAGTCGGGCCTCTGCTAGACTGTACCCAAACAGTATCTTGATGATAGAATAGAGCACCGACGCTCATAATATTTTTTGCAGACTGCCATCCTGGAAGAACTGTATTATATCCACCTTGTGTAGCGAGTCCTGAGTTTCCTGCTGAAACTGCGTGCACGAAGTAAGGCACATCAATCATGTTTTGGTCATAGGCTTTACTGTTTGTATTATACGTTCCATAACTGGAGCCACCACCTGATACAGTCGATGCTGCTATTTTATTTTGATAAAAAGTAGAAGAGCGATTGTAAGACATATGTATGGTAGAAGCAGGAGCGACTCCTCTATGTTTTGAACCAGCTAAAATAGCCATTCCTCCAATCATGCCAGCACACATATTAGCGTGAGTTGATTCAGAATAATTATTATAATTTATTACCCTCGCACGAAGATCAATATGTCTGGCATTTCGATCATGTAATGCAATGTCAATCCCATGACCTGATAGTCCTCCAAACGCCGGATGTTGTACATATTCTGCCCCGACAGTTTTTGCTCTAGAATTGGCCAATATTAACTCATCCTCTATAAGGTCAATGAATTTGACATAAGCTAGATTTAATAATTCTTGTATCTCGCTCACATGTATTGATGCGACAGTTAATTGCTCGTGTTGAATTTTTTCATTTTCGTAGTCGATGTCTAAAAAAGAAAGATTATCTAAAATTGATTTATCGATATTTTTATGTGTTTCAATAATAATATCAAGCATGTCAATACTATCATCAGGATTTTCTAAATCAATCGGAATGATGGTAGGACTGATCCTGTCTTCAATAGTCGGTAAATAAAATCCTTGAAATGAAAGATCTTGCAATCCAGCGATGTCTATATCGTTTGGAATTGTTGCCCAATATGCATTATCTGGAATATATTCATTTAATTCGATTCCCATTTCTTCGATGAGATCTTTGAATATAACTGAGTCCTTTTCAAATTGTATAATTGCATATACCTTATTATTATATAAATACTCATGACTGACAGACATTAAGTCAATATCTTCTCCATATTTAATTCCTGACTTTAATTGTATAGAACCGACTTGATTATTTTCTTGTGAGAAAGCATTCGCATTTAATAAAAGCATGAATAATATAAGGTGTAAGGTTTTAAATTGGCGAATCATTTTAGTTGTCGAAATTTTCATATTTATAGAATTATGTAATTAAATATTGTGTTTGAATAGCTATCCTCGATTTGCAAGATGTCTTACCTTGTTTTATATTTTATTTTATAATTAATTTTGATTTAGCGAAGATCCTAAACCAGGAAATCACCCCTGATGGAGTGATTTAGTTTATTCCTGGATTAAAAATTACACAGAGATTTAGATCTTTTGTTGTTCTATATTATTCTATCTGAACGGATAATAACATCTTACCTTTTTGAAGAAATTATTTATTTTTAATTCCACTCTTTGCAATGTTATGAATTAGTATATTCGACCAACGTTGTTGGTCTTTTTACTAGCAGTATCAGGCAGTGATAATACGTGGAAAGCTTTAACTGTCGCAGTTGGTCTCTGCACCAACAGAATTAATAATATGATAGTATTAGGAAAAAGGTAGATTGATAATTTGACTTGAAGTTTAAATTAGTTGTTCTGACTTATTTCTTTTGAAGTGAATGGAGTAAAGCCTCAGCCTCTTTAAATCTGTAAGAATCTTCAGGGATCAATTTTAGAACAGACCGAGCTGCTTCGTCATTATTTTCTTTAAGATGACATAATGCTAAAAAGTATTGGGCTTCTGCACTGTAGCCCGAATTGTTTGCAAGAGAGCTAAATGTTTTTTTAGCTTGGGCGAGTTGGCCCATTTCCATTTCGCTGATTGCTTTATATAATTTTAATTCTTGATTGTCGCCGTCAGATTCTATCAATTGGGACAGTACTTTTATTGCTGACGAATAGTCTCCAGAATTAAAGGCAGTTTCTGCATTTTTTTGGAGCGATTGATCACTTTCTGATCGTTTAGTTAGTGATAGATCTGCAGGGCTAAAGTATTCTGCATAAAGCTCTTGATTGGAAAGCGGAGCTTGGTCGAATAGACCCAATCCAAAAATGCCAAGAAGAACGAGAGCGGCAACACTAATAGGGATTAAATATTTAATATTGCTTTTTAGAGAAGTTGGAGTCTTTTGAGTGGGCTTGTTTTTTAATTTATATTGTTGATATACCTCTCTTGAAGATTGAATAGCCTTTTGCTCATCAGATTTCGACTTTGCAAAGTTTTGCATTTCTTTGATGGAAGCCAACTCCTTTTGGAGTGATTGATCACGTTCTAATTGCGATTCAAATTTTTGTTTTTCATCATTTGATAGATTGTCATCTAGGTATTTTATAATGTCTTCAGCGTTCATTTTTTAGTCTTTAATATTTCCACACAGAATAATTCTGATGGGCTGTTAAATATTTTTTCCAACTTTCATAGCATGCAAACTTCCGTCGGTATACGGTATTTGCATTTGTCATCTGTAATTCTTCAGCGACTTCTGCAGGAGTAAGACCTGATTCTAATAAACTCACGAGCTTTTGACAAGTAGGGCTTAACATTTCATAAGTATCATTCAGCATATCTTTCAAAATGCTGTTTTGATCACGTTCTGATGATGGCAAATCTTCTTCTACATCATCATATCTTGTTAATTGCTCTTGTCTTACCTTTTCTTCTTTATTTTTTTCCTTAAGCTTATCTATCCATTTATTTTTACAAATAGTAAATAGATAACCACCGAAGTTTAGTTTAGCCGGCAGTTTATCAGCATATATTTTGGTAATGATAGATTCTATGCCTTCCTGAAAGATGTCGAGAGCATCATCTTCAGAGCCATTATTCTTTAAGATCCAACTGCTAAGTTGTGGTAAGTTATTTTGATAAATCTCTGAAATTATCTTTCGATTGCCTTCTTTAAGCCCTGATATGTAGTGATTCACATTCATTGATATAACAAAGGAACAAAATTTTATGAATTTGGGTAAGATTTTCAAAATACTGAGGATAAGGTATTATATCTAAATTATCAGTATTTTACAAGCTCTATTATCATGAAAAGACACACCACACACCTGAAATCACTTTGCTTCCTAATGTTGTCGATCATCAGCTCAAGCTATTGCGAATTGATCTTTGCTGAAGCGCCAGCCTCTTGTATAGAGGATGATTATATAGGCTTAAGAGCTCTATACTTAAGTACAAACGGAGATAATTGGATTGTCAATGATGAGTGGATGTCAGCATCTGACTTTATTGATAATACCACTTTACCATCGACTCAAGATATGAGTCTATGGCATGGGATCACAGTTAATCAGAATGGATGTGTCTCTAAAATTGAATTGTTCACAAATGATCTATCCGGCAGTATTCCATCAGATCTTAAAAATATGGTTGGTCTTGAGATTTTAGATCTTGGACATAACCAAATTGGTGGTATCATTCCGCAAGAATTAGGAAACCTGGCTGAACTGAAAGAATTACATCTTCAAAGTAATCAATTAGTTGGCTCAGTACCCAATACTTTAGGTGGGTTGAATTCGCTTGAACGGTTAAATCTGACAAGCAATCAATTGACTGGCTCTATTCCGAGTGAGCTCGGAAATTTAGCTGGACTAAAGTATCTTTTTCTGAAGTATAATAATCTGACTGGTATTATACCAAGTTCGCTTGGGAGTTTAAGCAATTTAATCATTTTGAGTATTCATGATAATGGGTTCTCTGGGTCGATTCCATCTTCGCTTGGAGATCTGGATTTATTAGAAAATTTGATGTTGGACGACAATCAGTTGACTGGAGAAATTCCGAACACACTTGGCAACATGGAGTCCTTAGTTCGCCTACGATTAAGTGGTAACTATTTAACTGGTACAATACCTGCGTCAATTGGTGACTTAACTGAACTGACTATATTTACATTTCAAGACAATGAATTGTCCGGTTGTTTTGATGAGAATTTGCATGCTCTCTGTAGTCAAATGACGACGAGTCAAAATTCTTATACTAGTGAAGGAAATAATTTTTGTGTCCCATGGGAAGATTTTTGTGATTCTCTGACGGGCGTGTGTGGGTCGACAGATGGCGATGAGTATTGCTATTGCCAGACGACATTAAATTTGCATGAAAACCCTGAACCAGATTTTATTAATAGAGCATCCTTTGATATTAAATCAGATGACTTGATTGATCATAATTTATTTAGCTCTTATACAGCGGGGAATCACATCGATTTGGAAGAAGGATTTGAAGTGAAGTTAGGGTCGGACTTTGAAGCTGATATAGATATATGTACAGAAGGCTGTGAGGTTAGTGAGCCTTGCTCAGGTCCGCCTTGTGCGCCATTAGATATAGAATATGATAGTGATGGCAATCCGTATTTTAGTAATCAACTTGCGATTGTGTTTCCTTCTTTAACACCACAAGCCGGTTCTAATCAAGAGGATGTGAAAACGTATTTAGATCCTATTATTTTTGACTTTGTGGAGAACCCGCCTCCTAATTTTGACCTCAGTACTTTTAAAGAATCGACGACTATAAGCCAATGTTTGTGTGGATTTAATCTGTTTTTATATGAAGTAGATGATATTTATGAAATCAATGAAGAGGGTGGTGGACTTGCCGCATCTTCTAGTGGAGGGCCTATGGAAGAAGGACCTTCTTACGTTGTTAACCATTTAGTAGATACAGGCATGACTAATGAAGAAGCTCCCATTGTTGGAAATATTCCTCCTCCTTTAGAAGATCAGTATTTAAATGATGAAACTAATATTCAAAATCCAGTCGTTGCATTTTTGGATTCAGGAATTGATCCAGCGTATATCCCATCAGGGGCACTGTTAGCAGATAAGCAGGCTAGACCTAATTTTATTATTAATGAACATCTGGATTGTAATTCAACTCCTGTTGATAGATTCGGATGGAATTTTGTAGATGATGATACAAATATTGTCGATGATCGCGGACATGGAACTTCGGTTTATTTGGCTTACCAACATGCTTTAGGGAAGTTGGGAATTGAAATTGAACAACAGAATACGCTCATTGTGAAAGTCCTTGATGGATGTGGCATTGGGAGTGCCTATAGTACGGCATGTGGTATTAGTTATGCCTATGCGAGAGAGGCAGATATTATAAGTGCAAGCTGGGGATTATACGCGAATAATACATTGTTGCAAACGTCTATTGACCACGTTGTTGCAAATGGAATGTTGGTGTCGACTTCAGCAGGAAATCAAGGAAAAGATTTGAGCCTCATTGAGCATTTTCCATCAGCTTATGGGTACACATATGATAGAATAGTTGATTTTGCAACCAATGAGTTAGAACTGACTGAAGGTTATGATCAAATTTTTGAAGTCGGAGGATTATGTAGAAATGCAGCTAATGAAACATGCGTGGGAGCAAATGATATTGTGGATCTATGGAGTGGTTCTAACTATAGATCTAACGGTCCAATGTTTAGTGAACCTGGAATAGAAATACAAGATTTATATACGAACATGACAGTTGGATGTGGGATCATGGGGACATCATATGCTGCGCCCCAATTTACTGCAGGTCTTGTTGATATGCATATTCAAAATTCTGGTAATGACGGCGTCACTCAAAATGAAGTGATCAATAATTCCATGTCATGGGATGTAGATGAAGTTGGTATATATTATTCTTATCTGTTAAGTAATCAATCTTGTAATTAAGAAAATAACCAATTGAAAATTGATGTCACAATTTTATTTTATAGAATAAGCTTATGTCTTTGTCTAATATTATTTGATCAAGTGAATATTCATTCACAATCACTTGAAAAACTGATGTCGGATGCGAAAAAGTCAGATGCAAATAAGCCTCCTCTTGATTATAAAACACAAATTAAGAACCTCGAACAATTATTAGATAATACTGCATTTGCTGAACATCAAGATACTTTAGGAATATTAAATTATGCAATCGCATTTAGATATAACAGATTACTGGATTACGCGAAAGTTATAGAATATACCTCTAAAGCGATCGAAGCTTTTCAGAGTGTAAATTATAATGATTATCAATATCCAACATGTTTATTAATGCGTGGTAAATCTCATCTAAATATTGGTGAGATGGATGATGCGATTCATAACTTTGAATTGATTATCAATAAGGTCCCTATTTCAGGAAAAGGATATAGATCTTTGAATGAAGCTTATCAAAAGAGATCTCTCATTTACAGAATGCAAGGTGAATATGAATCAGCGATTCATAATATAAATTCATACTTAACTACAAATGCTATTGATTCTGTCAATCGATATGGAAAGGCGTCTATTTATTTGGAGTTAAGCATTGCACATGCAAAACGTGGTGGAAATCAAAATCTAAATCTTGCGAATGAAACAATTGAGAAAGCAATCAAACATTATGCTGGTGTCGAATTGATGAATGATTTTGATGTCGAACAAAAAGTGCTAAATACGATGCACCAAGCCTTCATCATGCGTGAACTTGGTGATTTAGAAAAAGCAAAACGAATTTATCAAGAACAAGTTAATGTGTTAAGGACTAGAAGTTCAGTGTCCATCTTGAATAATTTATTGATTGTTTCAATGATTAATTTAAGTCAGCTATCAATAGAAAATAATAATTGTGAAGAGGCTTTGGAAATCAGTAAGGAAGCAGAAAAATTATTTATACTGAGATCAAATTCAAAATTTATAGAAACCACATCGGAATTACTTTTGGTCACTGCAGAGTCATATTTATGTTTAGGAGAAAATCAAAAAGCTCTGGAGTATTTATACAGTGGAGAATCAAGTTTATTAGAAGATAAAGATTCTAAATCTGCTTTAAATTTAAGAGCATATGTATTTAAGGATTTTCTGATAAAAAATAAAATCAGACAATTAAATGCTGAATATAATCTTAATCAAAATAAAATACTATCTCAGAATTTAATTTATCAAACTGAGTACATCGATAGTTTAATCGGCTACTATTTAGAAGATATGTACTTTAATTCCAGTAAAATAGAACTTAAAAATGAATTAGATGAGTTTTATAAATTGGCTTTAGATATTGCTTTTGAAAGCGATGATCTGGATAAGTTTTGGTATTTCTCTGAGAAACGCAGTAATTTATTATTATTAGAAAAAGAAGAAGATAAATCCGTCCAGAATGATCCTGAATATATTGAGTTAGATAAAAAATTAGAGCAAGTAAAAAGAAGGTCGGCAGATATTGAGAATCAATTGTTTACCTACAAAGATAGTAGTGATTTAAGATTAATTGATTCTTTAGAAAATTTGCTAATCAAAGAAAAATTTAAACAATTACAGTTGCTAGGTAAAAGAACAAGGTTAGGAGTATATAAATCTGTAGGAATTACATCTTTATTAGAATTTAAAAATAATACAGAACCGAATAAAGTATGGATTAGTTATCAATTCGGGACCTATAATTTGTACGCATTAATGATGACTAATAGTGAAGTGAAATTAATTAATTTAGGAAAGTCTTCTGCGATTAAAATAAAAATACGAGATTGGTTTTCTTCCATTTCTAAAAAATTAGATAGTAGTGATGAAATCCAACAATTGAATTTTGATTCAGAAAAGCTGTACAATATATTAATAAAACCACTTGGGAAATTACCTGAAAATATTATCATCATTCCAGACGAAGAACTGTATTATCTAAGTTTTGATGCACTACAATCTTCTGAAGGGAATTATTTAATTGAGTATCACAATGTGAGTTATGATTTGTCAGGCACTTTTGCACATCAGCATAGACTACGAAAAAGTGAAGTGATTAAATCCTTTTCAGTATTTCAACCTTCATATGAAAATTCTGATTATTCCGAATTGGTATTTACCTCAAAAGATTATGAGTCATTAGTCCATGCTAAAGAACTCACCATTTATGAAAAAGATCAAACAACAAAACATAATTTTATCACGTCACTAGAACAATCTGATATTGTGCATTTTGGAGGGCACGCTAGACATATTGACGAAAACAATCAATATTCACATTTAGCACTCATGTCAGGAGATGAAAGCATAAGCAATATGATTTCTTTAGGAGATTTATATTCTATTGATATTCAATCACAATTAGTCGCACTACCTGCATGTAATACCGGCATGGGCTCTATCCTTCAAGGTGAAGGAATCTCAAATTTAACACGTGGTTTTTTCTATGGAGGTGCAGATGCTGTCATTAGCTCTTTATGGGAAGTCGATGATAAGTCCACTTCTAAAATCATAAATGAATTTTATAAAAACCTAAAGGCCGGTAAGAATAAATCTGAATCCCTTAGACAGGCTAAATTATCCTATTTAAAATCAGTACCAGATTTTTTAAAGCATCCTAATTTATGGAGTGGATTGATATTGACAGGTAGTGACGAAGAGATGAATTTTAATACAAGTTTTAAACCACTGTTCTTAGGTATTTTAGCTGGCATTATTTTTTTGATATTCGTCTTTTATTGGATGAGGAAAAGAGTGAAGATCAAGTCTAGTATTTAACCTTGATGCAACTAGTTCGCTATCCTAAGACAATACGAGATTATCTAAAATGTGACATTCTTGTTCTCTGTCTAGCATAATATTAATCGTTGAAAGTGGGTATGCATTAAAGAATGTCAAGATTGTGAGTTTAGGTACATTTGCATTGATTGTCGAGTATATGTTGATCATGTAGATAAAAAAGAGAATAATTTAGCTATCGGTAAACCATTTAAATGTAAATATGATCCATACACAGGTATCTGGGCGAAATAGGTTTTGTAATACTATAAATGTATTTGTAGGGATTATAATCTTAGTCTTATTTTCTAATTGTGATAGTCCGCAGGCCTGTACTGAAAATGAAGAATACACTAAATTCACTAGAAGTGCTTATTTAGCTCACCATGATGGAGATTATGCTAGTGCATTAAGGTATTTCAAAAAAGCAGTACAAATTAAACCAAGGGAAAATGTGACTGATCTTTTGTAATTAGCTTCTTCAGCATTTAAGCTTAATGAATTAAAGTATGCTGAGGAGATCCTTATTAAGTCAATTACAACAACTAATTGTAATAAATATTACTTTACAAATATTTCTGAGTTATTACCACATCATCATACGCAAGAATATAAATCTGTTCTCGCTAATTTTGATAGCCTAGCTATAGTTTATAGGCAGAATAATGAATTAACAGAATTTGAAAAACGTATCGACTCATTGGTTTTGCTGGATCAAGAAGCAAGAGATTTTGGTGATTCAGATTTGATTCATAAAACTGATTCGTTAAACATGATTGCATTACAAGAATTAACGGAATCACATGGTTGGCATCCTAAAGCTTGGATTATCCTATGGCACCAAAGAACCTCTTTTCCGGATGGTGAAATATGGCCATATTTTAAGGCGCTTATTAATAAAGAGATTCAAAATTGTAGGGTGAAACCAAGTTTTTGGGTTGATTATGAAGACTTTAGGGAGATGCGGTCTAGTGGAAAGCAAATATATGGATCCATGCCAGGTTCATTTAAGAAATATCCATTATTAGATGTTACTCGAGTTGATTCTTTGAGGGCGTCAGTTGGTTTGTTTCCTTTATGGTATATGAACAAAATTTATGATTGGCCTCTTCCTGAGGGATATCCAGAGACTGTAATGCTGCAATCCAAATAAAAATAAATCTTGATTGGTTTTATTAATTAATTATTATTTGGGATTCATAACTATCTCCGCCCCCAACATCACTCCAGGAATCCCAAACCCATCCACCAATCCCTCCACCTGCGGCCGCAATTCCTGAATCACCTTCCCACGGACTCTCCGAATCGCCTTCGTCTTCGATCCTTCCAAATAATCATTCTCCAAAAACCATCCTTTCTCTTCTTCAATTATTGTTAATGCGTATAAGTCACAAACGGTATTCATCACAGCTTTGACATCTGCGTCTTCACAAGTATCAATTGCTTTAATAAATGATTTTAAAACGATATTATCTATATATGCATGCGCACTTGCCAACATATGCGTCTGACATTTCAAAAATGCTTGATAAGGATCGATTCGCTTCTTTAAATAATCCTGCATCCGCTGACTCAATGAAATCAATAGCTTCTGCTCCCGATATAAAAAGGCATCCTTGTGAAAGTCTCGACTCAAAATATGTTCCGTACTCGTATTGCGAGTTTGCACAGGATTTAGCTCTGTCACCTTATTGCTAAATCGAGTATATAAATACTTTACTACAGCTCGATAGCCTTCATCATGAAATGACTGCTTGAATTCTGTCAACTGACCTTTGGCAACCAGCTGCATCAATACAGTATTGTCACCTTCAAAGGTCGTAAATATATCCGTGTCAGCTTTTAAGTCTGCAAAACGATTTTCCTTCAAGTAACCTTTTCCGCCACAAGCTTCTCGACATTCTTGAATCGTTCGAGTTGTGTGCCATGTTGCCTTAGATTTAAGACCTGCGGCCAAGGTCTCAATGTGCCGCATGTCACCGTCCTGATTCGTAGTGTATTTATCAGCCAATCGTTGAAGTGCAAAGGAATACGCATAGGTTTTCGCCAATAGAGGAATCAGTCGCTCTTGATGTGTTGGATAATCCATGATCAATGTTTCTGGTAGATCATTTTTTGGATTAAACTGACGTCTCTTTAATGCATACTTTATCGCTATCGTCAATGCAGATTTTGAAGCACTGATACCGGAAAGGCCAACACAAATTCGTCCGACCACTAAGGCGCCCAACATTGTAAAAAACCGCTTAGACGGATTTTTTAAAGGACTATCATAGTTTCCATTTTCATCAATATCTCCAAAGCGATTCAATAAATTATCTTTTGGAATTTTTACTCGATCAAACCAGATCCGCCCATTATCAACACCATTCAATCCCATCTTATATCCGCAATCTTTGACAGTCACACCAGGCATCAGTTCACCCTCGCCATTCCGTATCGGAACAAGCAGCGCATGCACTCCATGATTCTCGCCATCGACAATCAGCTGCGCAAAAACTGCCGCCATTGTACTGTGCATGGCATTACCTATATATTCTTTGCCAGATTCATAATCAGGTGAATGGATCACAATTTCCTTCGTTGCAGCATCGTATGTCGCAGTAGTCGTCAGTCCTTTGACATTCGATCCATGTCCAGTTTCTGTCATCGCAAAACAACCTAATAATTCCGCTCGATGCATCGCTTCAAGATATAGTTTGTGATGCTTTTCTGTCCCTAACATATACACGGCGCCACCAAACAATCCAAACTGCACACCAAACTTGATCGCCAAACTAATGTCGCTATATCCAAGCATCTCAAAGACTGCGATGTGATCGCCTGATTTTTCACCGCCACCATATTTTTTGGGAAACGAATATGCACTCACACCTTGTTTAGCTAATTCTTTAACCTGATCCAATATGATCATTCTGAATTTGTCTTTGTCAGGTTCTGTCACATAAGCAAAGGCAGGATCAGATAATAAAGTACGCATTCGATCTTTAGTATGACTATATTCTCCATCCAAAAATAACTTCAATTTCTCTGGATCAAATGTGCAGCTTGTGCATAAGTCCTGCTCCTGTTGTCCTGATATTTTAGATAAAAGAATATTCGAACTCAACTGTCCGTCTACGCCGAGTGCTTGACCGATTTCTTGAAGTGCTGCTCGTGTTTCTGACGAATTGATATTGGAGTCAGTTGACTGTGACGCAGCGATTTCTAATCCCAACTCAACCAAAGAGCTTTTTTTATCATTTGGGAGCGAGTCACTTTTTTCTTTCAGCACATTGACCCAATGTTTGAAAGTTGCTTCATCCGGCGGCGAACTCGGATCTGTCCATCTAATTAAATATTCTTTTTCGGCTTCAGTCAAAAAAGAAAATGAATCCAATTTTTGATGAATGACCTTCATTTCTGATGGACTTAATACACTATCAGACCAGCCAACATAAAATAAAGGAAGAAGAGTTAAAATACCTGGAGTTATCTCTTGTTGAATCACATCACTTGCCATTATCGATTATTTGATTGATTAGAATTTCTTACCAAACGTGCTTAGAACTGAACTATATCCTGCAATATATTTTATTAATCTCATCGTTGAAAATACGCGCCCTATCTCTTTTATTCCCAGCCCTTCCGCTAATCGCGGTTCTCTCTCTTGGAGCTGCAGCTCCACTCTCCAAGATCGTTCGTTCATGCCTTGACATTATTCAAATATAAATACAGTCTAAAAGCCCATCCCAAGTACGTTTGGTATATTCGCTATTGAAACGAAAAAACAATACAACTTATTAATGCGGTTTGTATCAACTAAGTTGCAATAAAAGCTAAAGAAATTATGGGATTACTAGATAACAAAAACGCAATCATCACCGGAGGATCAAGAGGAATAGGAGAGTCGATCGTCAGAGAGTATGTTGCCCAAGGTGCCAATGTTTTATTTACCTATCGATCTTCTGCCGATCAGGCTAATGCAATCGTAGAAGAATTGAGTGGCAATGGTTCATTAGTCAAAGCAGTTAAATCTGATGCAAGCTCCTATTCTGATGCTGAATCACTAATCAAAGAAGCATCTGAAACATTCGAAACGATTGATGTATTGATCAATAATGCTGGCATCACAAAAGATACTTTAATGCTACGTATGAGCGAAGAACAATGGGATCAAGTCATCGAGACAAATCTCAAATCTGTCTTTAATCTCACCAAGCAAGTACTCAGACCGATGATGAAAAAGCGCAGTGGATCTATTATCAATATGTCTTCCGTAGTAGGTGTATTCGGGAATGCTGGTCAAGCCAACTATGCCGCTTCCAAGGCTGGGATCATTGGATTTTCTAAGTCTATAGCGAAGGAAGTAGGATCACGTAATATACGTTGCAATGTCATCGCACCTGGATTTATTGAGACAGAAATGACAGCTGAGCTAGACGATAAGACGAAGGAAAATTTCTTAGCCAACATCCCTATGAAAAGACTTGGTAATGGTGACGAGATCGCCGATACCTGTGTTTATCTAGCTTCTGACCTCAGTTCTTATGTCTCAGGACAAGTTATATCTGTTTGTGGCGCATTAAATTGCTAGTGACCAAACTATATTCAGTTTTTTTGAGTTAATACTTCTTGTATATCTTATTTGAAATAAATATAGGGTAGGCAGACACATGGAAATGGTAAAGACATATCTATCATTTAGAATCAGACAATTCTGGCGCTTTTTGCAAAGCATTGGTATTGGCTATGTTATTTTGCTTTTGGTATTATTGAGTGGGATTCTATTCAAAAGCTTATCTAATATCTTAGCACTTCATGACTACGGTATTTATGCTGGAGTGGGGTTACTACTATCTGTACTTTTTGCCCAGCGCAATGATACGAGGTTTCTCAGGAGTACGGATATGAAGTTGACCTATGTATTTATAGCAGACGCTCTACTGATAGGCATACCTATCATCTTGATTTTATTAATGGCGTCGCGCTTCAATGCAATTTTGGGTGTGCTGGGATTGTGCATAGTGATTCCAATTGTGTGGGTACGATTTGCTACTCCTTTCAAAATTTCTAACGCGTTGTATCTAAATGATTTAGACTTACCTTTTTTATTGTCTA
>ENA-ORXT01002243-ORXT01002243.1-marine-metagenome-genome-assembly--contig:-NODE-2243-length-23582-cov-8.329589_pt1 | contig 23582 bp, 26 predicted proteins | sample MGYA00237868_ERZ511482 | MGnify/ENA metagenome assembly ERZ511482
CCCCGGACCCCCCCCCCCCCTCCACTGGCTGACGTTTTCCTGCCCGTGGCGCCGATCGACGATGCGTAACAGCCCCCGGTTTGGGTACGGGGCGCCACCACAGCAACCCGGACCCCGCGGGCCGGACATGCACCGGGGGATATCCGCCGCCGCGCCGCGTGGTGGCGGCGGCGGCGGAGGCGCCTCCCCCGCAGGTGAGATGGATGGCGCGGCGCGGCCGCCCCCCCACATGCGCGGTGGTTCCTTGCCACTGTACCGTGGACTCACGTCCCAAGGCGGCAGCATGACGCGCTCGCACGGCGGCGCCGGCGCCATGTCGTCGCTGGGGCCTTTTGCCGGTCGGGGCGAGGGCATCCCGCACATGCAAGCCCAGCAGCAGCAGCACCTGCAGCAGCAGCAGCAGCAGCAGCAAGCACAGCAGCATCATCATGGGCAGCAGCCGCAGCCGCAGCCGCAGCCGCAGATGCCGCAACACCCCGCCCATCGGATGGCCTACACGCCGCCACCCGGCCGGGGCGGCGCGGCGGGGGTGCGCGGATCGGGCGCGTCGGGCGGCGACGGTGACCCGAGCATGTACGCCGGCATCAATGTGCGGGGTGGCACCACCCCCGTGTACCGGGCGGCGGTGAGCCCCCAGCAGCTCGGCGTGGCCCGCTCGCGGGGCCCGCCGTTGGCCGCGCCGGGGCCCTTTCACAGCCGTGGTGAGGCGTCGCCGTTGCAAGCGCAGCAGCATCAGCAGCAGCAGCATCAGCAGCAGTTGAGCTTGCAACAGCAGCATCAACAAGCGCAGCAGCAGCAAGCGGTCGCTGCACAGTCGGCGGCGGCGCAGCGGCAGGCGGCGGCAATGGCACAGGCGCACCAGCAGCGCCAGAGCCAACAAGAGTACCAGCTGCATGCGCAGCAGCAGCAGCAGCAGCAGATGGTACAGGAGCAGCAAAAGCAAGAGCGGCAGCGGCACATGCGACAGGCAGAGGCCCAGCGGCAGGCGACGCTCAAGCAGCAGCAACAAGAGCAGCTGGCCGAACAAGAGAAGCAGCAGCTTGAGTACCAACGGCGTGTTGCTGAGCAGAAGCAACTGCACGAGCAGCAGCAGCAACAGCGGCAGTTGCACGCACAACAGCAGCAGCAGCAGCAGCTCGTACAGCAACAGCATCAACAACAGCAACAGCAGCAGCAGCAACAGCAACAGCAGCAACAGCAGCAGCAGCAGCCGCATGGACTACATCCCCAAGCAGCCGCCCATCGGATGCACGGTCACGACGTGGCTAACGTAGCCGCGGCACCTGTGTCTACCCTGGCCGCGTCGGAACGTGAGGTGGTGCTTGCCACTTCTGATGTCTGGGCGAGCATCGGCCGTTTACGATCGGGAATGGGCGACGGAGCGGGCGCGGTGGGAGCACTGGACCGTGCCATCGCCCTCAATGAAAACAATGTGGGCGCCCTGGCGGCCGCCGGAGCAGTGTTTGTGTCCCGCCGCGACGGCGCGTCGGCCATCCCGCTGCTCCGTCGGGCGGTGGATTTGGCGCCCCGCCACGTGGATGCGTGGTCGTCACTCGGCACGGCAACGACGCTCACCAACATGGTCGGCGACGCGTTTTCCGCCTTCCAAACGGCCATCTCCTGTGCGCCGGACAAGAACCGCCTGGTGGCGCTCTGGCATGGCGTCGGCGTCATGTACGACGTGCACGGGTCGGCGGAGCTGGCGGTCGACGCGTTCAACACTGTGCTCAGCTTGCAGCCGACGTACGAGTGCATGGCCGAGGTGCAGTTTGCGCTTGGCCGGTTGCACCTCCACTTTGGCCGCTCCAGTGACGCGCTGGTCGCCTTCCTGGCCGCCGCCGTTGCGCCCGCAGCACTCGGCGGGCGTGGGGTCGACCGGGGGATCCGTCCCCTCGCGCCGGCCGACCCGTGGGTGCAAGCCGCCAAGGTGTATGAGGCGCTTGGGGACTTGGCCGGCTTGATTCGCGCCGTCCGCGCGCTTGTTGCCCTCGAGCCCCTCGACCAGCCGTCGCCGGCGCTGCTGCAACGGCTGGGGTGGTTGCTCTACTCGAGTACCCCCTCGGCGGTCGCTGCGGCCGAGTCGGCGGACATCATGGGGGTGTCCACAGAGGTGTGGGGGTGGAACAGTAATGCCGTCGACAGCGCCGGCGGCAATGGTGGCGGCTCAGACACTGGGGCGGCAGCCGACGATGGGGGTGCCGGTGGCAGCCGCAACCCCCCCACCGTCACCCGACCGCCAATGCACAAGGACGTGGAGGATCGCACACTGGGCGAGGCGGCGTCGCTGTTGGAAGGCGCCTCGGAGTTGGCCCCCACCGACGCGAGCAGCTGCTTGATGCTCGGCCATGTGGCGCTGTCGATGAACGACGGCGCTCGGGCGTTTAGCGCGTTTAGTGCCGCGTCGGACCGGGCGCCCCGCTCCCCCGCGCCGTGGTGCTGCATCGGCCTGCTGTACTTGCGGGCGTCCCAATCGTCTGACGCCATGGACGCGTTTGCGCGGGCCATTGAGCGCGACGCGTCGTCGGCCGACACGTGGTGCTACCTGGGAGCCCTGTACGCGTCGTGTGAGCAGCCGCGGGATTCAGTTGACTCGTACCGCAAGGCGGCGCAGCTGGCGCCACCGTCCATGGCCCTGCAACGGCGGCTCACGGTGGCCGAAGAGGTGCTCGAGGCCTCGATGGCGGCGGCAGCTGCGGCGGAGGGCAGCGGGGACGCGGGCGGTGCGGATGGCCCGGCGGCCCCGCCAACGTCTGGTGGGGCCGATGGGGATCATCGGCTGGCGCCACAGGGCCCGCCGTCGCAAGCCCACTCACAAGGCCACTCGCCAGCACACTCCCAGGAGCACTCGCACACTCAGTCGCAGGCGCCGTCGGCAGGACGCCTGGCACCAGTCTACGCGTCACACCCGGTGCCGCGAGACGCGGCACTCCGTCACCGAGGTTTGCCCCAGCAGCTGCAGCCGCAGCTGCAACTGTCGCAGCCGCCACCGCAGTCGTGGTTGCAGGGGGGTGGCGCACGCAAGCGCGCCCTCCTATCTGACGACGCGCCGCGTGAGCAAGACGCCCGTGCACCCATGGAAGTGTCCTATGACCGGGCCTCCCGGCCCGCGGCGGCTGCAGCCGAAGCGCCCTTGTCCGGTGGTGGACCTGCTGCAACCGCCGTCCACGGCCGGGACGAGGTGCGCGGGCGGGCCGGGTCGGCGACGGGTGCGCTCAACGAGGCTGGCGCCGAGCCGCCGCCGGCCGGCCGGCTTCGGCAACACGGTCCGTTCCCCGAGGCCCGCACCGCCGGCGGGCGCGGGGATGTGGCCAAGCCCCTACGCCGGGACGCGTCGCAGCCGCGCTTGTTGAAGCAGGTCAAGCCGCAACACCAAACGCTGTTCCCACCCGCGCCACAAGACGCGGCGCCGACCCACTCGGCGTCGTCGTCTGCGCCACGTGACGCAAAGCGCCAGCGCATGGCGGGGGATGGCGGCGGTGGGGGCGGCGGCGGCGGGGGGGCGGCCATGGCCCCTGCCCCCGCGCCGTCGCGGGACGCTCTCAGCCCCGCTAGCAGCGCCAAGAAGGATGAAGCTGCGTTTCGGCGCGCCGCCTCCCACGACCTGCTCTCGTTTGCCACCAGCGGGCGGATGTCGGCGTCGGCTGCGCGGCGCACGCCGACGCCGCCGCCCCCTGGGCGTGTCCCATTGTCGCGCTACGTGCCGCCGCAGACGTTGGGCTCGGCCGGTGCGGGTGGTAAGGGCATCCCGCCGCTGGGCGAGTCGCTTGCGGGCCCGCGGCGTCTGATGAACTTGCCGCTCACGTCCGCGTCGGCAGGGGGACGGCTGCCGTCTCTGACCTCGCCGGCGCCACCAGACGCAGCTGCGGATGCTGCCGCTGCCGCCGGCGGGCGGCGGAGCCCAGACGGGCCGCCCCGGGATGGAGGCGGCACCCCACCGCGAGCATCGCCCGGCGCCCGCCGGCTGCCGCGCGTGCGCTCCTTCGAGGCGCTGCGCGGGGATCCGTCGTCGCTGCGCGGCAGCACCGGCGGCGGTGCAGGGGATGGAGTGCCACCGTCGGGTGTGGCGGCGGACCGTCGAGGGGCTCGGGACGGCAGTGGCGACGGTGTCGCCACCAGACCTGGGAGCCGCGGCGGCGGACGCGGTGCGTCTGCTCCGTCCAGTCGTGAGGACCCGTTGGCAGACCGTGCCGGCGGCGGTAGAGCCGCCGTCGGCCAGCCGATCGATGGCAAGGCGTCGACGCCGTGGCCCGCGGCGGGCCAGTTTGCGCCCCCGCCCCCGCGCCTCCGCGGTAGCGCCCTGTCGCCGCGAAATGCGCTGCCTCCCGGGCCGCGGAAGTCGTTTCTGGAGCCGAGCGGGGACGGCAGCGGCGGTGGGAGCATTGCCACCGACGGCCCGTTGACGGTCGCCGAGCGGCCCAAGGGCGGCCGCCTGTCCCGCCCGACTGCTGCCGTGAACACCGACGGGGCGGCCCAGCGGGAATCCCGCGTCGGCCACCGTGACGGAAGCAGTCGACCCAGCCGTGGTCGCCCTGCGGACGCCGAGGGGGAGCAAGACGGCACCGGGTTGCGCGACCGCGAGATCGAGCGCGAGCCGAGATACCGTCGAGGTGGCGCGCGATCTCCCATTGACCACGCCAACGACGTGGAGGCCTCCCCACATGGCGGCGCCTCGGGTCGGGACGGTGCCCGCGGCTCGGACGGGCGAGCGGAGCGGGGCGCCAAGTCGAACCGGCGTCGCCACAGCGGCGGCGGCAGCAGCGGCAGTGAGGCCAGCGGTGGGGGCGGCAGTCACGATGCCCAAGCCGGGGGCTCGGCCTCCACGCTCCCGTCCCGGCCCGTCTCGACGCTTGCCCGCTTTGGCCGCCGCACGGCGACACCAACGACGGCGAGCGGGGGCGGAGCCGAAGGCGACGATGGAAGCAGCCACCGCTTTGGCCGCGAGCCGGGTGCGAGCGGTGACAGCGGCGGGGATGGGGACAGCGGCAGCGGTGGCAGCGGCGGCTGGGCCGGGGGGCGGGTGCGTGGCAGCTCCGCCGCCACCAGCCCACCCCGGGATGCGGAGGATGGCGACAGCGACTATGACGGGGACCGGGAGCGGCAGGCTGGCGACGTTTCAGACGGGGACAGCGGCGGGGAGGCGTCGACCGACGCCCCCGTCCGTGGCCACGGCAGCGACCGCAGCAGTGGCGAGCGCAGCCCCGCGGGTCGTGGCGAGCCGCCCGCGGGAGCGTCGCCCTTGCCGCCCCGCCGCCGTGGCGGGGCGAGCGAGAACCAAACTAAATCAGTGACCACGTGCGCACGGAAGTGGCTGTCGTCCGGCCCGTGCCTCGGCGCCGACGTGCTCGTGCGCGCGACCGAGCTGCGACTGCCGCTGCTTCCGCGTCCGTGTCGCCCTCACGCCCTCTGCGCTTCGCACCGTGTGTCGGTGCACGCGGCGGTGGGCGCTGGCGCCTCCCTCGGTGCGGGCGCCCCGCGCGTCCCCATCCGCGGATCGGATCCGACGACGGCCCCGCGCGCCGACGGCCACGTCAATCTGGCGGTCCCCGGGAGTTGACGTGTCGGTGGAGTTGGTGACAGCGTTGGTGGGTACTTGTGGGCACCGAGGGCGTGGTGCGGCCGGGGCATAGGAAATCCTCGAATCTCTTGGCACGTTGGGGTCATCGGCCTCTACGGGCTGCATTGGACGCCGTTCCAGGCCCTACGGGCATGTTGGCACGCTTGCCCAACGTGCCCGTCGATCGTGCCATTGTGACGGCCAATCAAATTTCCGTCTTGGGGCCTCACAGAACCCTCTGGGCTGCCTTCATCGCCCCGGCCCAGCGGGCGTGATCGTCCCCGCCCGGCGGGCGTGCCCCCCCCCCCCGCCTGGGCGGCCCGGCTGCCGCCGGGCACCCCGACCCCGCCCCGTCCGCTGGCAGCGGGCTCCTGCCGCCCGCTACCTCTTTTGTTGTCACTGAGGGCGTTGCTACTTGCAGTCTCGGCGGGGGGGGGCTCTGGCATCAGTTGCTGGTAGGCGCTTGGGGCTCCGGTGGCGAGGCTGGGGCAGTCTTTGACCCTGCATGCCGCGGATAGGGATGTGCACATAGACCAGGACTGGGCCAGCTGACCGTTTATTTGGAAGACATTTGGTACCCGTTATGACCTGCGAGACACTGGTGAGGGCTGTGCTGCCAACATACCAGTGGGCTATCGCAGCTCTTGAAGGCTTTGAAGGACTGGCCATGGCAGGGTCTGGGCAGCAATGGCCGGTTGGTGGTGGTCTCCTTACGGCTACTGGGATTCATATGCCTCCTAGAGGAGTCTACATGCCTGCTAGGAGGATTGATGTGGCTGCTCAGGCCCGCAAAGGTGCTCCCTCACAAGCATAGGGACGCCTGTCGCTGCCGCTTGGAACCTCTTGGCGCTAAAGGTGCATGTGCCGTCGCTCGTTCACTTAGTCATGTATTTGACCAAAAGTTGTGGAGGATCACATATTCAGACATGTTCTGGCGCTTGCATTTTGCATATGTACTGTTCGGAAGAATCTCAATATCTCCTATGGCACTTGACAACGACCCTGATTGGCCGAGCGAGTCTCGCTGGACCTCAAGCGTAAACACAGTGACATCGGACCCTTGGACCCATGGACCCATAGACTCCTTGTGCGGTGTGTCAATCCATCTGACACAGTTGCTGGACTGTCAAATTTCAAACTGTCAGGACATGGCTGTTGGTGAGTGTTGGTGCCATCAGCCTCTTTGGCACCACTCTTGGTCACAGTGGAACACCCAACAACCGGCACGTGCGCGCCCGCTTGCCCACAAAGGAGGAGCGCCCCTAGTAGCACAGCGGGCTTCTGAAGCGCCGCGCATGCTCGCCCAGATCCGGGCCGCTACTGTCCTTCATGGTGGCTATGCTCTGTGCCCTGCACACCCAAGAATTCTTGGCAACAGCGCTCTGGTCGCTTGTCCAACGTTGTAGGCACGCTCGCAAAGCCCTGGCACGACTCCTTTTGGCCCGGTCGGCGTCGAGTAGATGTCATTGAACGGCTTTGGGCAGCTCATCTCTTGACCGCTCATGGCTGTGTTCTCATTGGCACTGCCACGCGTTGGCGGCGAGCGCACAGTCGGGCTGCCCGAGAATCTGGAACGTGGCGGCACCTGGCGGGCCTGGGGCAACTCGCGCGAGGGGTAGGCAGAAGGCTGTGGCACCCTGACGGGCCGGTTATGCGTCTTCTCCCGGCAGGATACTTGTTGGCACCATGAGGCGTTGTCGGCGCTCACGGTCCCGGTGCCAGCGAATCAGAAACCTGGGGGCCCCTGGGCGGCCTGGAGGTGACTCTTGCGGACCGGGCTGGCGCGAGACTGTGGCGCCCAGAATGGGAGCTCCCGTCACGGCCTCTCAAAATGCTCGTTGGCGCAATCACACAGGCGCCCTCGGCACCCTGGCCACGGTGCAAGCAACTCAGGAACTCGGCTGCCCGTGGAGACCCGAGGGCGACCCTCGCTGCGGCCAACGCAGGCTGTCGAAATCGTCGCCGCGCAAGGTCCAGGGGCTCTCGTTTTGGCTGACGTGCGGTACTGTAGGAGGTGCCAGCAGCCACTGCGTCGTAGAGTAGCCCAGTGCAGCCCACGTGCGCGACGTCCCCGTGTGTCCCTACGCGGAGAAGGCGCCCATCCCCGTCACGCGCTGTGCTGTCTCGGCACGCTCTCTTCTCGCTCTTTGTGGCCACTGCGCCTACGACAGCCGGTAGTGTCCATCGCTCCCCTCACGTTGCGCGCTTTTTGGGGCGGGGTCAGACGCCTGGTCAAGCCGGGGGAGGATTGCGGGAACGAAGATGCGGGGGGTCGTGCGGCTTCTGCCGCCGCCATGCCGGCGTGTGACGCTTGCACCGTCGCGGCAGACGTGCGGTCGCGGCTTCAACGGCTATTGGGTGTGGGTGTCGTCGCGGGCTCATCTAGGCGGCTTGTTGATATGTTATCGTCTATTGCGGTGTATGCGGCCCAGAACCCGCGCGTCAACGTCCTCTTGCAACTTACCGGCCACGACCAGAATGGCGACACGTTTTGGCTACCAGTGCACGAGGACCAGCAGCTGTTAGACAGCGCCGCAGGTCATTTGATGGCCATGGTCTACCGCTTCGCAGAGAGCGGCGACACCATGCAGCAAGGGTCGGACGCTATCGACCCGCTTCTGAATGGCAGAACATAACGCGGCAGCGCGGCGTCGGGTGCGCGGCGCGGAGTCGAGACCGAGACGCTCCCTACTGCTGTGCTTCCTACAAGCTCTGCCGTGGGTGCGAATGGTACCGCGTCCTCTGGTGCGACGGTCGGCAGAGCCGACCATGACACGCTTGGTACTGGCGCCGCTCGTCCGCGTGCTGCCTTCTCTGCGCCCAACGCCCCCCACCACATCTCTACCGCCCCAGTTGGGTCTCAAGGGCCGCAGCTGGTACAGACGCCGACGGCGTCCACGCAAGAGAACGAGCAAGCCAGCTCGTAAGCAGTTGCTGCGTCTGTCTCGCGCGGCGCTGGTGAGGGTCTTGCTAGTGACCGCGACGCAGCGGGACGGGGCACGGTGCCGGACGCAAGCGCCGGCCAAGAGCTGGCCGCTGCTGTGGCGGGCGACAGTGGCCATGAGAGCACTCCTAATGACGCGACCCACGTGACCGATAATGGGAGCCTCAGCATCAACGAAGAGGAGCACAGCGATGACTTTCTGATGAAGAGTCGCTACCTGCATAGCAGGCGCCATTCAAGGGTTCTGAAGGCTCCGGTGTCGACGTGCGAGCCCGCCCCTGTGGTCCCATCGGTTGCCACCGTTGAACGGGTGTTGGAGCTCCTGGGCAACAACCGACCCAAGCAGCATGTGTGCGCGGTCATCCCTCTCATGTCAGCGGCGATGCGGCGTGCGGGCGCCCGCACCGTGCAGTCAATGCTGCTCACACTGCCTTGGTGGCCGCGGAAGTCGACACGCGACGTTTGGCCGATGACCGTCATCGTCCGCAACTGCCTACTGTCCAAGATCATCCCCGCGTACGAGGTGTCCGACGGGCGGGTGACGGTTACCCTCAAGCGGTGGCCCACCAAACCGGATGACACGCCGACGGAGCGCGTGGCCAACGTGCATCTACTGGCACAGATGGAACCAATGGCAGTGGAGGCGCTCAAGATCTACGTCCGCACCATCAAGCCATCACCTTTGCACGCGGTAGCACGCGCAGCTTCGCGGTTGGCGAGTCTCTCTTCCCTGGCGGGCCTCAAAGCGGGTTCCAGGGTGGCGCGTACATCGGAAGAATTGGCGAGACGGCGGGCAGACCCGCGTCAGCCGAGCACGCCGTTTGATGCCACTCCACTCCGCGCCAACAACTGGGTTGCCATCGGCTCTGACCCTCCAGCGCACCACCCGTCGCGCATGCCCCCGTCCCCCGTACCTGGCCGCTCGTTTCCGCCGTCTGGTGGTGCGGCTGACGCCGCCGGCTCGGGTGGTTCTGCAGCGTCGCCTGTGCCGGCGAGCGATAGCGCGAAGGCGTTCGACGCGCAGAGCGTTATATCCGCCCTTTTGGCTGCTTAGCGAGTGATTGACTCCTGTGCGCCCACACACTTCGCTAACAGGGACTCCCGGTCTGCCGCGGCCGGAGGACCGGACATCCCTTCTTCATTGCGTTCTCACCGCTCGCGATCAAGCCATGAAACCTTTCCACGGATGCTGCTGCCTCACCCGCTGCGGCCACATCGGCCGCTGGTGCAAGTGCTTGCCCCCGGCCAGCGGCTTCTTCACCAGCTACGGAAGCGGCAGCCGTTACTCCAAGTGATCCCCCTCGGCCGGAAGCTTCTCCACCATCTGCGGCAACTCCTGCCACTGCTGCAAGCTCTCCGCCTCGGCCAGCGGCTTTTCTACCAGCTACGGCAGCCCCCGCCGCTGCTGCTTCTGCAAGTGCTCTTCCTCAACCGACGGTATCTCCTTCAGCTGCGTCCAAATCGGCGGCTGCTGCTGCTGCAAATGCACCCCCTCAAGCGGCGCCTTATATTGCTGATCCCCGAATTTTGTCCTGAGGGACAGAGACAGAGACTGACTGTAAATAAAAGCACTCTTTTGGTCTAAAACGATAGTAAGAAGGCATCGAAGCCAATACAAAGCCCGTATTCTGTGCCAGGACCTTGCATCCAGCAGAAACCACTGTTTGTTCCCGCATGATCCGCTTAACACGCAATTGGTCTAAAACTTCAATATAAAGGCATCGAAGCCAATAGAAAGCCCGCATTCGGTGCCAGGACCTTCCATCCAGCAGAAATCACTGTTTGTTGCTGCTTGATCCGCTTTTGTTGGCAGGGAGCAAGCTGTCCACGCGAGATCTTGAGATTTTCTACTGTCTCGTGCCTAGAAGTGCAGAAAAACAGAGGGGCCGATGTTGATTTCCAGGCTGTATGGGCACATGTAAGCAATCAGGAGCACCAAGTCAGTCCTAGAGGCGCATCTGATTGGTGGAGAGAGTCGGTCCGCAAGTCAGTCTCTGTCCACCAGGATAAAATTAGGGGATCAACAATACATCCGCTGCCACACGGCCTCCATCTGCTTGACCGCCAGCGTCTTCTCCACCTGCGGCTGGACGTCCAGCAGGTCACCCGACTGCCGGTAGTCGGCTTTCGTTGCCTGCGCCATCTCCCTCTCGCAAAACTACTACCTCTCCGACGCGTTCACTCCCTCCGAATACACCTCCTCCACCTGAACCATGCGGGCAGTTGCCCGAGCATCATGGATCGTCTTCGCGGCGGACAGTATCATGGGCGGACGCGGTTGGGTCCCAAGGTTCTTCTGGGGCGGCTGCTGGATCGGAGAAGACCCGCGCTGGTGAGGCGGCTTCTCAGGCGGACAAGCGCAAGGGCGGGGTGCGGCGACGGCAGAGCTTGCTGGAGCGATCGGCGCGAGCCGATTGTTGGACAGGGACCGTTTGGGCAGGCTTGCACGCGTCGGAGTGGGACGGCGGTCCTTTGGGTTCGGTCGGGCGTTGGCGCAGATGGTGGCTGCCGTGACGGGGGTGGCTGTGACGGCTGGGTCCGCATCCACGTCCTCGGCTGGGGGCACGCGCTCGCCGCAGCAGCCGTCCTCCGCGCCCGACTCACCTGCACCCGCCTTCGTGGCTTCCGTGCCAGAGCTGCCCGTGAAACCACCTAGGAACTTCACTGGTACTCGCGCTATGCGGTTGCGCTCGTCGGCAGCAGAACGCGGTGCAACACTGGGGCCGTGGCTCGACTTGGTGAGTACGGCGGCAGCTGCGCTGCAACCTAACCTGCCGGCACAAGAGTCGACAAGCTCTCGATCGTCGCAACCAGAGACTCGTCGCTCGGCTCGTGCCAGTGCTCTTGCGGCGATTGGTTCTACGAGGCTGAGGGGCACGGCACTGGCTACGTAGTCTGACACAGCCCCCAGCACACGGTCAGCCTCCCCTCCGCCACGGCAACCACCACGCACAGGGCAGGGGCCCGTGACAGCGTCTGGAACTGAGGGCGCATCAACACCCCGGTGCAGCAGCAGTAGTCACGTGGCAGCTGCTGCGGCTGATGGGAAGCGGACGGAGGCGACCGACACTTCGAGCTCGCCACCGGCGACGTCCAAGCCCGTAGACAAAGTGCCGGCCACCTCCACCGCCAATATTTCGGGCGGCAAGCGCGTGGTCCCGGCCGCGGCTAGCGACGAGGCCGACACCGAGACGTCGACAAAGAAGCGGCTGGTCGGGATGCGCTTTTCGGCTTCCCGCCCACCCTTGATGCCGAAATTCAAGGCAGTGGTGCTGGCAGCACCATCGACGCGGCACCAGTCTGTGGAGAAGGCCCCAGACAACTCTGTCTGCCAGTTGTACGTGGAGGGAGATCGGTTGGTCGCGGCGGGGAGGCTGTTGAAGTCCAAGCCCGTTTTTCATGGGAGGGTGGTGGATGCTGATCTAGTTGTTGGTTCTCTTCTGATTGTGAGAGCTGGGATGCATTCGTACCCGTACCAGAACGGGTTCCCCCCGCCTGCCATGCAGCGGTCGAAGCTGAGGATGGCGGACGTGTTGCAAACATCTATTGTGTGGTCTCGTGCTCTTATCCGCATTGTGTAGTTGTCTTTGCACGTCCTTTCTTGCGTGTTCTTGGGGTACTATTATCGAACATCACTTCTTCATGCTATCTGTTCTTTAACGTACTCCCCAAGACGTCTAAAGTCACTGCGTTCCCGTGAGCACGACCGTCTCGCAATTCTTCCGACTCTCCTCCTGTACGCTGCAGTGCCACTGCCTGCCGCCAATCACATGGCTGCCGCGTCCACCTCCGCCCAGCACCCTGCACGCAAAATCAGAATAACTTGGGGGCGGTTGGGTCTCTCAGACGAAGGAGGCGGCTTCATCAGCCGCTAAAGAGTGTGTTTGAAGTGGGGCGTGTGGACTCCCACTCAGTCTGTAGCCAGCTGCTCCCAATACCGAATACTGGGGGTGGCAAACGGCGGCGGTGGTGGTGATGGCAGTGGCAAACAAAGCAGTGGCGGTAGTTGTGGCGTTGACTGCTGTGGTGGCAGCGGGCAGCGGTGTGGCTTCCGCCGCGACGGCTTGCCGCCACGGCTCCCGCCCCCACCAAAAGCGATCGACCTACATGTTAAGGCCGCAGCGTGTTCCCCACCATGCAGCGGGCGGACGATGAGGGGCGCACGGCACAACCGCGGCGCCCGCCCCCCCCCCTGTGAGCCTAACATACAGAGGAGAGACCACTGTCGCCATGTATACGATGTGACCAGGCTCGTGCACTGCTGCAACGCCGCTCCGCACGGAAAAGGGGGCAGACACAGCTGACCCGGCACCATACGAGCCCCTGGGATAAAGTCAGCAGCGGAAAAAGGCGCCCGCCCCCGTCCACGAATATCTGCTTTCCGCCAGATTGACACGACAGGTTCCATCTACCTAGCATTCAGATAACTCCTTTCTCACGTGAGCCCACGGTCCTGACCCTGCCCTGGGCCTGTCCCGACAGAGCCGGTGCGACCTTTCTCAGCGTGGCGCACAGGAGAAAAACTCCCATGAAAGCCCATCTGAGCGATATCGATGGGCCTCAGAATCTTTCCATTTTGCATCCATTCGAGAATGATCCACATTGTAAATCTCATTACACGCCTACCGAGCGCAAATCGGTATGTCTACGGTAGTAGTCCTATTTCTGTCGGAAGCTTGCGGTTTCAGGGTGTGCGCACACGTTATCGATCAAATTGATCCGGGAACTTGTGCGAATGGGACGTTTTAGTCCGATTCTAGCGAACAGAGCTCCCTCAGTCGGGAGATATTTCACACATGGCTCGTCGCGGTCTGTTAGCTCTCTCAAGACTTGGTGAGTACTTGTTCCCTGGAGCAGTTCTCTTTTTCACTGATCAACTTGATATTGAAAAGGCTATTCAGCCGAGTCGTAGGCTGTACTAGTCATAATGCCTGTTTCCGTAAGACCTCCACCACCCCGCCGGTGGTCTGCTGGCACACGCGCATGTGGGACGAGTGGCATCAACTCGGCGCAAAATCTCTTTGAACTGACAGGCAACCTACCGGGCATCACGGAGATGACTGAGCTAGTCTCGGCCGTGGTAGGGGATGGCGGCGGCAGGGGGGCAGCATCACGGCGCCGGGATCAGGACTACATCGGCTTCGTTTTTGGTGACCTGCAGACAAGCATTAAGAATGCGACCGTACGTGATCCGCAATGGGGATACATTGATAGGCGTGTGAGATGGGGCCTGTAAGCCTCGGATTGATCCAGCACCTGATCCGGACTTGATCCGGCCAGTGCTGGCCAATCGTCAGTCCTCGACCAAGAGCAGGTCGGACGCCGGGCTGGCGTACGTGGCGCAACGGGCTTCATCAAGGGCCGGGAGAGGGACAGGAGAGGGCCGGGAGAGGGACGGGGGAGGGACGGGGGAGGGACGGGGGAGGCGCGCGGGGCGGGCGGGCCAGTGCGCGCCGGGCTGAGCCGGCCAGGGTGCGCGGGCGGCGTGGGTCTGCACACTGCTGGGCGTGCTGTGGTAGTGGGTGGGAGTGACCCTCGACGGGGAATAAGAGGCGGGACAGTCGAGTCGGACGGGACGACGACGTGCGTAGGAAGATAGAGCATTTTATCTCACAAGGCGCGGCCTGTAAGACGTGTCTCAAAAATCACAGGCGACAGTGTAGGGAGTGTGATACACGACGAGCTTTGCGGGGTCTCTGTCAGGAGAGAGATGCGGGAGACATCGAGACATGGGTGCACCATCACGACTGTCGAGACGATCTGCGGGCACGTGACCTCGGCCACTATGCGCGACGAGTACTGTGGCAGCACGGTGGCATGCTACCACAAGCACCACAGTAGTGTGCCCACCTGTCAACACCACGGATAGTACACTCATTTGCATCAACTCCCACCTGACGGTGCCGCTCTTCCCACATGCGCGTGTGCTAGCAGACCACCGGTAGGGTGGCCAGCACATCTCAGCGCTGCCGCTTGGGCCTTGACTAGCATCTTGCTGCTCAAGCTCGGCAGTGGAGGTCTTGTGGAAACAGGCATAGCCTTTTAAATATCGAGTTGATCAGTGAATAAGAGAACTGCTCCAGGGAACAAGTACTCACCAAGTCTTGAGAGAGCTGACAGACCGCGACGAGCCATGTGTGAAGTGCCTCCCGACTGAGGGAGCTCTGTTCGGTAGAATCGCACTAAAACGTCCTATTCGCACAAGTTCCCGGATCAATTTGATAGAAGCTTATGCGTACACCCTCCGACATGTCGATCTGCCGAGCAGTGGGCACTGTTTGCCCTGAACAATGATTCCGGTTCGGCATCAGCGTCCCTTCTTTGCCCCCCAAACAGCAGGAAAGGCCCTGAAACCGAAAGTTTCTGACAGAACTTCTACTACTACCGCGAAGACACCGGTCATGTCTCGGTAGGCGTGCAATGACTTTTTCAATGAGGATCAAGTTCTCCAATCGAGGCAAGATGGAAACTTTCTGAGGCCCATCGATGTCCCTCACGAGGGCCGTTGACGAGGAATGGTAGGTCTTGGAGTTTCTGCGAATGTGCGCCTCTTCAGGTTGCCGTTCAGAATGTTCGGCATTCATTGAGAATATTTTGGGCAAGCATGTGTTCTCGATTCACAATCATGAGCGGTGGGTCGTTGGATTATCTCAGCCGATCGCTTCGTCAGTCCCATGTTCTTGTATTGGCCAATGGGTGGATAATGCTTTTGCAGTCCGTCGCCTGCAAGGTTGCAGTTGGTACACCAGCGGTCCCCTAAACCCCGGGAAGAGGCAACCTGATGGAGAGGTCCACCTCGACAATCGCTTGTGCCCACGACGCACATGAGACACGCTCGCCCCTTGCGGGTCCGTGGGCCCCGGACGAGCTCGTTGGGCAAGCACCATCCTGACAACCTTCTGCTCATTTTTGCCCGCGCGCGCCTGGATCAGCGTGAAAAAAGACAGATGAATCGATTCAGCCAATTACAACCCAGATGGAGCGGACGTTGATCCGCTTGACATGCCCGCCCAAAGTACACCAATCCCTCAGGCAGGCACCAGCAGAAGGGGCCCTGAACTGATCCAATCGGCAGGCCGTGGAACCCCCGTCATGACGGGGTGATCTCGCCGTCGTTGGCACGTCTGCTTCATTTGGCAGTGTCTCACCCTGTGTCTCTCAGGCGCCCCCATTGCCCTTTCCCTTGCCTCTACCACCACCTCCCCGACCTCCTGCCCCCCTCCCCCCTCTTCTTTTGCTGTGTGAAATTGCCCTCTTGTTCTTCCTGTTTCCTCGGTGCCCCCCTCTTCTTTCTTCGACCAGCCGCACCTTTCCCCCTCTTCCCCTGCCTCCCCCCCCTCTTCCCCCCTCCCCTCCCCCCATCACGACCAGCCGTTCTCTTTGCGTCATCTTATAAATATCTTGCCCCATTCATGTAGTGTCTCTAGCGCATACCTGACCACCGGGCAGGTGTGTCCCCGTCCCCCAACCCTCCTTGCACCACCACCACCGCCCCTTTGGCCGCTAGTTTTTTTGGAGAGATCACCCATCATTGTTCATGTACAGCATCCTCCGTTTCGTTCTGCCCTACGCTCCAACGAGCTGCAAAGCCGGCAGCGGCGCGGTCGCACCTGCGAACGAGCGGCCCAGCGCCGCCACAGCCAACGTCCCGCCTTCCTCAGGTACTCCGCAGCTGCCTTCAGATTGGCCCCCAGACAGCCTCTGCACGAACCGGCTTCTCCAGCTCTGAGTGGGGTGTGTGAATATGTGGCACCATACAGCCATTCTCCCAAAACTCCCGCACTCCAACAGTTGCAAAAGAGTTCCAAATCGGCCTCTACGACCCCACAGTCACTGTATGGGGAGTGAACAATTTTGTGTTACTACTGCGGCTGCATTCGCCCCGCCGAGATCTGTCCCGTAGGGTCCTCCAGTAAGCAGCCCCGTTTTTTCACCTAAATGTGTACCATTAAGTAGATGTGACAGATATCTTTGACTTGAGAGGTACTCTCTGAATGTGGTGCGACTTTGGAGCTCCCCACCAGGCCACGTGACAGCAGTATGTACAAATGGACGATCATCTCAGGCAGCTGTCGCCGAGAGGGCCCAGCGCTTTCTTCAGCGGTTGAACGTAGCGGCATGCCTGGGGGCATTGAAGAGAGGTGGCAGTCCCTGGGTGAACAGCACGGACCGATGCCCCCTCGCCCACTCTGGCCCGCTGAGGTTGGACGAGCCAGGTGACCTCCCCATGCACGAATTTCAAAGACAGCTATCTCGGATCGAGCTGGCTCAATTACTATGTGGATTTAATAACAGGGCTCCACTTTTAGTGATGGGCATCGATGAAAAGCGGCTGACTTGTGCTTAAATCGAGGTGCGATCGAAAATTGGTATTGGAGGACCAAAACACCATGCACCAGATTGAAGTAAAATGTCAAAAAACTATGCAACGGACTTTCTTTTGATGTCGTGCAGTGAGGCCAGACAGGGCCAGACTCGACCTCTTCGACTGCTCGTCATCGACGTATCTGTATTGGTCAGCATTTCGGCGCCCGTACTGCGCCTGCCCCACTCGCTGGCTTCGAGCTATTTACCGCCAACGTGCTTCCCGCACCGTGCGCTGCACGAGGGCCTCCAACATCACGAAGTAGTACTCGACGTTGCTATGGGCGCACTTTGGCGACCACGCTGTGTTTGCCTCACTCGCTGGCTTCGAGCTATCCACCGCGAACACGCTACCCGCGCCGCGTGCTGTATGCGGACCGTGCACCTCGCGAAGAACGGCCGACAAGGAACGGCACAAGAATAAGACACCAAACAATGGTAGTGATTGAACATGCACGATTGGGCAGCAAGAAGCACGGTAGCCCTCAAGAAATCTGTGTGGAGTGAGAAGAAACGTACATGCAAAATATCACGCGTACAGCCGAAAGCATTCTTCATCGCCACGTCACACAGGAACCACATGGAGCAAACCGTGGCAACCCAGTCCCGCAACTGCTCCCCGCGCGATCTGCGACCAACGCTATGCAGTGCGAAACTCAGTCGCCCAGTCCGTGCGCAGCCCAGTCGCCAAGCCCTCACGCACGCAGGCCCGCTTACGCACACAACCCGCCCACAAACTGAACCCGCCTACACAAGAGCACATACAAACAAGCATGGGGCATTACTCATGTACACTCAGAAACCCCGCCTCCAGTCCCCTCGCCGGATTGGCTTGGGTAGCGCTCTCCAATAGTCAAGGGGAGACCTCCGCCTCAAGGTAGCGAGAAAGAATCCGAGCCGCTTGCTTGCATTTGGCTGCAAATTCGCTGAAGTAGGCAGCACAGCGGGTGGCAATATCCAGCGCCTCGTTCATGGAGTTGTCGACGTTCACGAGATAGTTGACCCCCACCACGACCACCCCGTCTCGCAGCTCTGCCGCCGCCTGCTCAACCAGGCTCGCCGTGTACAAGGCACTGGAAGCCGCTGCCGTAGCGGTGCTGTACCCGTTCAAGGTCGCCGAGATGGCGGCTGCGGCCTTGGCAATGTCAATAGGCGAAGAGAAGACGGTACTCGCGGCATTGGCGGTGTCTCGCGGCCCCCACACCCCCCGTGACGCACGCTGGCCCCACCCCTCCCTGTGGGCCCGCACACACACCCCGGTCTCATCCCCCCACCACGTGCGACTCCGCGACTCCTCCGCGCCACCCCGCGACGTAATCCATCCGCGCTGGTTGCGATGTGGTGTTCGCCGACTCGTTCCCTCATCTACTCCACGACGTGCCGTCCACCCCCCGTCCGTGGCGCCCGCCGCTTCTTGCTTCTGTTGGCCCTCGGGGCTCCCCTCCCCCCCGCCTCCTCCACCCCGCGGTTACCTTCACCCCCCTTGTCGAACCAAGGACCCGGCGGCCGCCTGATTACGAGATGTCCGCGTCTGCGCCGTCCTCCGCGATGGCCGATGAGGAGATGAGGTACTCCACCGCCGTGGGCCCCCTGCTCGTGTTGTCCAACCCGTAGACGTGGGCGCCGGCGTGGGAGCGCGAGGAGGTCCGCATGGGCGCAGCAAACACGCTGGCCCACACGAAGTTCCGGGGCATCGACTCGATGCGCCCCGCCAACCCGTTCGCCAAGCAGAATGCCGCCATGCCACACGCCTTCGTACCGTCCCTGTACGACCAAGCCTCCTCGATCACCGTGGTACGGCGTAGCCGCGAGGTGAGGTACCGTCGCTCCTACATCGGCTTCATGGATGACCCCCCGGTGAACCCGCCGTTGGTGACGACCTTCGACTACATCCTGACGTTTCCGCCATTCATCGACGTGTCGGACCCAGAGTGCCCCACGACGGTCCGGTTGACGACGGCCCGCAACCACCGGGGCGGCCTCACCGGACACCTCGTTGTTTGGCACGAGGTGGAGTACTCGAGCTGCACCACGGCGACCCGCTCGCGCTTCTACCTATCGACTCCGGCGTGGTGGTCCGGGGTAGAGGTCCCGTACGGTTGCATGGTGGAGCTTCCGTGGGTACACGAATACGCCACGGACGACCTCTACGCGGGGAGGCGCACCCCGTGGGCCATCTTCCGCAGCGAGTGGGCCCTCGCGGCGGCCGCCGTTCTTCTCGAGACCTTCCGCATCCGTCGGGTCTTGTGGCGGTACCCCCTGCGACTCCTCGATTTGATCCGCTCCGTCGGGCCGTCCAACATCTGCGTCAACGCCGCGGGTCCCGACGCGGAGGCAACCGCCATCCTCGGGGCGCTGTTGGACCTCGCGTACCAAATCCCCGACACGGAAGCCTTCCTTCAGCGTCTCCGAGCCCATAGCACAGACCGTCGGGACCGCGAGGGTTGGATCTGGGCGGCCCTCGAGGTGGATGACAACGGGACACGCGCCAAGGTCGCCGAGGATCTCCGCCCCTTCGACTTGCACTACACCGCGGACATCCTCGAGGCGCGTGGCTACGTCCCCGCTCGGGGGGGCTGGGCCGCCGCCGTCTCGGCCGCTCGCAGTCCACGTTACCCCGGGAGTGGGACCGAGCCGCCTGATTCCTGCGTGGTGACCGGCGCCGCGGGGTCGTCTCCTCCGGGTCCGTCGCCGCCTGCCTCGTCCGCCGCCCCCTCCGTGGGTAACTCCGGGGGTAGCTTCATCGTCTCGTTCGACCCCGTGGAGCACGGTGACATCCCCGACGTTTCCTTCGAACAGCTGGAGCACATCTTCTCGGATTGCGTTCCGCAAGGGTTAGCGCGCGTGGTGGCTTGCGACCCCGGGGAACTCCGCGGCTACACCATGGGAACCTTAGTAACCGGCTTATGTCACACCGTGGTTTCCCTCGGCGACTCGATCGCCCAGTGGTTCCGCCCCGCCACTTGAGGAAGATGCTACAAATTGTGGGTCGTCGCAACACCCGCGCGGTTCTCCTTCGTGAGGTCGGCGTGGCCGCCGGTGGGGCCAACCGCCGGCAGCAGCACAAACGCGACCGCGACGTCCACCACGAGGAGCCGCCGGCGCAGCGCCCCCGTGATCCGCCCGTTCCCGGGTGGGGTAGGCCTTCGTCGGCCCGTCGTTGACCAAAGGGGGTAGCCATGACAGGATGGGGGGGCAGCACCCCCGGGAGTCGTAGTTGTAGCGCGTAGTGTGGGGGGTCTCGTAGTGTCAACGGTGCCATATGGCGCGTCAGCGACCAATAAGCCCCACGAGGGTCGTTTGCATATCACCCTTGGGAGAGCCCTTTGTTCGTCAGGCCGAATTCCGATCCCGCCTTGTGGTCCAACGTCCGACAGGTCCGCGCCGGTCAGCCATCGCGTACCACCGCCCGCCCTCCGAGACCGTCCATGCGATCCAATCGCCTTAGCCTGCCCCCGGGTCGCGGGAAGGGCCGCCGTCCCGCCATGCGGTAGAGACGGTCGCCACCACGGCCACGTGGCCCCGACCGGGACACGTGTCGTAACCGAAATTCGGCCACGATTTGGAAATTGAAACGCACGTGTCCCGCATGGGAATTGTCTTAGGCAAGGAAGTCGACGACAGACCCGGCTTCTTCGACTCGTAGGCCCACACGCCGCATATACTGGTGCACCTTTCGTAGGTCGAACCGGCTGGCAATCTCGAGGGTGTCCTTTTCAGGGTGATACCCGCACCAGCGGGTCCACAGGCGCAGCATGCCGTCATCTGCGACTTCATGGCCCACGAAGGCCTCCCAGACGAACACCTTGCCCGTGTGTTAATGCCCCTCGGGGACCAAGACGACTTGGGGTACCCCGAGGTTCTACAGAAGCGGGTGCGGGTCCCCCGGCGGGCCCGGCGCCGCCGTCACATGGTCGCTGCTCACCGTCTCCGGGTACCCGCCGATGTCCAACGAGAACGTGCCTTCTCCGCTGGACAACACCTTGTACGTTCCGGCCGCGCGGGTCCCGAGCTTGTACATGGTCCGCGCGTGGCCATCGACGAACACCCAGTCCCCCGCGTGGATATCCCTGTTCACAGGCCCCACGCGGGCGTCGTAATTCCTCTTGCACCGCCGTTATGCCAGCGTGAAGGACCGCCTTACCCTGTGGATCAGGTTACGTAGCCACGCCCGAATGACCTCGTGGATGGCTCGTGGGCTGCCGTCCGTCTCCTAGGGCGTCCGGGAGCCGACCATACGCTCCACGGAGAGACTCCGCACCCGCTCGGGTGTGACGAACTCGAGGGGCGCCACCCGAGTGCTCTGCTGCGGCCGACTATTGTACGCCAGCGTCAGCATCGACACCAGCCTGCCCCATCGATCTTGGTGGTCCTTGACGTACGTCCGCACCTGCCCCACGATAGTCCGGTTGTAACGTTCCACTGGGCCGTTCGTCTGGGGGTGGTACGTCGTGGAGTATCGGTTGTAGATCCCGAGGATCGAATAAACCCCTTGGAAGGATGTAGAGCGGAACTGGGGGCTGTTGTCGGAGAGCACAGTAGCTGGGGGTCCGTACGCCGCCACCCAGTAGTCCAAAAAGGCTGCCGCGATGGTTTCCGCGTCGATCCGCTGGAGGGGGATGGCTCGCATCATCTTGGAGAAGCGATCCACGATGACCAACAGGTGTTCGTTCACCGACGCCTTCCGGGGGAGGGGCCCGAGCAGGTTCATACACAGATCCATCAGCGGCTCCGTCGGCGGGAAGTTCTCGAGGTAACTCGTTTTACGTCGCTTGCCGACGCGGTTCCTTGCGCACTGAGTGCAGTTTGCCACGAAGGCGTAGACGTCCACCACCATAGACTCCTAATAAGATCACCGTCGCATTGACGTGTACATCTTGTTCGCCCCCGGGTGCCCGGCTTGCGGCGGGTAGTGTTCCCGCATCATCACCCCGTAGCGCATGTGGGTCGGCACGTAGACCTGCGCGGCCCCGTCCAACGGCGCCGTGCGCACAAAAAGGCCGTTCGGGTCCTCGCGGAACCGAGACTTGTCGTTGCCGTCCATCGCCGCGCGGACCGTCTTGCACCATCCGTCCTCCGCTTGCCCCTAGAGGAGCTCGGCGAGAGTCAGGGGGGATAGGAGCCCCCTCTTTGTCTCCGGAGGTAACTGCCACGCGACCGACGAGTTGGGCAAAGCCAGACAGGGTACCGCGTCGGGTATCGCCCCCTCGTCTCCTGCGGGTGTTGAGATGCGCGACATCGTTCCGCCGCGTGCTGTGACGCACCCGGCCGCGTCTGCACCACGAAGTCAAACTCCGCCAACCTCAACTGCCACCGCGCGAGCCTCCCGTGGGCTCCTTCCATGTGTAGCACTCACTTGAGCGCCGCGTGGTCCGTGTGTACCGTGAAGCGAGTCCCCTCGACGTAGGAACGAAGTAGGAGGGATGCCTGCACCACCGCGAGGCACTCCCGCTCCGTCGTGCTGTAGTTCCGCTCCGCTGCGTTGAATGAGCGGCTCTAATAGCCCACGGGCCGCGTGGATTGGTCGGGTTGTTCCTGTAGTAGGACCGCGCCGACTTGTCCCGCACTTGGGTCCGTGTCCAATTTGTAGGCCCCCTGGCACCGCGGTAGAGCGAGGATGGGTGCCTCCGTGAGCCGCCTCTTGAGCTCCTCGAATGCCCCCAAGGCCTCGTCGGACAACGTCCCCCACCGATCGGTCCTCTTAGAACTCGTAATCGCGGCCAACGGCAGCGGCACTTGGGCATAGTCCTTAACAAACCTCCGATAGACGTTACACATCCCGAGGAAGCTACGTAGGTCCTTTTTGCACCGCGAAGGAGACGCCTCCTTGAGTCCGCGGACGTTGTTGTCTTGCACCTTCAGCTCCCCCCGGCCCACGATGTGGCCCAAATACTACACCTCCTCTTGGAACAAGTGGCACCTCTTTGCCTTGAGGGAGACGCCCGCGCCACGCAGCGCCATGAAGACCTCCCGGAGGTGTTCCACGTGTTCCCCCGCCGACTGCGAGAAGACGATGATGTCATCGAGTTACACGAGGCAACTCTTCCACTTGAGTCCCCCGAGGATCTCATTGATGGCCCGCTGGAAGGTCGCCGGGGAATTAGACAGACCCGAAAGGAAGGCAGATGTAGCGATAGGCTCCCTCACGACAAAAACAGGCCGTCTTGTCGCGGTCCTCGTCCGCCACAGGGACCTGCCAATACCCCGAGTTGCAGTCGAGCGTCGAAAGCACCTTGGCGTCCCCTAGGAAGTCAATACAATCGTCCCGACGTGGCAACGGGTACACGTCCCGTACCGTCACCTCGTTGAGTTGACGGTAATCCACGCAGAACCGCATCGTCCCGTCATTTTTCGGGACCAGGACCACAAGGAAGGCCATCTCGGCACTCGAGGGCTCGATGACCCCGAGGTCCCGTTGTCGTTGCACCTCCTTGGCGATGACGTCCCTCGGCGGTGTCAATGGACACAGCCGATCACGCGACAGCGCCTTGCACCCCTAAAAGATCTGCTGGTGAGAACCGCCTCCCTCCACGCCTCAGGCTCGCCACTCGTTCGCGCGCCGCACGCCCAGTCAAACTGCGCCCGCCGCGCTGCCCCATTCCCTGGCGCCGTGCCCCCGCCGGCCCCTGACAACCTCTGCGCCACCCCCACCGCCCAAGCCGACCCCCCCCCCCCCCACCACCCCCCCCCCCCCCCCCCCCCCCCCCCCCCCCCCCCCCC
>ENA-ORXT01002244-ORXT01002244.1-marine-metagenome-genome-assembly--contig:-NODE-2244-length-23579-cov-228.418943_pt1 | contig 23579 bp, 12 predicted proteins | sample MGYA00237868_ERZ511482 | MGnify/ENA metagenome assembly ERZ511482
GGCGAAGAATATTTAGTAAGATTCTACAGTGGCCAATTATTTGATTTTCAATACTTACATGAATGCTTTAGTGAGGAAGAATTAGCCAACTTCATACCTCAAAACGATATCTGTGAAGATGCAATAGAGTTAGTGTGTGGTGATGATATAAGCGTAAATGTTAATCTAGCCAATCCTGATGAAAATCATAGAAACTGTGGAAATTCGTTCAGTTCAGATTCTGGCTTGTGGTACTATTATACAGGTGATGGTTCTATCTTAAATATAAGTGGCTATGATAACAATTCTCCACCCTATATATATGTATATGAAGACGATTGTTCAAACACTGTCTGTACTGATAATAGCTATAACTATTTTTTCGATCGAGAAGTAACGATTGAAACAGAATTAGATAAAGCATATTATATTTTGGTCAGATCAAGTGAATTTAATGAAGAGATCCAACTTTCAATAGACTGCAATAACGATACAACGCCTAATCATTCAGCAGATGAATTATGTGAAGATGCTATCGCATTCACTTGTGGATCAACACATGATGTTATGCTTAAACCAGCAAGCTTTTTGAGAGAATCCAGTGGATGTGATTTTGAAAACCAAAACGAAGTATGGTTTACTTATTTTGGAGATGGTCAAAACGTTGTTATTTCTACTGAGGCCAATGAATTTTATAGTTTATACATTAATCTTTTTGTTGGAGATTGCAATAGGGACTTAATTAGATGCTCTTTTTCTGATATAATGTTTCCAGAGAATAATAAATATTCATTTTATGCTGAAAGAGGAGTAGAATATAAAATTCGTGCATTTTCATTTAAATCAACAACAACTGCTCTATCATTATCATTTGAGTGTGGATTAGAGAGTGAAAATAACAATTGTCAAAATGCGATTGATATTATTTGTGGGGAGTCCTTTTCAGGTAATTTATTTGCGGCTGGTGATGGTGAATCATTCAATGGTTGTAATGGGAATGATTTTCCTGACTTATGGTATACGCTCGAAGGCGATGGTTTAGTCCATGGATTTTCAAGGGCACAAAATTCTATTAACTCACTCTCCATAGAAATTTATAAAGGAACTTGTCCCAGTGCTGATGATGTCTGTGAGAGTTTTTTATCTCTTAGTGGAAGTGCAGTGTACTTTGCGACGCAGCCAAATACCAACTATCTTCTCAGAATCTACACTACATCGAATTTGGGTAGCGAATTTGCGTTGAATCATATTTGTGGTGACCCTGTGCCTAATGATGTCTGTACCGGTGCGACATTATTGTCATGTAGAGATACCATAGGTGAGTCTACTGATTTCCTTGCAATTTCTGAGATTGATAAAATATCTTGCCCAGCAACAACTGAGGATTTATGGTATCTTATCGAAGGAGATAGCAAGTTTCATCAGTTCAAAAGATTTTTCTCCACATTTGAACCTGAGCAATTTACCATATTTGAGTCTGCGTCTGATTGTTTAAATTTCATTGACGAGTCATGTTCAAATTCTTTTACTCTCAGTGGGGATATAGATAGTTATTCATTTTTTGCAGAACCTAACGTAAATTATTTCATTAGAGCGTCAGTAGGTAGTGGTAATTCGTTCATATCATTCACACATGGTTGCGAAGAACTTGCTATTAATGATAAATGTGAAGGAGCAAAAGCTCTAATTTGTGGAGATACTCTATCTGGGAACACAATATTCGCAAAACAAGATTCAAAATATGAGGGATGTGATTATAGTGCTGAGAATGACCTCTGGTATTCTATCATTGGAGATAATAGACATCATAGCTTGGAGTATCTGAATAGCTCTATTGATCAAGTTGTAATTCAAATATTTAATGGTACTTGTGATGATTACTATTTTCGCTGTGTTGAGACCATTTACCTGAGTGATTTCAATTTTAGTAATTCTTTCTTTGCTAAATTAGGTCAAGAATATTTGATAAAGGTATATGCTGATTGTTGTGAGCCAGGGACCTTTGAAATTCTACACTTCTGTCATAATCCTCCTTCTAATGATCTATGCGTAAATGCTGAAGCGATTACATGTGATCAAAGTTTTAATGTCAATTTGCTGGCAGCTTCATACAGTCCTCTTTATTCAGACTGTCATAATAGTGAGAGTGGAGATGTTTGGTACACGTTTGAAGGCGATGGAATGGTTAAAGTATTTTCGTTAGACAGTCTCCGAAACGTTAACACTTATCTGGATATTTATTCACAGCAATGCACTAATAAGTATCGCTGCATTGAACAAATAGGATTTAGTGGTCAATATCAGAACCAGGGCTTTTTATCAGAACCAGGTGTTACCTATCACCTAAGAGCCTACACAGGTGGAAGTAGAATTATCCCTTCTATTAATTTGACAATGACATGCCAAGACCCACCATTTAATTTTTGTGTAGATGCTCAGGAACTGACATGCGGCAATAGTTACGCTGGTAGTTCTATTGGAGCGACGTACAATGATAATTTATTGGAATGCTATAATTTATCAGGTGAGCCACCAATAGTATGGTACAAATTAATTGGAGATAATAGTAATGTGGAACTAAGCTTGACTTCAAATGATTTTAACCCAAGTGTAAATCTATATAGAGGAGATTGTGACAGATTAACTTGTATTTTCCCATTATCTAATTTATCATTTCCTGATAAAAAAATGATGACATTTAATACTGATCGAGATTCTATATACTATGTGGCCATATCTTCCACAAAAGAAGAAAGCGGTTTCTTTGACTTGAGTATCCATTGTGAGCCAATACCTATAAATAATCAACTTATAAATGCCTCAAATTTCATTTGTGGAGAATCCGTCGGTGGATCCATTGTGCACGCCACTTATGACCCTATATCAGAATTATGTCTTGATGATATTAGTTTTAATCGAGGCGTCTGGTATTCTCTTAAAGCTGAAAGTGATAGTATTGAATTAGAATTTACACATTTAGGATTTTCACCGACCGTACAATTATTTGAAGTAGATGGAGACTCTTTTCATTGTTTGGATTATAAATCTTTGGAAGCCAATGGACAGTCGATTGATGTTTGCCAATCTTCAACTATACCTAAATTTTCATTACCATGTATTTACGCTATCGATGATACGGTCAGTATTCCCATTTATATAGATAACATGGAGAATGTAATTAGAATGAATATGACCTTAACTTTTGACACCTCTGCATTGTCATTTGTAGAATTTGATAGGAATGTTCGAGGAAGCATAAATTACTATTTTGATGTATCCGCCAATGAATTAATCATTCAATGGCAAGATGATTTTCTGAATTTCATCGGTAATGATTCGTTACTCTTTGGGGAGATTAAATTTACTAAAAAACAAAGCGAGGCTAATTATTCTGAGTTAGTATTTACAGATAATACGACAATAAGAGTTAGAAATTTTGGAGGTTATACAGAGGGCTCCTTGGCGTGCCTGGATGACGGTATGATCTCATTTGATCAAGATATTATCGTCTGCGATCAAAGTCTTAAGACTTCATTTATGACAGCCGGAGGCACAGATTATTTATTATATGTTTCGGCTACTGATAATCTTGATGATGGAGACTTTAATCTCATCATGAATTGTGCTATCAGCGAACAAGCCTCGGTCATTCCGACCCTAAATCAGTGGGGATTAATCTGCCTGGGATTACTTTTTTCAATCATCGGTATAGTTGCTATAAAGAATGAAACAGTAGAGATTGTTCAATAAGTGTTAAACCGCGACTTGCGACACAATCCGCTCAAGCAGCAGTGTCGTCATCCGACGATTAACCTCAGACCGATGTAGTATATAGAAATCAAATTCTTCATCAGTCATGAGACCAGCCATCAATCCTTGATAAAAGCACTTCAGTTCTTTATTGGTTTTCATCGCTTTTGTGATGATCTCTATTTTATCTTTTTGAGATTTTCCTTCAAGGCTGATCTTATATTTATTGAGGTATCTGCTGAATGCTTTAAGAATAATAACGTTTTGATACTTAGCGATAGGTCGTAAGACTTTTGACTGAAAGCCCTCCATTTCAGTAGAATGATGTGACTCTTTGATGGTGAGTATCTCAGGTCTGACACTTGTTATGGAATCTCTTATCATAATGACTATCTCTTCGGATTAGATTGTAAACATTAATAACTGTATCAGGTACAATATGTTTAACTAGTCTGGAAACAACTTATGGCCCTGAGCTATCTGTATATACCGATGCTATTTTATACCGATAGCTATCGGTATAAAATAGATCGAGTATAATACCCGAAAGAAATAGGCTTGCTGGTTTATAAAGTCCCAAACCAATTTCTTTTCGGTATAGTAAAAAGCATCTCGCCAAGACTGACGAGATGCTTTATTTTATGACATCATTGAAGTGTTTTTGAAATCTAAGATCTTACTTTGATGAAGAAGGAATTCTCATAGACAGTCCATCATAGTTAAGGCTGACGCCATCATTTGTTTTACTAAATGCTACATCAGGATCTATTTCTATTTCGATGACATAGCTAAAGTTATTTTCAAAATCAAAACTGGTAAAGTATTCAATAAATTCATTTGAGTTACGGTCGATGATTACATTGAAAACTTCGTCATTATTATCAGTTACAGAAATGCTTGTAAAATAAGGGTCTATGCCAATTGTATTCAATAGTTCTATATGGCTAAATTCACCTACAGGCTTAACTTCAGATGCTGAAGTATCAAAACTAAGGTCTGCTCCATCAAACATCTGAATTAATGATTTACCGATACTTTCTCCTACTTTAGTAATGAAGCTTATATCTCCTGTATTTAATTCTACTGATTTCCAGTTAGACGATTCGGTCTTTTGAATATTAATTTCGATTTGTGGAGCATCATCTTTACTACATGAGCTAAGGGTTAAAAGAATTGCTAAAATTGTGATAATAGATTTCATAATTATTTTTATTTTATTGTTTAAGAATTTAAATATCGCTTTACAATTATAAGTCGTCAGAGATAAACGTTGACCCTAGTCAATTTGCTTTTTATTTTTAAGAATTGCGATTAACTTCATAAGCTGCTAGGTGTTACTCTATTCATATTTGTATGGAGATGATCATATTAATGGTTCTGGCATATACCGATGCTATTTTATACCGATAGCTTTCGGTAGGAAAATAGATCAAGTATAAGACCAAAAAGAAATAGTTTTGCTCGCTTAAATGGTCCAAAACAATTTCTCTTTGGTATATCTCGATTTAAGAATATTTGACAGGAAGATTGAAATTTCAATTTCGTAACTTCTTGAACCATCGTATTTTATGTTTGGAGATGTAAAGCTAATTTGCCTTCGTCAGGCGGGCCTTTATAGCCATCCCATCCGAGACAGTGCCCTAGTTCTTTCGTTATCAAATAGCCATTTAGGGTATTTGATTCTACAAGCAGAATATTCAATTATAATGGCTGAAAAGCGAAGCAAAAAATCTATGCTCATTAATCTGCTCCGCATAATGAGCAGGCGGCCGTCACATATAAAAGAGCTTGTTCTTATTTGAAAATCTTCTGGTGCAATTTAGGCTAGCCATTATTCTTAATAACTAATAACAAGGATTAGACAATTCAATTTTCTAAAAGAAACATCCTATCCGACTAAAGATAGGATGCTTATATATTTTTCAGATATTGCTTATTTCTGTACTTCGCTAATTGAGGTAGATAGTCCTTCATAGTTTAGGATGATAGTATCATCAGATCTTAAGAAAGCTTGGTCAGCATCTATCTTAATATCATAATAGTAGGTGGCATCATTGACTATATCCATTTCCACAGGAAATGGTATATAGAGGTTTCTATCTACTTGGACATTATATTCTTGATCGTTTTGATCTGTAACTTTGATGATAAAGTATGGCCTTAGTCCGACCACATCGTCTACTTCGGTATGTGCGAATTCTCCCACAGATTTTTTCTCTGTATCGCTGAAAGTCGTATTAATGTTAATACCATCAAACTGCTGAATTAGGGATCTACTAAGTGTATCATTAATGCTGGTAATAAGAGAAATATCTCCCGTATTAATGGCAGCTGATTTCCATGTAGTTGATTCTGTGATTTCCATATTAATGACAAGGAGCGGAGCATCTTCTTTAGTGCATGAGCTAAGCGTAATGATAAGGGCTAATATTGAGATTATCGTTTTCATATTTATTTAAGTTTATGTTTCTAAAAAAAGTATTTCACACATATAAGTCGTTAGATGTTAGATCATACCCTAGAATAATCTTAATCTTTTTTTAAATGACCTCGTGCTAATCATTGCAAGTATTCATGACCATGACTTTACAAAAGCTCATAAGGTTGACTTTGGGTAAAAACAATATTTTGTTAATGTGATATAATATAGCCTTGCAATTCATTACCTTTCAGCAAAAGATATTTTCATGGTTAAACATCTATGTATACTATTATTTTTATTCACGAGTGTCAGCCTAAGTTGGAGTCAGAACGATGTCCCTGATGTTACATCGACCTTTGCTATTACTAATGCGAATATTATAATTAAGCCTGGTCAAGTGATCAAGGAAGCTACCATAGTTATTAAGGATGGGCTGATACATCAAGTTGGCAAAAACGTAAGTATCCCGATAGACGCAGAAATCATAGCTGGGGATAGCATGTTTGTCTATGCAGGCTTCATAGCTGCTGCATCTCATGCAGGAATACCGAGTAAAGAAGAGAAACGCCAAGGCAGACCAGATGGTGTGAAAGTCAGTGATCCACCTAATGACGTAGCTGGCATTACACCTCAGAAAAGCATCAGAGAAGTGGTAAGACTTACTGATGGATCAATAGCTGCGATGCGAAAGGAAGGCTTCACACTGTCACACACGCTACCTAAGGGTAGAATGATGGCGGGCAGAGGCTCCATTATATTATTAGATGGGAAGAGTGTAGATGATATGATTATCGCAGAAGATGTATCTATGTCGGGATCTCTGAAGAGTGCACCGAGGATATATCCGGGAACCACGATCGGTGTATTAGCTAAGTGGAGACAGTTATATAAGCAGGCGGATCTGGCTAAAGATCATGAGAAAAAATATAAGATGGCACCTACTGGTATGAAGCGGCCTTCATTCAGCAAAGAGATCAAGTCTCTCTATCAGGTAGTCAGTCAGGATATACCTGTATTCTTTTCTGCACCCAAGCAAATGGACTTACATAGGGCAATGCAGCTACAGCAAGAGCTAGGATTCAAGATGGTAGCCACAGACATAGAGCAAGGCTGGAAGCTGATCCCAAGACTAAAGTCAAGCGGTACAGCGGTCATCTTAGCTATGAATCTACCAAAAGGAGCGATAAAGAAAGATAATAAGAAGGATAAAAAGAAAGGTGATAAAAAAGATAAGGACACGGACGAGGATAAAAAGGATGCTGATAAAAAGAAAGACGCAGATAAGAAAGATGAAGAAATGAGCGAAGACAGAAAAGCTCAAAAAGAAAGAATCAAAAAGTCTAAGGCAGATTATGTTGCTCAAGCATCAGCTTTTGAAAAAGCGGGAATTCCATTCGCCTTTTCGCTCACTAAAGTAAAGTCTTCTGATATAAAAAAGAATCTACTTGCAATGATAGAAGCTGGGTTATCTGAGGATGCGGCACTTGCAGCACTGACCACTCATCCTGCTAAGATACTTGGCATCAGCTCTATGGCAGGAAGCCTTGAGAATGGTAAAATGGCTAATCTGATTGTCACAGACACCAGCTATTTCAAAGAGAAAGCTAATATCAAATATGTATTCGTCGACGGAGAAAAACATGAGATGGAAGTCAAGAAGAAAGACAAAAAGAAATCTGACGGGGATGCCTCAAGTGATATGGCTGGTACGTGGAATTATGTCGTAGATGTGCCAGGTGATAGTCCTGTAGAAGGTACATTAAAGTTAATGTCTTCTGATGAAACATATACGGCTGAGATTACCATGGACAACGATGATGAGCCCTTAGGAATCAGCGAAGTAGAAGTGGATGGCAGTAATGTCAGTTTTTCATTTACCACTACCATAGATGGTCAGAGTATGCCTATCAGCATGTCTATAGATATTTCAGATGATGAATTCGATGGTACGGTAAGCATAGCGGGAGGTATGATGACTGCACCTATCACTGGAACAAAAATCCCTAATTAAAATTTCTAAAAAAGTATAATGAAACATAAAATATATATAGCGATCATATGTCTGATGGCCAGTCAATGGATCTCAGCTCAAGATGTATTGATCAAAAATGGGACCGTCATCACCATTACTGATGGCGTCAAAGAGAATACAGATGTACTCATACAGAATGGTAAGATCAAGTCAATAAGTGAAGGACTGAGTGTCGGAGATGGTGTCAGAGTCATCGATGCGGAAGGTATGTATGTCATGCCAGGGATCATAGATGCCCACTCACATATCGGGATAGATGTGGTTAATGAATCGACTGCACCTGTGACAGCAGAAGTGAAAGTAGGCGATGTGATCAATCCTTATTCTGTATCCATCTATCGTGCTTTAGCAGGTGGTGTGACGACCTCACACGCCATGCATGGCTCGGCTAATGCCATCGGCGGTCAGTGCGAAACCATCAAGCATAGATATGGAGAAGAAGACCCTGAAGCATTAAAAATGGAGGGAGCTCCAAGAACGATAAAATTTGCCTTGGGTGAGAACCCTATGCGTGTCCACGGTGAAGGTCAAGGCATACAGCCTAAGACCAGAATGGGTATCGAGCAGGTCTTTAGAAAAGCATTTGCTGAAGCTGAAGTATATGAGAAAGAATGGAAAGCATATCAGTCTGGCACCACTAAGACAGCACCTGCTTATGATGTCAGGAAGGAAGCAGTAGCAGATATTCTCAGTGGCGAGATCATCATCCATTGTCATTCTTATAGAGCTGATGAAATACTTATGCTGATGAATGTACTGGAGGATTATGGTGTTAATAAGATCTGTTTTCAGCATGTCAATGAAGGCTTTAAAGTCGCGCCTGAGTTAGCAGCATTCGGAGCGAGTGCTTCAGTATTTGCAGACTGGTGGGCATATAAGTTTGAAGTGTATTACTCCACTGCTTATAATGCAGCTATCCTGACTAAGAATAATGTGGTGACTTCTATCAATTCTGATTCCGGAGAACTAATCAGGCACTTATATCACGAAGCAGGTAAGACGCAGAAGTACGGTGATCTGACAGACAATCAAGCCTTGCGACTCATCACCATCAATCCAGCGACACAGCTGGGCATAGCTGATAAAGTAGGTTCGCTAGAAGTAGGAAAAGATGGAGACATTGCGATTTTCAGCGCTCATCCTTTGTCGATATATGCCATTCCTCAGATGACTGTGGTCGATGGAATCGTCAGATTTGATATCAGTGCAGATCCTGTAGACATGAGATTAGACATTAATCCTGAAGAAGAGGTTCCTGCATTCTATGAGTTAGACTCACATGATCATCACAGATGTATGGAAGGTGTATTTGAAGAATTATTTACAGATCAACATTAAGAAAGATTATTATGACTAAGACAATAATATATATCGTAGCAGCTCTCTTAATAGTAAGTCAGTTTGCTATTGCTCAGCAAATAAAAAAAACTGAGAGTGGTACATTTCTTTTAAAGAATGCAACACTCGTTACAGTCTCGCATGGAACCATGAGTGGAGATCTTTTAATCGAGGATGGTAAGATCAAATCCATCGGCGAGGCCATATCACTTCCATCTGGAGCTACAGAAATAGACTGCTCAGGAAAATTCATTTATCCTGGTATGATAGACGGTGGGACCAGCTTAGGACTAAGAGAGATAGGATCCGTCAGCTTAACTTCTGATCATAGTGAAATCGGTAATTTCATCCCACACATGGAAGCACTCACAGCAGTGAATCCTAATGCTGTCAGTATACCAGTGACGAGGGTTAATGGAATCTCTTCTGCACTTGTAGTACCATCAGGTGGTAGTTTTCCTGGGACTGCCTCACTGATCAGCTTAGTTGGTTATACACCAGAGCAGATGTATGCTGGCTTTAAAGGGACAGTGCTTAACTTTCCAGCGACTGGCAAGAGAGGCAGGTGGGATCGTAGATCTCCTGAAGACATAAAAAAGGAATCTGAAAAAGCCGTGAAGACTTTAGATGAGACATGGAAGAAGGTAAAGCTATATGCCAAGATAGATGCTGCATCGACTAAAAATAACAAGGCAAAAGAAGGATATAATCCTGCGATGGACGCGATGCTAGAAGTCGCTAATGGCACTCGCGAGCTACTGATAGAGGCAAATAAAGAAGCAGATATAAAAGCAGCGCTGAAATGGATCGAAAAGAATGAAGTAAAGGCGATACTGACAGGCGTATCAGAAGGTTATAGAGTCGCAGAAGACATAGCTAAAGCTAATATCCCTGTCATCGTGGGACCAGTCTTAAGCATCCCAGGCAGGCAGTCAGATAAATATGATGTCGCATATACTAATCCTGGCATCATGCATAAGGCCGGTGTGAAAGTACTGCTGCGCACAGACTCTTATGAGAATGTCAGAAACTTACCATACAATGCTGGCTTCGCAGCTGCTTATGGTATGGGGACTGAAGCGGCACTCCGCGCTGTCACTTTATCGGCTGCAGAAGTATTTGGTGTCGCTGATCAGTTGGGTAGTTTAGATGAAGGAAAGATCGCTAATCTTTTTGTCAGCGATGGTGATCCCTTTGAGACGAGCACAGACATTCATCATTTATTTATTAGTGGTCGACATGTGCCTTTAGAGAGTCGGCATACTTTACTTTATGATGAATTTTTAGATCGTGATCCTGGGTTGAAGAAGTAGATTAATATTTATATGATTGAGCATAAATTATTCTTATGCCAATTGGAAAATACTCTGGGGCTTTACTAAACAGAGAGCTGCTAAAAGATCAAGTGAGATTGTCATAAATCAATTTCCTAATGGTAATTATTTATTATTATTTGGTCTATGTTGTTTAATCAGCTGTCATGATCATGGTCAGTCCTTGCGTATATCAGGTGATTCTAAGATATAGACTTATTTGATACCAAATAATTAACTGTGATAATATTACTTTAATCTGCAAATCGATTAATGCTTCAGGTGTGTAGTCATACCAGATGACTATCTTAGATCTAATTATAGAACTCATATGGCAAATCAGAAAACTCCACAACACATCGTCCTCATTGGCGCTGGTATCATGAGTGCGACAATGGGCATATTTTTACATGAGCTTTTTCCAGATGCGAAGCTGAGTATTTATGAGAGACTGGACCGAGTCGGAGCTGAAAGTTCAGATGCATGGAATAATGCAGGAACGGGTCACTCTGCATTCTGCGAGTTAAATTATACACCAAAGCGAGATGATGGATCAGTAGATCTGTCTAAGGCCTTGAAGATTGGCGAATCATTCGAAGTGTCAAAGCAGCTCTGGGCATACTTAGTTGAGACAGGTAAGATACAGACTGAGAAGCCATTTATCAATGACATAGATCATATGAGCTTCGTGATGGGGAAAGAGAATGTGGCATTTCTCAAAAAGAGATATAAAGCGATGTCGGCTTATCCCATGTTTGAGGATATGATTTACGAAGACGATCATCAGGCGATCAGAGAAGTTATCCCACTACTCATGGAAGGCAGATCTGAATCGGATATAGTGGCTACGACAAGGATGGCGATTGGCACTGATGTTAATTTTGGCGAAGTGACCAGAGAGATGATTACTTATCTAGAATCTCAAGATCATGTAGATCTGTACCTGGGTCATGAAGTCCATAATATCACTAAGACTAAGCAAGGATGGATGGTCGAGGCTAAGCATCTCAGCCGAGGATATCAGAATACAGTGATGGCAGATTTCTTGTTCAATGGTGCTGGTGGTGGAGCCCTTAAGTTATTAGAAATGGCAGATATCAAAGAAGCGAAAGGTTATGGTGGCTTCCCAGTATCAGGCCGGTGGCTCAGATGCTTAAATCCAGAGGTGATAGAGCGGCATGAAGCCAAGGTATATGGCAAAGCAGCTACTGGCAATCCGCCAATGTCTGTACCCCATTTAGATACCAGAATGATGAATGGAGAAAAATCGCTCTTATTCGGACCATACGCTGGCTTCTCTACAAAATTCTTGAAAGAAGGGTCTGTACTGGATCTACCCCTGTCGATTGAGATGCATAATATCTGGCCCATGTTGTCCGCGGGCATTCATAATATAGATCTGACGAAGTACCTCATCGAGCAGGTCATGCAGTCTCCAGAGGAGCGGTTTGCCATGCTAAAGGTGTACTATCCAAAAGCGGTGATGGAAGATTGGGAATTACTCATCGCCGGCCAGCGTGTACAGATTATAAAAAAGGATAGAAAAGAAGGTGGTGTCTTAAAGTTTGGAACAGAAATCGTCTCTGTGCCTGATGGATCTATGGCTGCATTACTTGGCGCATCACCTGGTGCATCAACAGCGGTATCCATTATGCTCGAAGTGTTAGATACTTGCTTCCCTGTAGAAATGCAGTCAGACGTATGGCTGGCTAAGCTGAAGCTTATGATTCCTTCATATGGAGAGTCGCTTGTGAATGACGGAACATTATTAAATAAGACAAGAGATTATACGACTGAGGTATTGAAGTTGTCTTAATCTATTCATCAGCATCTTGAATATGTGTCTTTTCTAAATCCGAATATCCTTTGGTCTTTCGAATTTTAGGATTAGTATTGAAGGTTAATTAAAAATAATTTGACATCTTAATTGTCTCCATCTTTATCCTTTATTGAATCTAATCATGATTCAGATAGATTGAAGTAGGGTCGATGTATATCCCAAATTCCAAAAGGATTGCTTATTTTAGAAGATGAAAATTGTCTATGACAATTAATATCTATAAGTATGAAAGATAAATCAACGGATCAACAATCCATGATCCCCAATAATGAACATCACGACATCCCAGGAAATCCATCCACCGCCAAGAGCAGTAAGAGAAAATTAAATGATAGGTCTAAGCAAGAACCATTACGTATCCTGACTGATGAACAGTGGCAATTCTGGAAACACAACGGATACATCGTGATCAAAAATGCTGTCTCCAAAAAACAAGCAGAGCGCACGGCAAACTTCTTATGGGAATTCGAGGATAAAAAGAAAGATGATAAAAGCACATGGTACACCCAAGCCAGAGCAGAAATGAAGATGAAAGAACTTGCTGGGACTGGTATGGTAGAAGTCTATAACCATCAGCACTTATGGAATAATCGACAGATGCCAAAAGTGTATGATGTCTTTGTGGATCTATGGGGTACGAAACAGCTCTGGGTAAGCATCGACCGAGCTAACCTCAATTTTCCAATCCGGGAAGGGTATGAATATAAAGGATTTATCCATTGGGATTATGATCCAGAGACGAAGCCACAGAATGTGCAAGGTGTCTTAGCACTCTCTGACCAGATGGATGAAAATATGGGTGGCTTCCAGTGTATCCCTTGGTTATTTAGAAACTATGATGAATGGAAGCTAAGCCAGCCAAAAGATAGAAATCGCTTCCAGCCAGATATCACAGGCTTAGAAGATAAGATCGTCAAGGTAGGTCTTGAAGTAGGTGATCTCGTCATTTGGGACAGTCGACAGCCACATGGTATCAGGCCCAATCATTCTGATCAAGTCAGGATCGCGCAGTATATCTCTATGATGCCTGCAGAAAACCATAATGAAAGATTACGGCAATGGAGAATAAATTCTTGGAAAGAACGGATCGCTCCTGAAGGCTATGCATTCCCAGGTGATCCCCGAGAATGGGAAAAGAAAAAATATACCACAGCAGACTTAAGTCCTCTGGGGGAAAAGCTATTAGGACTCTCAGCATGGTAATGTATTATTTTACTAAAAAGAAAAAATGTTCAAAGCTAAATTAATAGAAAACGAAAGTTATTATACTTTAAAAAGAAAGCAATTATTATTCATTCTTCTACCTTCCATACCTATGGGATTTATAGTCAATTTTTATAATATGCCCATTTCGCTGACTATCCTTATGCTTGGTATTTATATTTTAACGCTTATTCTAATGAAAAGAAATTCCAATCAATTAGGATTACTGTTAGGGAATAAGAAAATTGAAATTGATGAAAAACAAATAAAAATAAAATCTAAAAGTGGAATACAGGAAAAGATGATAGACTTGGACAGTGTAGATAAATTAATAATAAAAGACAACTACTCTATGCCGCAAGAAACCTTAAAAGAAGTCAGTGAGGAAATATCTGGAAAACAAAAAAAGAACTACTTAGTCGTTCATGCAAATAATCAAAAATTACTATTTGATTTTGAAATTGATTCATACTATATGGCAAATCAATTAAATAAAATAATCGCAACTTGGAAAACAAGCGGGTATAATATTGAGATCCTAAATTAGGATTAGAACTTAAATAAAGGAATTACTTATGTTAGCCATGCCGATGAACATAGAGCTAAATTATTTCACTTTAAATATTTTATATAATGATTTTAAATCATCAATCGTGAGCTGCAGCAAATAAGCCCCTTCTGATAGATGGTCTAAGTTATAATCTAATTGATGATACCCTGATGTAAGCTTTTTATGTAGAAGACCGTCTACTTTTATTCCACTTAGATTATATAAGTCTAATTGTACATTTTCAGAATTCTTAAGATGAAGCGTCACTGATATCTCAGAGGTAAATGGATTAGGGAATAATTCTATATCAAATTGATCTGTGATCAGGTCAGCCGTATTAGTAGATAGGTTTGTTTTTCCTGGGCTACCATTAGCATGTAGTCGAGCCCAGTTCTCAGGAAGGCTATTATCCAGGGCAGGGTCTATGAGTTCGAGTGTAGAGCCACCGCCGTTAGGCTCTTCTGGCCATGGAGATTCGGATAGATAGGATACACTATCCTGCATGATATTGAGGTCGTTATATACTTTGATCGCATCTCCATTCTTAGAAAGACCAAAGGAAAAATTACCAGTGACATCTCTTATAGTAGGAAGTATAGCTTCGAATTTATTTAAATCATGAGTCACTATGATATAGCCATTCGGCGATATGGTGGTTCCGTCTTTGATGATATATTTATTTTTATCTGAGTCGTCTGTTATTATCCAGTCAGATATATCCATAATGTCATCACGTGGATTATATAGTTCTACCCAGTCTTGCGTATCATAATCATCGGATGAATTATAATTTATTTCGTTGATGACGATATTAGCTGGTTCTGAGGCCATAGGTATAAATACAGCAGTTATGCTAGTCGCTTTATTAATATTTACGCTTTCTTCAGGATTAGTGGATTCGAGATCTCCTTCCCAATGAGAGAATGCATAGCCATCCTTAGGAATGGCTCTTAGCAATATGGGAACAGTAGCAAAATAATCACCTGACCATGCCTCCTGATCTATTTTTAGACTGTTGACTCTGACATATCCATCCTTACTGTCAGATATGTTCAGCGAGAATTGATTAAAACTTGGCAAATTAAATACAGATTTTATATGATCCTTGCAATTAGCTGGGCGCTGTGTGGCAAAGATTTTCATGGTATTTATATCTCTATTCCAGCTGGTTACAGATTGAGACCATCTTGATTTATGTTTGGGTATCTCTGACGCGATTAGATTTTTAGTCGAATCGATGTGAGCTTTGACACGACTGGAAAGAAACCGTGAATTTAATTCATCGGCGTATTGGTTGATGAATTTTTGCTTAAATTCTTGATTATCGATTAGGCTGCGAAATAGAATGGTAGACCATGGTGGGTTTGGCCAGTTAGGACCATTATTCGCTAATGCAAAGCGCAGTGTATTATTAGTGTATTTAGTGACATCCCAAATACCAAATCCAAAGTCAGTATCAAATAAAATCCAGCGCCACTTTCCTTTTTTATGATTCCAGAATTTTATATTGTTACCAGGCCAATCAGTATTATCAAAGAATATTTGAGCGACTTGGTATTGTATATAATTATCTATGTCGATTCTTTGTCTGGCATAAGTATAGTGATGTTCATTAACCATATTATTGTCTGATACGTATTTGATCAGATCTAGATATTCATCATTTTCGCCCTTTATGATCTCTCCATCTTTTTCGAGTATCGTAATATCATCTGGATCTAATTGGTGCTTAGAAGCAAGGGAGTGTTCATTAATTTTTTCTCTTAGGTTATATAAGCCAAAGTAATTCCCATTAAGATAAGTCGCTACTGGCTGATAAGCTTGTATATCTACGTTGCTTGGACTCATTAAGCCTGTAAGGATGGCGTCTCTACACATGGTAAGCGGCCAGTCATTTCCAGAATTGCGCAGGACGATCGCTTCAAAATCTTGATACGGGAGATTTTTAAAAATAGGATAATTGATTTTCCCTACGCCGTATCTTTTCCTTGCGAATATAGATAAGGACCGCTGACTATGAGCTCTGGACCAACCGCCAAAAATTTTTACACCTGCATCAAACTGATATTGGCTATTACCTACATCATCGAGAAAACTGACATGTACGGGCCTTTCAATATCTTCCCAAAAATTAGCACCAAAATTAGGAAAGTCTGATTCGTAATCTCTGCCTAATACATAAATCCCTGTGTCGATATCATAGAAATTATTAGACTCAGTCACTAGTGAAAGGACAGGTAAATCATGTGTGATATCTCTGAGGTAGACTTGCGTTTGTGTATCACTTGGCCGAGATCCATCTGCAAAGATGCGCGCTCGTATGACAGTATTTTTATTCAAGACAAGAGGCTGAGAATAAACTCGCGAAAATTCAGTCGGATAAGAACTGTCTGTCGTATATCGGATCATATGTGAAGCATCGACGGAAGAAGTTCTAAGAAGGATATGCTCTGACATTTCTTCTTCGATCAGAGAAAACTGTACAGTGTCAGTGATCAGTTGGAGTGATGATACGACATTAGCTGAGCCCGGCGTGGCTTCTGTAAAAGTAGTTAATTCATTATTTTCGTCAAGTCCGATTGAGACATTTGAAGCAAGACTGTCTATGACAATACTATCAATTAATAATTGCTTATCATCAAATAAGTAAATGCTTTCGGACGAAGCAGAAATTTTAAAATTAGTGTGTAATCTGGTAGCCTTGATGTCAAGAATAGGTTCAGGATCATTCCCATTGTTATTCTTAGACAGAGCTGTTAAGAAAGCGATAGCACTCATATCGGAGGAAGCGGTTGACACATTGTGTACTTGAATGGCTAATGTATTTTTACCTTTCAGTAACGTGGATTCTATATCACTAATCATGTATTTCTCTGGTGCTTGTCCCTGATGCATCAGCGCTTCTCGATCAGTTAAAGTAGTGGCATTATATCTGGGAGGGGAGCCTTCTATATTAGAGCGAGCTATCTCGGTGGCATTCAGATAAGCGACGAATCCGTCATCATAGTCCATATGTAGAATCAGCTGTAGGATATCTTCAGTATCATCTACTATAAAGCTGTGTCTGAGAAATACAGATCTGGTACCTGATGGCACTAAGGTATTATCATCTCCATCAGCATATCCGAATCCTGAAATACCTACTTGCCAAGATGAATCATCATAGCTATTAGATTTCCAGTCTTGATTAGTAGAAGCATTAGGGACTATATATTTAAATGATGTGCCCTCTGTGACGACCTCTTGAGCAAAAGCGAGCTCTCTTTTATCTTTATCCGAAGCCCAGATTAAAAGATATTGATTTGGCTGAAGTCGTATATCTGAAAATACCCATTTATCTATTTTACTGAAATTATCTGTGATACTCCAGTCTTTTAGAGATATTGGTGTGTCACCATCATTTAGTAATTCTATCCAGTCAGGCGTGTCGCCATCTTCATCTAAAAATTGGATATTGGAGGCCATCACTTCATTGATTCTGATAGACTGCTGGGCTTGTATCTGAATGACAGAAACTATCAACCATAGCATGAGGTACCAGCTTTTCTTTAATTTCATAGCTTTATTCTGACAGATCAAGATATATGATTTTGGCATAGCATTGAAGTTCTGATAGAATCATTTACATCCACATATGCTTAGTTTTTAATTTTTATTTGATTGATTAAGTTTCACCTCTAAGTGATTGAGCGATTCGATAAGCCTTTCGTATGGTTTTAATTTAAATCTGTCCAAGGGAGTTTAAATGATTTTAAGCCCATGAAGACTGAGATATCCCATACAGATATTGGTTTGAGATTTTTAATGCAGCAAACCTATTTCTTTCGGGAATTATACTTAATCTATTTTCTTACCGATAGCTATCGGTATAAAATAACATCGGTATAGTGAATTTAATTAATTGATGTTATACAATGGTTCGGTAAAATAGTTAGCTATAACTATGTAAAAAATAAATACGTCAATCGGATTAAAGAAGCCAAGCTGTAATCACAAGCTTCAACAATATGATTACACAAGACGAATTTATTACAGGACAAATCCTGATAGGAGAAAATCATCCCCTCTATTCGTCATAAGACGCATCACCTAATCTCCCACAAGCGTCCTCCATAACACACAGATTTATCAGAAAAACACCCCACCCCTTTCATCGTCCAATTATTTCTATTAGATTTGTTGGTTTTCTCGTCATATTTAAGACGATATTTTCGACATATAAATATTTCATAAACCGCTATCATGTTTGACCGCGCCGTCCTACATCTGGATCTCGACTCCTTCTTTGTCTCGGTAGAGTGCTTGAAGAATTCATCATTCTTAGGGAAGCCGCTGATTATTGGAGGGACCAGTCAGCGGGGTGTTGTCGCATCCTGCAGCTATGAAGCTCGCCGCTTCGGGGTACATTCTGCTATGCCCATCAAGATGGCGCTGCGGCTCTGCCCAGATGCGCTGATCATCAAGGGCGACTATGACAGCTACTCCTACTACTCTAAGCTGGTGACAGAGATCATCGCTGAGGATGCCCCACTGTTGGAGAAAGCATCTATTGACGAGTTCTATCTAGATCTCACAGGACTGGATCAGTACTTTGGATGCTTCTCTTGGTCCAAAGAGCTGCGGCACCGGGTGATCAAGGAGTCTGGACTCCCCATATCATTTGGTCTGGCAGTGAATAAACTGGTCTCCAAAGTGGGCACGGGAGAGGGTAAGCCAAATGGGGAGAAGCAAGTCCCCAAGGGAACAGAAAAAACATTTATGGCTAAGCTACCCGTCAAAAAAATACCGGGCGTAGGTAAGGAGACACATAAAAAGCTGAGCTTCATGGGAGTGCGTCTAGTTAAGACGCTCAGCCAGATCCCCATTCGACTGCTGGAGAGAGAATTTGGTAAACACGGCAAGAAACTATGGGAAAAAGCTAACGCCATAGATAACACCCCTGTGGTCCCGTACAATGAGAAGAAATCCATCTCTAAGGAGAAGACTTTTACAGAAGATACTCTGGACCTGCAGATGATCCGACACAGAATGATGGGCATGGTGGATGCACTTGCCTACGAGCTTCGCACCAGTGATAAACTGACCTCTTGTATCACCATCAAAATACGGTATGCAGATTTTAACACTTACACGAAGCAACGACGCATCTCTTACACGGCTAATGACCGCAGCCTGATCCGCTACGCTTATGAGCTATTTGATAACCTGTATGATCGTCGACAGCTCATCCGGCTGATCGGTGTCAAGTTTAGCGGACTCGTCAATGGTCACTATCAGATCAGCCTTTTTGATGACAGCGTTAAGACCATCAATCTACTGAAAGAGCGCGATCAGATCAGAAAGCGATTTGGGGTGGATGCGATTAGCTACGCGGCGAGTATAGGATAGAGATCACAGAATATCAAAAGTAGTATCATGAGAAATGAGAATCAAAAATTGAATAAATATTTATTGAGCGTTCCTTGTCTTGGCGAGCTGCCTAATAAACACACAAATGGAAAACATAGGAAAAATATATTGTCTAATCCTGAGGTGGAGTTTTTATAAAATACTAGACTCAAGATAGCGATGAAGAGGGCTTAAAATTTATCAAGATATGATCGCAAAATCTCTTCTGGCAAGCCACGAATAAAGTAAACTGGCATTGTAAGTACATCAATAAATTAAAATTTATTCAGTGACCATGATCCATAAAAAGACGTATAAACTGAGTTCACACTAAAATTAAAAAATGGATGAATAATTTTTATAACCCGCCCATGATTATAAATAGATAATTAATTATTGAGTGATCGATTTTCTCATAAGTGATTTATTAATGAATCGCCCTTCAGCAGATAATTGAAGATTAATTATCCTCACTTGGCGTCTTGATGCTTGACTCTATGCTCGATAAGAACACATATATAATATAGGAAACGAATAAATAAAAAATAAAAGACATACAAATTTTTCACGCTTTGCGAGGAGCCTATGTATCTAAACTCACACACATATTATAGCCTAAAGTATGGGACGCTCTCTCCTGATCAGCTCGCTCATGAAGCAGCTCAACGAGGCATTAAGACACTGGCATTGACTGACATTAATAATACGTCGTGCAGTTATCAATTCATCAGAGCGTGCCAAGAGCGAGGGATCAAACCAGTACTCGGGATAGAGTATAGAGAGACATTCGCAAAGCCAGACCAAGCAGAGGACGGTAAGCCACAGCCCTATACTAATGGCTCTGGCATGAATATCAAGCACCCATCATTACTATATGTAGGAATAGCAAAAAATCGTGAAGGCTGGCGCGAACTGAACGAACATCTCACCGCTAGCTCTATGAATGCTGAGCCCCTGTCTGAGACGGCACCTTCCTTCCAGCACGCCTATGTGATCTATCGTCACCTACCGCAGCAGACGGGCCTCAAGCAGCTGAGGGAGAATGAATACATCGGCGTCTCTCCCGAAGAAGTGAATAAACTATACTCCTCCTACCTGAAAGACCATCAAGATAAGTTAGTCATCTTCAGTCCCATCACCTATCTGAATGAGTCGGGTTTCAAAACACACAAACTGCTGCGCTGCATTGACTTAAATATTATCATTGGCAGGCTGAATCGCAATCACCACGGGAGAGCCACCGAGATGATCTATTCGCCAGAGCAGCTGGAGCAGATCTATGAGAGATATCCACAGATCATCGAGAATACCAAGCGACTTTTAGACGCCTGCTCCATTGAGATGCAGGACACCTCGGCGAATAATCGGCAGACATTCACTGGGAGTATTGCTGGTGATGCAGAGCTGTTAGAAAAACTATCTGTAAACGGCTGCATACGACGCTATGGCCGCTATAATAAAAAAGCTATGACGCGCACGGTCAGAGAGCTGCGTGTCATCAAGCAGCTGGGATTTGCGCCTTACTTCCTGATCACATGGGACATCATACGCTACGCTCAGACAGCTGGGTATCATCACGTCGGGAGAGGCAGTGGAGCTAATTCTATCGTGGCATATAACCTATACATCACCGATGTGGACCCGCTAGAGTTAGACCTGTACTTCGAGCGATTCATCAATCCGCACCGGAGCTCGCCGCCTGATTTTGATATTGACTTCTCATGGGACGAGCGCGACGACGTGACGGACTATATTTTTAAGCGCTATGGTACCACGCACACGGCACTACTCGCGACATATAATACTTTCAAAGGCAAATCCATCATCCGGGAGCTGGGCAAGGTCGTGGGTCTGCCGAAATCCGATATCGATGTGATTGTGAATGAACCTCACAACGAGCATAAACACCATCCTTTTGGCAAACACATCTTCAACTATGGTAAAATGATGGAGGGCTTCCCGAACTACCTCTCCATACATGCGGGTGGTATCCTGATCAGTGAGCAACCTCTGAGCTATCATACCTCGCTGCAGATGATGCCGAAGGGCTTCCCCATCACTCATTTTGACATGTATGGCGCTGAGGACCTCCACTTTCATAAATATGACGTGCTCAGTCAGCGAGGACTCGGCCATATTAAAGATGCTGTCAGCCTCATCGCTCAGAATCAAGGCCAAGCCGTTGACATACGCGATATACCCAAATTAAAAGATGATGTCAAAGTGAAAGCTCAGCTTAAGTCGGGGCAGTGCATCGGCTGCTTCTATATTGAGTCGCCAGCTATGAGGGGGCTGCTGACTAAGCTGAGCTGTGACAACTACATACATCTCGTGGCAGCCAGCTCCATCATCCGGCCTGGGGTGGCTAAGTCTGGTATGATGCGTGAATACATTAAGCGATTTCATGATCCTGATAGCTTTAATTACATCCATCCCGTCTTCGAGGAGCATCTAGGAGAGACTTTTGGTGTGATGGTCTATCAGGAAGATGTCATGAAGATCGTCCATCATTTTTCAGGACTGGGACTGGACGAGTCAGATGTGCTGAGGCGCATTATGACGGGTAAGAAAAAGACTTCTGACACCTTCAATAGGCTACGTGATAAGTACTTCCGAAACTGTAAGGCCAGGGGCTATCCTGATGAGCTAAGCATGGAGGTCTGGAGGCAGATCGCTAGCTTCAGCGGATATTCTTTCTGCAAGGCACACTCGGCAAGCTTCGCCGTGGAATCCTTCCAAAGCCTCTATTTGAAGACTTATTACCCTAAGGAGTTTATGGTGGCCGTAATCAATAACTTTGGTGGATTTTATCGCACCGAGGTGTACGTGCATGAGGCGCGTATGTGTGGCGCCCGTATCCAAGCTCCCTGCGTGAATCATAGTACCTATCTGACTAATATCTACGGCGATGACGTATACATAGGCATGATTCACATTGCAGACTTAGAGCGTAAGCTGGCACAGCGTATCGTGCACGAGCGCCAGATGGACGGTACGTATCGTAGCCTACAGGATTTTGTGAGTCGCATAGATATCAGAAAGGACCAGTTAGAAATTTTGATCAGAATAGGCGCATTTAGGTTCACGGGGATGAACAAGTATGAGCTCATGTGGGAGAAGAATGCCGTGCATAATCCTCAACTGAAGCACCACGGAGAGCCAGGCCTCTTTGAGCACGAGTCTGACCACTTCACGCTGCCATCCTTAGACGAAGGGGTGCATGAGCAGGCCTTTGATGAGATTGAGCTGCTCGGATTTCCGTTATGCTCCCCCTTTGAATTATTAGCGACTGAGCAGCAGGCTACGACACTCACAAGAGAACTAAAATCCAAGGTAGGCAAGACAGTAAAAATGTTAGGATACTACGTCGCGCAGAAACCTGTGACTACGGTCAATAGAAAGCATATGAGCTTTGGTACGTGGCTAGACCAAGAGGGCCAGTTTTTTGATAGCACCCATTTTCCACCATCTTTAGCGGCCTATCCATTCAGAGGAAAGGGCTGCTATTTGATCTATGGCAAGATCACAGAAGATTTCGGATTTCCCAGTCTGGAAGCCACTAAGTTAGAGAAGCTGCCCTTTGTGAAGGACGAGCGCTACTGAATATATAGCAAGTTGCTTAAACTCACACAGTATGCATTGAGCCACCAATTAAATAAACGGGAAAATATTCGGAATTTTATCTGCTTCATTGCAGAGACAACTAACTCTTTTTTTATAGTCGCAGGGATAGGGCTAAATGATCATATTTAGACAAGTGAATT
>ENA-ORXT01002245-ORXT01002245.1-marine-metagenome-genome-assembly--contig:-NODE-2245-length-23575-cov-6.014512_pt1 | contig 23575 bp, 18 predicted proteins | sample MGYA00237868_ERZ511482 | MGnify/ENA metagenome assembly ERZ511482
CACCGTCGTCTTACCGTCGTCTTTGTCACCGTCGTCTTACCGTCGTCTTTGTCACCGTCGTCTTACCGTCGTCTTTGTCACCGTCGTCTTACCGTCGTCTTAGTCACCGTCGTCTTTCCGTGGGGTACGGACGTGGGGGTATTGTCTGGCCCTGCGGTCTCCTGCGGTCTCCGCGTGGGGGTATTGTCTGGCCCTGCGGTCTCCGCGCAACGGTGTGCTGGTCCCATGAAAATCGCAGGGAGGCGACGATATATTGCCCGTCCCCGTGGTCTCCCGCCCCGTGGTCTCCCGCCCCCGTGGTCTCCCGCCCCCGTGGTCTCCCGCCCGTGGTCTCCGTGGTCTTCCAAATTTTTCCAGACGCGTTTTTTCGAGCCCACGTGGACAGTTTTCTTCGCGGTCCATGCGTCTCGGTTCTGTCGCATTTCCTGCCGCGACCCGGCTTCGCGGAACCCTTCGGACGGATCGACGAACGCGGCTCCAGCGCTGCCGGCCGCGCCGAAGGCGCAGGCCACCAGCAGCGCACGCATCGCTGTCTTCCATGCTGTCCGGAACTCGGTCACCGCCCGCATTGTAGCGGCTTGGCGGCTAAAGGAAAGAACGGGAACACGGTCCCACTTAGAGCAGTTCGATGAACTCCTCGACGCTCATCCCAGCCGCACGAATGAGGCTCCGAAGGGTGCCTCGCGCGATCTGCTTGTGATTGGGCACGGAGAGCGATGCGATCTCGCCTTCCTTGGTCAGGATCATGTGACTGCCTCGCTGACGCGCGAACTCCCAGCCCGCTTTCTCGAAGGCTTTCCGCACCTCGCGGCCGCTGGGGGTAGGCAGTCGCTGCGCCATGCTACGAGGCGAGCGGGATCTCGAGGGTCTGCGTCTCGGTGGTAAGCGGCATCCCTCTCTCGGCTCTCACCTCGAGGCAGGCCACGATGGCTTCGCGGACGTTCTCCAGCGCCTCGGCCCGGGTTTCGCCCTGACTGACGCAACCGGGGATGGCGGGGCATTCCGCGACCCACACGCCGTCCTCGTCTCTATCGAGTGTGATCGTGAACTTCATGATGGGTGACTCTACTCGTCTCATCGCGGTTTGTCATCGGCTTCGATGCCACCTCTCGGATGGCTCTTCGCGTGGACTTCACGAAGGAGCCGGATGCTGACTTCGGTGTAGACCTGCGTGGTCTCGAGCTTGGCGTGCCCGAGCAACTGCTGGATGACGCAGATGTCCGCTCCGCCCTCCAGCATGTGGGTCGCGCAGGCATGGCGCATTCGTCGAGAAGGTTGGCCGCGTCTCCCCCATGCTCCACGGCGAGTGCGCCTGGCAGACTGCGCGCCAGCGCCTCCCCCTGACTCAATTCCGGTCGTGGATCCCCCACAAAAGGCATTCCGATTCCTACCGCCAGCGCTTCCAGGAAGAGAGCCTCGTCGAGCCCTTTTGTTTCCAATGCCGCCTCACCAATGCTGCCGCCCACTTATGCCGCCTGCTCGACACGAATTTGCAATTCTGGTCGGAGGCAAGGCCGGCGCGTTCGGCGCAATTGAGGACGAGGGAGATCATGCTGAGCAAAGCCTAATCCGTCTCGGCTCGCTGTCACAACACATCTCGCCTTCAACTCCTCAGGCAGGTCGGACGATTTCCTTGAGAAGCTGCCACCAGAGGAAGAACAGCCCTTTCCAGGAATACCGCGTCGCGGCCTCGTCCTTCTCGTCGATCCGGAGGAGTCCCGTGGAGAGGTTGTACCTCATCTGGGCGGTCATTTCCGACTCCATTTCACGGTGCGTCTCCTCGGGATCGATCTCGCAAAGATCTCCCAAAGTCACGCTTTCCTCCCGGAGGTGCGCATCATGAGCCATGGCGAGGCCCTCGAAGCTCTCCGCATCCGTGCACCGCCGATAGCTTTCGTCCGGCGGAAACGACAGGCTGTAGCTGAACGGGTAGTCCCAGGTGATGAACCGCTTTCGGTCGGTGCGGCGGCGGCTCATCAGCGTGGTGAAGGCAAAGGCGTATTCGTCCTGCTGGACCAGACAGATCGTCGCGCGGACGCGGTCGCTGGTCCGGTAGAAAGTACGGAGGAAGTGGTCGCTCGACTCCCATTTCCAGCCTGAGTCGTCTATCTGCTCGAAACCGGCTTCCTCGAACTCGCTGGTCAGTTCTGCCAGTCCGGGGAAATTCTCCCGGTTCGGAGCCAGCCTCCCCTCCAACTGCCGCTCGATCGGCATGCGCAGATGCCGCACGCGGAACACCAGATCCACCCAGGGCAGCAGCAGCCAGCACAGCAGTCCGGCGAAGCCGGCCAGGACGCTGCCAAGCAGAAGCCAGCCCGCGAGAAAGGATGCACCCAGCAGACACAGCGTCCCGAGCCGGATCGCGGCGCGCGAATCGAAGCTTCGCAGCGCGACTCCGAAGATGAGAACGCCCGCGATGATGAGTAGATGCACCAGCATGCTGAGATCGGAGAATGGCGCTGGCGAGGTCGCCAGGCAAGCAGATGCTGCGCCTGAAAATGAAACGGGCCACTCTCAACGAGCGGCCCTTTTCGGTGTGATGGATGGGAAGTGGCGACCGCCACTTCAGGCTAGCAGCCTCATCCGCCGCCGCTGGCTTCGCCGCCGCCGCCACCGCCACCGCAGCAGCCGCTGAGTTCTTCCTCGGTGGGAACACGGCCAAGTTCCATGGCCTTGCCGATGTAGCCGACGACGGCCTGGTGCATCGTGTTCAGGCTTTCCTGCGCGTCGAGGAAGGCTTTGGTGGTCGAATCGGCGAGGAGATCACTCTGCATCTTTTCGATGTTTTCGCGGTCCTCGGTGGTGAGAGGCTGGCCCTGCTGCTCCTTGTAATGGAGTTCCTGGCGCTTCTCCATGAATGCCTGGTACCCGGCTTTGGCCGAGTCGCTGGCGATGAAGGTCTCGATGGCGCTGATCTTGTCCTGGAAACCGGGCTGGGCAATGATGGCCTCGGCCAGTTCCTTTGTCTTGTCAGCGACGAGGTCGTTAGCAATAACTGTCATGCTGGATCTTTACTCCGAATCCGAGAGCACCGCAACGACGGCTGCTCTGCGGCCCCAGATTCGGCGAAATTAGAAAAACAACTTTTTCAGGGGCCGTTTCCGGGAACTCCACGATTTCCTGCCACGACATCTCTTCCTGCCCCGATTCGGGGTTATTGCCAGGTTCCACGCCATCGACTCGGAAACCCACCCGCAGAGTCCCTCCGCGATCACAAGTACGACAACCTCAACCGCAGCGTCAGCAACATCGGACGGCTCTACCCGGTTACCGATGGGACCGACCTTGTGCCCACTTTAGAGCACGAGCCGATTGCCTTTCCCTCGGACGCCCCGGCGAACCCGCCCTTGGTGGCCGCAATTTTTAACGACTTCGAAATCGTCCCTCTCGTCCAGTCCGCCACCACCGGAATCAACCCATTCGTTTCCCCGACGGTTGAAGCTCTGGTCACGCCGGCGACGATCGTCGACCCTTTGATCAAGGCGTTCTCGAGATTAAACGCGGATTGTCGATCCCTCGAAACGCAGGCAGGCTTCCCTCCGTGAGCCTCCTTCTCTTCGCACTTCTTCTTTCTCTAGGCTGGATTCTGTCGGCTCGGGCGGAAGAAGGCTCTTTCTGGACGGAGTCGAAGCTCGTCGGGACCGGCGGCAAGGCGCTCCCCATTGCAGGGGAACGTCTCTTTCCGGATCTGCCGCTCCACAAGCCGACCGATCTGATCCGCTGGCCGGGACTGGGGCCGTCGCGCTATCTGGTGACGCAGCTCAACGGCCGGGTGCTCAGTTTCGAGGATCGACCCGACGTGGCCGAGATGGTCCCCTTCCACGAAGCGGAGCCGAATCGAAAACTGTACACCCTCGCCTTCGATCCCGGCTTTCCAGCGCGCCCCTATTGCTACCTCAGCTCCAATCTCGTCGACAGCAGCGGCGTGGGCACGAACCGGATCGCGCGCTTCACCGTCACCGCAATGGACCCTCCCGCCGTCGATCCCGCTACCGAACTCATCCTGGTCGAGTGGGCCTCCAACGGACACAACGGCTGCGACCTCAAGTTCGGCCACGACGGAATGCTCTACGCCTCGACCGGCGACGGCGAACGACCCGGCGACCCCGACAACGTCGGCCAGCTGACCGACGACCTGCTCTGCTCGATTCTCCGCCTCGACGTCTCTGCAAGCTCCGCCGAGCAACCCTACCGCGTCCCCGAAGACAATCCCTTTGTCGGCCTCGACGGCGTGCGGCCCGAGGTCTGGGCCTACGGACTCCGCAATCCGTGGAAAATGACGATCCACCCTGAGAGCGGCGATCTTCTCCTCGGCGACAACGGAGACGAGCACTGGGAGCTCGTCCGCCACGTCACGCGCGGGTCGAACCACGGATGGAGCGCCTACGAGGGCAGCCATCCCTTTCGTCCCACCAATGTTCTCAGCGGTCCCAACCCCGAACTGACGCTGCCCGCTGCCGAGCACTCCCACCAGGAGCTGCGTTCGGTGATCGGCGGACTCTTCTACCGGGGTGACCAGCTGCCCGCCCTGCGCGGTCACTATCTCTATGGCGGCTACGTCATGCGGACGGTCTGGTCCTTTCCCTGGGGACCCGAAGGACGCAGCGCCGACCCTCTGCAGCAGGCCGCCCTGACGGCCCAGGTCGTGGACTTCTGCGAAGACGCGGACCGCGAGGTGCTGGTGCTCGGTCACGAGGGAAGCATCCACCGCCTCGTCGCAGTGGAGCCAAGTGAGACGCTCCCGATTCCGAGCACCCTCGGCGCGACCGGGCTCTTTACGCGCGTCGCCGCTCTCCAGCCGGCAAGCGGAGTTCTCCCGTACGACGTCGCGGCCGACTCCTGGTCCGACGGCGCGACCAAGGTCCGCCACCTCGCTCTGCCTCCCGGGGAAAAAATCGACGCGCGCCGCGGCGAGGATCAGGAGAAGAGCTGGCTCTACCCTCCCGGCACGGCCTTTGCCCAGACCTTCTTCAAGGAAGGGCGCCGCGTCGAGACACAGGTCATGCACAAGGACGGCTATCTGTGGCGCTATCTCAGCTACCGCTGGCGCGACGATCAGAACGAGGCCGACCTCGTGCCGGAAGAAGGACTCACCGATCCCTCCGGGCGCCGCTTCCTCTCCCGCAGCGAATGCGCCGTCTGCCACACGCAGCGGACTTTCTTCACCCTGGCAGCGGGGACCCGGCAGCTTGGCAGTCCCGAGAGCTTTCGGGAGGCGGGCTGGTTCAAGCCGAACCGGGATCCTCGTCCCGAGCAGTTTCCCGTCTTCGTCGATCCCGAGGACAGGACGCAACCGATCGAGGCCCGGGCCCGCTCCTATCTCCACGTCAACTGTGCTCACTGCCACCGCGAGACCGGGCTCGGTGGTCGGGCGCAGTTTCAGCTGCTGCAGTGGCTCGCGCTCGAAGAGACCGGGCTGCTCGAGGCGGCTCCGATGATTCCTCTCGACTCCAAGCAGGGAGTGCGAATTCTAACTCCGGGGCAACCTCACCTGTCCGATCTCTATCGGCGCATGAAAGCCGAAGGCCCCGGACGAATGCCCCTGCTCGGCTGCGACCTCGTCGACGAAGAAGGTGCCGAAATGATCCACGAGTGGATCGAGATGATGAAGCGGTAGACTGCCTGAACTCCAGCCGCGCGGCAGGTGTGCTCCGGCCGGTCGCAGCGGCTTCAAGGTTCATGAAAGCGCGGGCGTTGCATCGGGAGGCTCAACGTGGTTGAATCGAGACGTGTCGACCATCAGTGAAAGCCCTAGTTCGGATCACGTCGTGCCCGTGGTGGAGCCTGCCACTCTCGACGACCTCGAAGCGCTGACCACACTGCTGATGGACCTGCTGGAGCAGGAGCTCGACTTCGAGCCGGACCGCAACAAGCAGGAGCACGGGTTGCGCCTCATCCTCGAGAATCCCAACCGGGGGCGGATTTTTGTGCTCCGGACCGATCACACTGTCATCGGCATGGCGAGCATCCTGTTCACGATCTCGACGGCCGAGGGCGGAATGGCTCTGAACATGGAGGACGTCATCATCCACCCGGACCATCGCGGCAATGGCTATGGCACCCAGGTTCTCCAGTCGATCATGGACTTTGCCAAGGCGAAGAACTTCTGCCGGATCACTCTGTTGACCGACCGGATCAGCAAGGACTCTCAGCGCTTCTTCGAGAAAAACGGCTTCGGATACTCGGAAATGATTCCGATGCGGATTCAGATTCGGTAGCGGTTGCGGGCTGGGCCTGGGTACGGGCGGTCCGAGGATTTCGCGACCGCGGTAGGGCGTGGGCCTCCGGACCCGCCGAAGGGAGCGCCCAGCGACCGCCTCGCGTTGCCTGTTGCCACGACGGCGGGTCGAGGACGCCCCTGCCCTACCTTGTCCCTTGGTTCGGGGTTCGCGTCCTGGCCGTATACCCCCCTAAGAGTCCCCTTAACCAAGCGCCATTGCCATTAGTACCTTCTCCACAGGGAGGGGACGAACAGGACGAGGACGGCGAAGAGCTCGAGGCGGCCGAGGATCATGAACAGGGAGAGCATGAGCTTGGTCCAGCCGTGGAGGGCGGCGTAGGTGTTGTCGGCGCCGACTTCGCCGAAGCCGGGGCCGGTGTTGTAGAGGGTCGCCACGGTGGCGCCGAGGGCGGTCTCGAAATCGTGGACCGACGGATCAAGAAAGGCGGCAAGGACCGTCCCCAGCAGGCAGATGAGCGCCGAGAGGGAGATGAACAGAAGCGGCTCGAGACGGCTGCGCTCATCGACGATGGCGCCGTTGAGCTTGAGCGGCTCGACCAGGTTGGGGCGGAAACTTCTCACGACCTCGGAGTAGGAGATCCGCAGCATGAGCAGCACGCGGCTGACCTTGATGCCGCCGGCGGTGGAGCCGGAGCAGCCGCCGATGACGGTGAGCATCAGCAGCGTCGTCCAAGCTCCGACGGGCCAGTGGTCGTAGTTGTCGGTGACAAAGCCGCCGGTGGTGATGATCGAGGTGACGGTGAAGAACGAGGCGCGGAGGGAGTCGCCGATGGCTCGGTCGGCGTGCAGGACGAGGGAGACGGCGATGCCGATGGTGGTGACAGCGACGATCAGCAGGAAGGCTCGGGCCTCCTCCTCGAGCGCGAGCCGCTTGCGGACCCGGGCCCAGTCGCCGTTGCGCGCACTTCGAATGATCAGCGCGTAGAGCATGAAGCTGACACTCGAGGCGAGCATGAAGAGGGCGACCCAGATTTCCACGAGCAGGCTGTCGAAGTGCCCGAGACTGGCGTTGTACGGGCTGAATCCGCCGGTCGAAATGGTGGTGAAGGTATGGGTCAGGGCGTCGTAGATCCCGAGATCCAGACCGGGAACGATGAGGCCGAGAATCCACAGACCGAGGAAACAGACGAGGGTGAGTCCGAGGTAGACGAGCCAGAGTCCTGCGGCCACCCGCTGCACGCGGGCGCTGGCTCCGTCGGAGAGCTGGGCGGAGGTTTCGTGCCGCATGAGTGCCTTGCTCCCGACGCCGAGGTAGGAGAGGACGGCGACAAAGAGGACGATGATGCCCATTCCCCCGAGCCACTGCGTGAGGCTCCTCCAGAAGAGCAGGCTGCGCGGCCAGGGGTCCAGGTCCTCGATGACGGTGGACCCGGTGGTGGTGAACCCCGAGACGGACTCGAAGAAGGCGTCGACCAGTCCCAGCCGCGGGGCGCAGAGGAGGTAGGGCAGCATGCCGAAGGCCGCGGCCATGATCCATCCGAGGCCGACGACAACCATGCCTTCCCGGCGGAGGATGTCGTTTCCCGATCCCTTCCCCTTCACCAGCATGGCGAGCGAGGCGGTGAAGGTGATCCCTGCCGAAATGGCGAGAGCGAGGAAGCCTCCGTCGTCGGCGAAGTGGGCGTAGCTCGCCGATACGCCCATGGCGAGGGCAATCAGGCAGAGGAGCGTCCCGAGAATCTTGCTGAGGAGTCGGAAGTTCATGCGGTGGGCTGCGCTGCAAACGCCCTAGAGGAGGCGGAGAAACTTCCGCTTTGCCTTGCGCGAGACCATCGCAAAGACATTGTCGCCGACTTCGATGACATCATCGGCTGCCGGCACCTTGGCGTGGACGTCGTGCATCAGGGCGACGAGGCCGGCGCCTTTGGGCCACTTGATTTCGCTGACTTTTTTTCCGGCCATTTTCGATGTCTCGGAGATGGACGCCTCGATGAGTTCGCCGGCGTCGAGGGAGCGGATGACGTGGTACCGGTCGGAGGTGACAAAGGTATTGAGTTCGCGGCGTGCGGCGGCGCGCGGGCTGACGGCGACGTCGATGCCGAAGCGCGAGCCGAGCCGGCCGATGGCGTCGGCGTAGTCGGCCCGGTGGATGAGGGTGAGACAGCTGCCGACTCCGAGGGTGTGGGCCTGAAGGCAGGTCATGACGTTGTCCTCGTCGCTCTCGCTGGTCGCGACGAAGAAGTCCGCTTCGCCGACCTGTTCCTCCTTGAGTTCGCCGAGCACGGTGCCGTCGAGATGGAGCACCTCGACTTCCTTCTCGGGGAGCGCGGCCTTGAGCACCTCGCAGCGGCGCACGTCGCTCTCGAAGATGCGGATGCGGCAGTTCCATCCGCGCAGAACCTGGGCGAGCATGAGCCCGTAGTCGGTGCCGCCGAAGATGACGACGCGCTTGGGGCGGGCGTCGTCGGGAGAACCGGTGCCGAAGGAGGTGGCGAGTTCCTGAAGTTTTCGAGGATCGCCGAACAGGGTCACGACGTCGTCGGATTCGAGCACCGTGTCGGCGTTGGGGATCATGTGCTCGTCGCCTCGGGAGACGGTGGCGATGCGAAGCCTGGGCGGCATCTTCAGTTCGGAGATCAGCTTGCCGGCGGCATCGCTGTCCGTGGCGACTTCCACCTGCTGGAACTCGATGCGGCCGCGGGCGATCTCCTCGACGGTGAGCGAGCTGCTGCTGCGGATGTGCTTGGCCAGTTCGACGGCGACGGTCTTTTCCGAGCTGAACAGGTAGTCGATCTCGAAGTGCTGGCGGTAGTCGAACATCCATTCGAGGCGCTGCACGTTGGGGTGAACCCGGCAGATCGTCTTTTTGGCGCCAAGCTTGCGCGCGACCGAGGCGGCCACGAGGTTGGCGTTGTTGTCGCTGGTCAGGGCGAAGAAAAGCTCGGCCTCGGCGGCTTCGGCCTCGACCAGTTCATCCACGGAGGTGCCGTCCGCCACGAGGACCCGCCCGTCCATCTGTTCGGCGAGCGAGGCGGCCGACTGCTCGTCGGTTTCCAGCACGGTGATGTGATGGGACTGGGCACTCAGGCTGATGGCGAGATGGCGGCCGATCTCGCCAGCGCCGACGATGAGGATTTTCATGCCTTGAGGGGTGCCGGGAACGGCGGAGCCCAAATGCTAGAGCGGGTGCAGGAAACGGTCAACTGGGCCGAGCTACCGCCATTCGTGCTTCGGGTAGCGGCCTTTGAGATCCTTTTTGACCGCTTCGTAACTGGTCTCCCAGAAGGCGGCGAGGTCCTGCGTGACCTGGGCGGGGCGCTGGTTTGGGGCGAGGATCTCGACGGTGACGGGGACGCGTCCATCGGCGACGCAGGGAGAGGCGGCGACGTCGTAGAGGCGTTGCAGTACGACGGAGATACGGGCGTCCGGTTTTGGCGCGCATTCATAGCGAACCTTCGCGCTGTTGCCGTTGCCGAGCTTGATCTCGCGCGGGGCGTAGCTTTTCAAGGCGGACTGCTGGGGCTGGGACAGCCATCCCTGGAGCGCCCCGAGCACTTCGCGATCCTTGATCTCCTTGTAGCTCTTCGCGCCATGGCAGACCTGCGCGACCATCTCGAGCAGGTCGTCGCCCTCGAGGGGGACGATTTCCAGCTCGGGCATCCATTGGGCGAGGCAGTTGACCCGCGCCATCCACTGGTGAACGGCGTCGTCCCACTTCTTGAGAACAAGCTCCCCGGTGATGACCTTTTCCGCAAGGATGCGCGCGGCGTTTTCCTCGCTGGGTTCCCCGCGCTCCCGCTCGATCAGGATCAAGTCGCGAAAGCGCTTCACCTCGCGGTGGACCACGCGTCGCTGCCGGTCGTCCCAGAGATCCTCGCCGCCGTCCTCGAGGTCGCCGGGGAAGAGTTCCTCGAGCCACGCTTCCTCGACAGCGGTGGCTTGACCGAGGAGCACTTGAAGGTCGCGGCCTTCGATTTCGTTGATCTCGGTGGCGAGCAGGATTTTCTGCCGCCGTACTACCGTGTTCTCGGAGAGCTTGCCGCGTCGCCCGCCGGCCACGAGGCAGACCGGGCTGCCTTCGCCGGCTCGGACGGCGACTTGATCGGAGAATCCCGCGAGCAGGACCTTGGCAAGAATTTCACCGGGAGGATCGTCCGCTTCGCCGGCCACGAGTCCGTTGTCCTGGGCGAGCCGCAGGAGAAGCTCGCTTTCCTTGCGCGCTTCGCGGGCTGCGGTGCCGAGCAGACCGAGGGTGGAGCAGGCGCGACCGTCGAAGTTGTTCTGGGCGGCCCAGTAGTAGGCGCGCAGCAGCGGTTGGAAGTCGGAGATGTCGTCATCTTCGGTAAAGTCGGGGGCGCGCGTCTTCCCGCCGCGCCCGCGCAGGAAGAGGCCGCGTCCGCCGACCAGCGAGGCACAGAGGGCGGCGGTGGGCACGCAGGGAAATTCACTTTCGGACGCCGCGATCAGCATGCGGGACCAGCGGGGGTGAAGGGGAAACCCCGCCATGCGTCTGCCAAGGTCCGTGACTTCGGCGGTGTCTGCATTCCAGGCCCCGAGGCTCTCGAGCAGATGAAAGGCGCGGTTCGTCTCCTCGGGGGTCGGAGCTTCGAGCCAGGGGAGTTCGCGCGGGTCGCCAAAACCGGATGCCATCAGCGAGAGGAAGCATTCCGATAGATCGACCCGGTGAATCTCCGGGCGCTCGAAGCGCGGCAGGCGTTCGTGGCTCTGGGACGACCAAAGCCGGATCCCGATCCCCGGGGCGGTGCGCCCGGCCCGGCCCGAACGCTGGTCGGCACTGGCCCGGCTGACCGACTGGACGGTGAGGGTGTTGATCCCTCGCCTCGGGTCGAACGCGGCGGAGCGGGCGAGTCCGCTGTCGATGACGGCAAGGACGCCGTCAATGGTGATCGAGGTCTCAGCGACGTTGGTGGCGACGACGATGCGGCGGGGTCCGCCGGAGGAAACGGCCGCGTCCTGAGCGGCAGGCGAGAGGTCGCCGAACAGCGGGCAGACCTTGATGCCGCGCGACCACGAGGCCCGCTCGATGGTCTCGATCGTCTTGCGGATCTCGAAGGCGCCGGGCATGAAGACGAGCAGATGACCGGTGTCGAGTTCCTCGAGGCATTCGCGGCAGGCACGGGCCGCGCTTTCCCAGATCGGCTCCGTCTGCCGCTGGTCACGACCGCTTCGCTGTCCTCCGCTGGTGCGGGCGCGGGGCGCCGAGTAGCGGATTTCGACGGGGAAGGAGCGGCCTTCGGAGCGGAGAAAGGTGCAGGGGCTGAGGATCTCCTCGAGCTCGGCCCCGGGCAGTGTCGCCGACATCACCACGAGCTTGAGGTCGGGTCGTGCGTCGCCTTGCAGTCGCCGGAGAATGGCGAGCGCGACGTCGCCGTCGAGGTGCCTCTCGTGGAATTCGTCGAGCACCACCGCGCCGATGCCCTGAAGGGTCGGATCGCTGTGGAGCCAGCGCAGGAGCAGGCCTTCCGTGACGTAGACGATGCGGGTCTTCTCGCCCCATTGGCGGTCGAAGCGCACCTGATACCCAACCTCGCCCCCGACGGCTCCGGAGCGTTCCGAGGCCACCCGGCGTGCCAGCATCCGAGCCGCGAGCCGGCGCGGCTGGAGAACGACGATCCGCTCTTCGACGAGGCCTTCATCGAGGAGCATCTGCGGGATTTGGGTCGACTTTCCCGATCCCGTCGGGGCGTCGATCACGACGCGGTTGGCCCCGTCTCTGGCAAATGCCTGAACGAGTGGGGCACGAATTTCCTCGATGGGAAGGGCAGTGGACACGAGGGGTGGAGGTGAAGGTTTGCGAGGGCTGTCGACCGTAAATCCAATAAATCCCTTGTGTCCTGCGGTTTGTAAACGATCTTCTGCATCCCCGAAAGTGGAACTCGGAAAAGTTCTTCGGGTGCAGACAAGAAAGCATATATGGCAAGACCAAGAAGAAGATTTGGCGGCGGCGGCAGAGGCGGCCGGCGCGGACCGGGACGTCGACGGAGAAATCCGGATGACGACCGCAACAAAGAGTCGCAGGACCGCAAGGAGCAGGCCGTCGAAATCGAGGGCAGCATCGTGCAGGTCCTGGCAGGCACCATGTTCAAAGTGGAGATCACAGGTGGGCACATCGTTCTCGCCCATATTTCGGGCAAGATGCGCAAGCGTTTCATCCGATTGGTCGTGGGTGACCGTGTCAAGATGGAGATGTCGCCCTATGACAAGGACAAGGCGAGGATCGTCTATCGTCTGAAATAGGCTAGCGTGGGGGCACTCATGGGTCGCCCCTTTCTGCTTCCGCTTCTCGCCGTTTGTCTATGCGGCTTTTTCTGCCAGCTGCGCCCGCTGGCGGCGCAGGAGCAGCCAGAAGTCCCAGCCCCCGCTGAAGAGGCGGGCGTCCCGCTCACGGTCGCGGAGATTGCAGAGCGCGCGAAGGCCTCGCTGGTGGTCATTTCCGTGGAGGGTCGCGGCCGCGGAGGCAGTGCCCAGGGGAGCGGCTTCGTGGTGGATGCATCAGGCATCATTGCCACGAATCTCCACGTCCTCGTTCAGGCGCGTCCGGTCACGGTGTGCTTTGCCGACGGGCGTGAGTTTCCCGTCACCGAGGTGGTCGCTTCCAACCGTCAGCTCGATCTCGCACTGATCCGCATCGAAGCCGACAATCTGCAGGCACTGCCTCTTGCTCTTGATGGCGAGCCCAGGCAGGGGAGTCGGGTTGCTGCCATGGGCGCCCCCCAGGGCCTCGATTTCTCGATTGTCGATGGCGTGGTCTCCAGCCTCCGCGAGATCGACGGCAACAAGATGATTCAGGTCGCCATGCCGATCGAACAGGGCAACAGCGGCGGCCCTCTTCTCGATGAGCAGGGGCGCGTTGTCGGTGTGGTCACGCTCAAGTCCACCCTGAGCGACAATATCGGTTTCGCCATGCCGTCCAGCGCTCTCCAACTCCTCATCGAAAAGCCCAACCCGATCACCATGAGAAACTGGCTGACGATCGGCACCCTCGATCCCGATCGCTGGGAGACGATCATGGGCGCGCAGTGGACCCAGCGCTCCGGGCGCATCCTCGTCCGGGAAATGGGGGCGGGCTTCGGTGGGCGATCTCTCTGTCTGCAGAAGGCGGAGGTGCAAGACGAGTCCTACGAAGTGGCGGTCGACGTGCGGCTCGATGACGAGGCTGGGGCTGCCGGACTCGTGTTTGCTTCGGACGGCGGCGACGTCCACTACGGTTTCTACCCGACCGGAGGGCGGCTGCGCCTGACCCGGTTCGAAGGGCCGAGCGTCTATGACTGGACGATCCTCGAGCAGCTCGACGTCGCCGACTATCGCCCCGGAGAATGGAATCGTCTGCGGGTCCGTGTCGAGCCGGACCAGCTTCGCTGCTTCGTGAATGGAAAGGAAGTCCTGGTCTCCGGGGACACCGTTCTGCGCGGCGGCCGCGTCGGGCTTTGCAAATTCCGCCAGACCGAGGCCGAGTTCGCGAGGTTCCGTGTCGGGCCGGACCTCAGCGAGCCCCGACTTTCGGACGATCTCCAGGCCCAGCTCGAGGAAAGTGTCGTCCGGCTGCTTGCCGGCGAAGAGAATCCGTTGGGCGGCGAGCTTGCGGGGAAACTTGCCGCAGTCCCCGAGGGGAGCCGTGCCGCGCTGCTCCGCGAAGCCGAACAACTCGCGGCTGGAGCTGCTCGCCTTCGAGAGATGGCCGAGGGCATTCACCGGGATTCCGTCGCCAGCGCGCTACGACAGGAACTCGGCAAGCAGAACGGCGGCGACCTCGCCCGTGCCGCCCTGCTTCTTGCCCGCCTCGATCATCCCGAGCTTGAGATCGAGCCCTACCTCGAGACCCTCGACCGCATGGCGCAGCGGGTCCGCCGCCTCGCCGGGAAAAAGCCGAACCAGAAGACGCTTCTCAAAGCACTGCGGATCCACCTTTTCGAGGAGCAGGGTTTTCACGGCAGCCGCTTCGACTACGACAACCCCTCCAACAGCCATCTCAACGAGGTGCTCGACGATCGCGAAGGCATCCCGATCAGCCTTGCTCTCGTCTGGCTGGAGACGGGGCGCCGCGCGGGGATCCGAGGGCTCGCTGGCATTGGCATGCCGGGTCACTTCGTGGTGGCGCGCACTTCTCCCAAGGATGGTGATCCGGTGGAATACATGGACGTCTTCGACGGCGCCGCGCCGCTCGCCGAGGCCGACCTCGAGTTGCTGGCGGCGCAGGCTACCGGGGGAGGTCCTCTGCTTGATGAGTTTCTAGAGCCCGCCACCAGTCAGGAGATTCTGGTGCGCATGCTGCGCAACCTGGTCGGCGTCAGCATCGAGAATCCCGACCACAGTGTCCCGCTCCGCTATCTCGATCTTGTCCTCGCCCTCGATCCCGAGGCCCACGGCGACCGCTTTGCCCGAGCAGGGCTGCGCTACCGGAACGGCGACAAGGAGGGCTCGCGGGAAGACGTCGAGGCCCTCCTCGCCGCCGAACCCGAGGACATGAATCTCGGCGAGCTGCGCAGGCTGCTCGAAGGTTTGTAGCAGTCGGTGTCGTGGGAGCGAGATGGGGGTCGCATCGATCTTTTGCCTTGGGTCCTCGAAGGCGAAACATGAAGGTCGCGGGTTGGTTGCCTAGAAAGAGTCCGGGAATCCGAGATAAAAATGGCAGGGGTTTTTCGGGCGCACGTGCTTGGGTGGACGGATGTCCGAACTCGTTCTTGTCGCCGTCGTCGAAGCCAAGCCCGGCCAGGCCGCCGCTCTCAAAGCCGAACTTGCCAGTCTGGTTCCGCCCACCGTGAAGGAGGAAGGTTGTCTTTCCTACGTGCTCCATGAGAGCCGGGACAGCGACTCGACCTTCGTCTTCCTGGAGCGCTGGGAGAGCGAGGCGCTTCTCGAGAAGCACCTTGCCTCGGATCATCTGGTGGCTTTTCAAGCCAAGGCAGAGGCCCTCGTGGAGTCGCTGACCCTCCACAAGCTGGACGCGGTCGGGTAGGGCTTCTTGACTAGGAGCAATGGCGCTTGGTGAAGGGCCACCCTCACCCAATGTGGGAAGTTCCTGCCCCCGAGGGCAGCACTTGAAAAGACCCCGATGATCGTGCCTGCCTTAAGGTGGAGCGTGACGTCCCGGCGCGCTGGCGTTGCCAGAGGACGAGGGGCGGGCTTGGCCCGCAACTCGCCGGGGACGTCGAGTTCCACCTCAAGGCAGAACGCTCGAACCCGACGAGGAATTCGAGACGACACCTTTCGATACCCCCGCTAACCAAGCGCCATTGCGACCAGGAGCCTGAAGAGAAGAAAACCCGCCGGAGTCCAATCTACCGCTCATTGGCATTCCCCAGAGCACGGGAATGAGGTAGCATCCTCGGATGACCGCTTCGGCTGAAGACCTGCCTCTGTTCACGGGAGAAATCGAAATTGATCCTCTCCACACCCCTGCAAAGCGCGCAGAGGAGGAGGTCATCGCCTCGGAAGCAGGCGGACTCGACTGGCAGCAGGTTCTCTCTGCTGAATTTGCGGACAACCTCTTCGCGCTCGGACAAGCGAACCGCACGATCCCAGTAGGTCCCGGAGATCAAGGATCTTCCCCTGGACAAGGTCACCGGTCCTTGCCCCCTCCCTCTCCCTGAGGCTAAGGTTCGGCCCGCATGACCCTTCGCCCGAACCTTCTCGTCCTCCTCGCTCCCGCCATGGTCATTACCCTGTCGGTCGGCCTCTTTTCCCCGGCCGCCCGGGCGGAACACCACAAGGACGCGGAGGCAGCCGAAACCAAGGACGAGAAAGACGGCAAGGACGCTGAGGCCGCCGCAGAAAAGGACAGCAAAGAGAAGAAACCCGCCGTCACTAGAGGAACCGTCAAGCTGCGCTCGGGAGCCGACTTCGAGTACCGAGCCGAAGCGGGTGAGATCACCCTGCGCGAGAACGACGGCAAACCGAGCGCCCGGGTCTTCTACGTCGCCTACGTTGCCGACTACCCCGACGGCGAAAAACCCGACGCGGCCCGTCCCGTGACCTTCTGCTTCAACGGCGGCCCCGGCTCCTGCGCGGTCTGGCTCCACCTCGGCGGCCTCGGCCCTCATCGCATCGCCATCCCCAACAAGGGCACGGGCTATCCCTCTCCCCCGTACGCGCTGACGCCCAATCCAGACACCCTCCTCGCCAACAGCGACGTCGTTTTCATCGATCCCGTCTCCACCGGCTACAGCCGCCCCGAGGAGGAGAAGGACGCGAAGAACTTCCACGGAATCAACGAGGACGTCGAATCGGTCGGCGACTTCATCCGCCGCTACGTCACCGAACATCATCGCTGGAGCTCGCCCAAGTACCTGCTCGGCGAAAGCTACGGAGCCGTCCGCGCCTGCGGCCTCGCCGAGCATCTTCAGGACCGCTACGGGATGTACCTCAACGGGGTCTGCCTGCTCTCCGGACTCATCGACTATCAGGCCGTGATGGACCGCGGCGGCAACGACCTGCCCTACGTGACCTTCCTTCCCGCGCTCGCCGCAACCGCCGCCTGGCACGGCAGGGCCAACGTCGGAATGCCGCACGAGGATCTCGACGATCAGGTGCGCGACTTCGCGACCGGCGCCTACTCGCAAGCTCTGCATCTCGGCGACCGCATTTCCGACCAGCAGAGACAAGCCGTTGCCGAGGAGCTGTCGAAGTTCACCTCGATTTCCACCCAGCGGATCCTCGAGGCCGACCTGCGCATCAGCCCCTCCTTCTTCCGCAAAGAACTCCTGCGCTCCGAAGAAAAGGTGCTCGGCCGGTATGACGCGCGGGTGGTAGGACCCGCCATCTCGCCGCTGGATGCGACCCCCTGGATCGATCCTTCCTACGACAACGTCTACGGCGCTTTCGCCTCGACGATCAACGCCTACCTCAGCGACGAGCTCGGCTTTGAGAGCGAGAACGGGCGCCCCTACGAGATTCTCACCCGCAAGGTCCACCCCTGGAACTACAAGCCCTTCGAAAACCGTTATGCCAGTGTCGCCCCCCGGCTTCGCGGCGCGATGGTGCAGAACCCGCACCTCAAGGTCCTTGTCCTCTGCGGGCGGTACGACCTCGCCACGCCCGCCGGCGCGATGGAATACAGCATCGCCCAGCTCGACCTCCCCGAAGACCGACGCGAGCTGATCGACTTCGCCTACTACGAGGGCGGCCACATGATGTACACCAACCCCGAGGCGATGAAGCAGCTCGGCACCGACCTCGGCCGCTGGATCGGACCTCCTCCCGCAGCCAAAGATCCTGAGCAGGGTCCGGCAAAGCCGAAGCCAGCTCCGAAATCCGAGCCCAAGCCGGAACAGGAACCGAAGCCGAAGGCGAAACCGGACCCAAAGAAGCGGCCTAACAAGGCCTAGCAGGTAAGCCGGGCGCCCTGATGCCCAGCTGCACGACACCATGACGGAAGAGGGACAGACAGAGACGCGGGAAGTCGTCTACGGCCCCGGTGAAAAGTCTCGGGCGGCTCGGTTTCGCGCCTACTTCCTGCCCCTCACCCAGGAAGAAAAGGACCACCAGACCGGACTCGGAAAGTTCCTCGCCGTTGTGCTGGTCTTTGCCTTGATCGCCTCCCTCGCCGGGGGCGCCTTCCTCTCCATCAAGGGCTCCCGCCCCATTTTAAGTGCCTTGCGCACCGACCGCAGTTACGACAAGATTCTCGCGCTCGAGTCGGAGGGGCGGGTGGCCGAAGCCTTTGATCAGGCCCTGCAGAATCATGCTGCCGACCGGACCGACCCCCGCTGGATCAAACTCATCGCCAGCATCGCCACCCGTCAGGGCGGCGACGACATCAGCCCCTTCTGGGAGCAGGCGAAGAAGGCCGGGGCGATGGAGGCCGACGAATGGGCTCTCTGGTCGCAAGGCCTTCTCACTCGGGGCAAACCGGAGGAAGCCTACGAACGGGCCCTTGAGTTCAAAAAAGCCTATCCGGACGACGTCCGCGCCCTTCTCGTGGCCGCCGAATCCGCCACCGCCCTCGAATATCATCGCGAGGCCGGCGCATATTTCGAACGAGCCGAGAACCTCTCCCCCGAGGACGAGCGAATCGCCATGGCGCGCAGCGGCAGCCGGCTGCGCAAGGGATCCCTCACCCCCGAAGCCCGTCGGGACCTGACCGCCCCGCTGTGGGAGCGCGCCGGCCAAAGTGATGAACTGGGTCAGCTAGCCATCGAAACGCTCTGGAACAGCCGAGATCTCAGTGCCGACCAGTTGATCCGTCTCGCCGAACTCACCTCCCAGCACCCCTTGACCCCCTTCCGCGGGCAGCTCAGGGCACTCCGCGTTCAGATTCAACTCCGCCCCCCGCTTCGCGAGGCCCTGATCGAGTCCGCAGTGGCGAAGCACGGCGACCGCCGGGGCATCGAACTGGCCGACCTCGGAAACTGGCTCAACGATCTCGGGGCCCACGTGGCCACTCACCGGCTCGGTACCGACGAGCGGCTTCGTCTGAACGCACACTTCTGGGAGCCCTACCTCGAGGCGCTCCTCGCCACCGGCAAGATCGTTGAAACGGAAGCCGCACTGCGCAGCGAAGACTGCCCACTTAGCGGGCCCCATCTTGATCTGATGCAGGTCCATCTGGGCCTCCTGCGAGGGGACGACCGCGAGACGATCGAGAATCGGATCAAGGGGGCGATCGATGGCGCTGTCGCCCTGAAGAAGCCCCTCCTGCTTATCGAGATCGGACGGGTGGCGGATGGGCAGGGGTCTTTCGAACTTGCCCAGGAGGCCTGGAACTGGGCACGCAAAGGCGGGGAAGGCGTGCGTCCCGCGCTCGAGCATCTGCTGGCGCAAGCCCGTCGTCTTGGTCGCCACGAAGATCTGGCCAGAATCTCAGCCGAAGCCGCCGAGGACGAGCAGGTCGGCCCTGACTTCATCGAGCGGGCCATCTACTACAACTTGCTCGCGGGAATCGATCTCGAAGAGTGGATCAACCGTGCGCGGGAGTACGGCAAGGCCGGACCCCATCTTCCGCAGCGGCAGGTGCTCTCCGCCTTTGCCGAAGCCCGACTGGGCAACTTTTCCACCGCCCTGGAGCGCATCGAAGGAGTCCAGACCGGCTCACTTCGCCCCGAGCAGAGGGCGCTGGTCGTCCATGTCCTTGCCGGCGGCCACCACGACCCTCTCGCCCGGAAGATCCGCTCTGAAATCGGGAGTACCGACCTCATCCCCGCCGAGCGCAACCTGCTCGCCCGCGCCCTTGAGCCAAAGAGGCGCAGTGGGGAGCAGCTGATTGTCGTGCCTGCTCCGCAGATGCCTGAGGAGGCGCAGTAGCGCTCCTTGGACAAGCTCTCCGACCCGCCATGTCCTGGGGGTGATCACGCACGAATTTTTTCATGGTTTGATCTTGTTGGGACAACCTGTTCCTGATGGGCTGACCAGAGTTCACCTCGACCACTTTCCTCATGACCTCTCTTCGACGCCCCAATCATCGCGTGGCACTATGCTTCGCCTTTTCGCTTCTCTCGGTCCCGACCCAGAATCTGCTTGCCGCCAACCGCACCTTTGATGACGACGGCGGCGGGGGCGGGGGCGGCACGCCTGGCGGCGCCGCATGGACGACGAACAACAACTGGAACGCCAACAACGCGCCCGACACCTTTGCCGATCGAGCCATCTTCGACGGCAACGATTTCAACCCGAACACCTTTGATTCCACCGACTGGTCGAACAACACCACGGTCACCACGACCAACACGGGGGTCATCGAGGTCGGGCAGATTCTGATCCGCGAGGCGGATGCTCCCGCCAACCCCGGCGAGTCACCGCACAACCTGATCAACATTCTCGGCGGAGGAACCATCAACCTCGAGACCAACGACAACGGAGCGGGGGGAACGGCCGGTGGAGGAAATGGGCAGTCGGACGCCAACCCCGACGGCAACGCTGTCGGCGGCTGCTGGGAGCCCCGCACCGCCGTGGACATGCAGGGCAGCACCCTCTGGTCGAACGCAGACTTCGGCCCGACGAGTGCGGGTGCAGGATATCCTCCAGGCAGTCAGCCCAATGCCGGCAATCTCGCGGCCAGCGGGATCTACGACAATCTCTGGCAGCAGAACATCAACCTCATGGAGGACCAGCGCTGGAACATCCCACAGGTCACTCTCGTGCAGAACACCGGCGTCGACAACGGCGACGGAGCGGGCGGTCCCCCGGACGGTGACTTCAACGATCCGGGCGACGTCACTCCCTTCGTCTTCACGGCCGAAGCGCGCATCATCGTCGATGGCGTCATGGCCGATGGCATCAATGCGCTGGGAACGTCTCCCGGCACCACCGGCCCAGCAGCACACTCCGGCACCACCCAGACCGGCCAGACTCTCTGGAAAGACGGCGGCGGAAGACTTCAGTTCGCCGGCAACGCGCCCAACACTTTCACTGGCAACATCGTCGTCGACAACGGCGAACTCGAACTCAACAAGAACAACGGCCCCGCCGTGCTCGGCGATATCATCGGCATGGGCGGCGAAACCATCATCATGCAGTCGAACCAGATCGCCGACGACGCCCACATCGTCCTCGAACGCGGTTCGGACCTCCGGCTGGAAACCGGTGTCTTCGAGGAGATCGCCAATTTTTCCAGCATGTCTCGCGGCGGCGAACGCATCCAGATTGGCACCGCCGCCGACGTCGGGATGAACGACACCCCGGCCAATGGCACGGGTGTGATCACGGGAGGACTGAGCCCCAACGGCACCGTCGCCACGGCGGGGCTCACGTTCGGCAACGACTTCCACGACGGGCAGTGGCACGACACCACCTTCCAGGGCGAACTCGGTGGACGCGGTGAACTCGTCAAGAAAGGCCAGGGCATTTTCACCCTTGGCCGCTCCTCCAACAGCTACAATCCCTCCTCGACGACCACGGTCGTCGTCCCCGGTCCCCCGGCGATGACCACCAACACGACCACCGTGACCGACTCCGAGCTCCTGATTCACGTCAGGGAAGGGGTCCTACAGTCGAACGGCAACCTCGGCGACGGCGACTGGGAAACCGTCATGGAGGCCGGCACCACGCTGGTGGGAACGGGTCGGCACCACGGCGAGATCTTCATCAAGAGCGGCGCTCACTTTCAACCGGGCACGATCGCCACGGGGAGCAACGGCACGAACGTCGACATCGCCACGAACGGCGATGAGTTCATCCATGGCATTCCCATGGATCAGACTCCCGGTGTCGCCAACTTCAACGAACTTCAGGGCTCTGGAAACGCCGTCATCAACCCCTTCGACAACACCGAGCGCGAGCTACAGGAGATGCGCGTCGGTACCGTCCGCATCCTCTCGGGCGGCACCCTCGAGATGCAGATCGCCCAACCCACTTTCAATGATGGAGCCACCGCCGCGCCTCAGTCGAACATCGCCGCCACCGTGCCCGCCATCGGTGGCACCGCACTGAACAACGACTACTTCGGTCAAAACGCAGGCAACAACGCATCCTTCGAGAACAACCAGCCTCACGATCATCTCGCCTTCGAAAACAACCAGGACCTCCACCTCGAAGCGGGCGGCATCATCGATGTCAATCCCTTCAGTGGCGACGGCGTCACCTCCCTCGGCTTCGTTCCCAACAAAGGCGACACCTACGTCCTCTTCGACGTCAACGGCCACGACCGTCAGAACGAGAGGATCTTCCAGAACGACTTCAGTTATGCCTTCCAGACGGGAGGTGGTGTCAATGCGATCGGCAACAGCGCCGCCCCGGGCTTCACCAACGACGGCTTCAATCTCCGCTCCGGATCGCAAAGCGCGCTCTTTGATCTCAAGTTGCCCGACATCAGCCCCGGATCGATCTGGAACCCTACCGGCCGCACCCTCTACTGGGACCTTTCACTCTTCATCAGCGACGGCACCCTGGTGATTGTCCCAGAACCGTCCCGGGCCGCGCTGCTGGCTCTCGGTCTACTTGGGTTCTGCCTGCGCCGCCGCCGGTAGCGGATCAGCTTCGACGCGATACGCCTGGCAGAAAGTGCCGGGCGGCGTCTCGCCCTGGCAGCCCCGTCTTTCCCTCTTGGTCACCCCGCCCCTTTGTGGGAAGGTCGGGACATCATGAGCACGAGCCCGACTGACCTCGCCGACCTCACTGCGTCCCTGCTCCTGGGGGACCACCTTTCGGGCGCCGACGTCGCCGCCGCCGCCGAGGCGCTCCTGGACGAATCGATCGAGGTTGAACCCAAAGCCGACTTCCTCAAGGCCCTCGCCGACAAGGGCGAGACGCCCTCCGAGATCGCCACCTTTGTCGAGAATTTCCTCGGACGCGCCGTCGATCCCCTCCTCACGCCCGGCGACGTCGATTTCCCCCTGATCGACGTCTGCGGCACCGGAGGCGACAAGCTCGACCTCTTCAACGTCTCCACCACCGCGATGTTCGTCATCGCAGGAGCAGGCGTCGGCATGGTCAAGCATGGCAACCGGAGCATCACCTCGAAGAGCGGCGGGGCCGACGTCCTCGAAGCCCTCGGCGTCGCCATCGACCTCCCGCCCGCACGCTTCGCCACCGCCATCCGTGAGATCGGCGTCGCCTTCCTCTTCGCCCCCCAGTACCATCCCGCCTTCAAGGCCGTCGGTCCCGTCCGCGCCCTGCTTGCCAAAGAAGGACGCCGCACCGTCTTCAACATCCTCGGCCCCCTCCTCAATCCCGTCCGGCCCGACTACCAGGTCATCGGTGTCTTTGACCAGACCCTCCCACCGATTTTTGCCGACATTCTCCGGCAGCTCGGTCGCAAAGGCGCCCTCGTCGTGCATGGAAAAACTGCCGACGGACGCGGTGTCGACGAACTCTCCACGATGGGTCCCACCTCGGTGGCCCGACTCCGGAACGAAACCATCACCGAGTCAGTAATCTCACCGGCAGATCTGGGCCTGAATCTGGCGGAGGTCGAAACCCTTCAAGGCGGCGGCGCCGTTGAAAACGCCGCCATCCTCCGGGCCATCCTCGACGGTAGTGACACGGGTCCGCGCCGCGACATCGTCTGCCTCAACGCTGCCGCCGCCTTCGTCGCCTGCGAACGAGCCGCCGATCTCGCCGAAGGCCTCGCCCTCGCAGGCGAGAGCATCGAGAACGGCCAGGCCCTCGACAAGCTTGAGGCCCTCATCGCCCTCTCAGGCTAGGCTGTTGACTCTGGCAGCCGCCTTCGTCAGAGACTGTCGCAAAACCTCTCGGAGACTCCCCCCAATCGGATTCTTCTTAAATCATCGCCTCATTTGTAGCCGAATTCGTAAGAATTTGGACTCTTAACCTGCAAGCCGCGCTCTTTTTCGAATGGCCCCTAGCCGGAATGGCGCTTGGTTCGTGGGGGGTGTCGAGGTTTCTGGCCGGGGTTTCTTCCTCCGGGATTGAACCGGATCGACCCTACCTTGCCGTTTGGAGCGATCGCAAAACGGCTTGCCTTGAGGTAGGGACGAGGGT
>ENA-ORXT01002248-ORXT01002248.1-marine-metagenome-genome-assembly--contig:-NODE-2248-length-23536-cov-188.640053_pt1 | contig 23536 bp, 6 predicted proteins | sample MGYA00237868_ERZ511482 | MGnify/ENA metagenome assembly ERZ511482
ACCTGTGATTCACCACGCTAAAAATACAAATTGAAAGCTAATCACAACGTATTGCCCCAAACATAGTTGTCACCATCTCCTGTGATTCATCAACCTAAAAATACAAATTGAAATCCAAACATTAAGTACACTATTCTGCCATTATTCATTGATAAAAAACAAAAAGTATCTAAGGATAAGATTATACAAGATAATGTATTCTAATAGAGTCAGGATAAAGATTTAATTTCATACTTATCACAGAAAAAACCATTTGTATGAAACAGATATACATATTCTTATGCATTAGTCTTTGCTTTATTCAATGCAAGACGAATGATGAAGTAGCGAAAGGCTCAGAAGAACACATCAGAAATATCACAGAAGCTGTAGATGATGAGGCTCTGCAAAATGCCAATAGCAACCAAAATGACTGGCTGACCTACGGAGGTAATTATGAAGAGAATCGCTACCGATCCTTAGATCAGATCAATAAAGAAAATGTATCAGACATGGGCTTGGCGTGGGCTGTAGATCTGGGTACGAAGCGTGGGATTCAAGCCACACCCTTAGTAGTAGATGGTGTCATGTTTCTGACTGGTCCATGGAGTATCGTCTATGCCATCGATGTGAGAACTGGCGAGCGACTGTGGACTTATGATCCAGGGGTAGAAGGGAAGGACGCCTTGGTAGCTTGCTGTGGTGTGATCAATCGAGGATTAGCTATTTATAAAGGAGATCTATTCTTAGGTACATTAGAAGGGAGGCTGGTATCCATTGATGCCGCTACTGGCGTGAAGAATTGGGAAGTCAATACCATCTATGATGAGACAAAAACGTACTCCATCACAGGCGCACCCAGAATAGCAGATGGTAAGGTCCTCATCGGAAACGGTGGAGCAGAGTTTGATACAAGAGGATACGTGACTGCGTATGACCCTGCGAATGGAGATCAGGTATGGAGATTCTTTACCGTACCAGGTAATCCTACAGAGCCATTCGAACATCCAGATCTGGAAGATGCGGCGAAGACATGGACAGGTGAGTGGTGGAAGCAAGGCGGTGGTGGAACGGCGTGGGATGCGATCACCTACGATCCAGAATTAAACCAAGTCTATATCGGAGTCGGCAATGGCACTCACTGGAATCAGTCAATCAGAAGTCCAGAAGGTGGTGATAATCTTTATCTGTCAAGTATCGTCGCAGTGGATGCAAGTGATGGATCTTATAAATGGCACTACCAGACCACACCTGGTGACACATGGGATTACACAGCTACTCAACACATCGTACAGGCAGATATAGAAATAGAAGGACAGATGAGAAAGGTACTCATGCAAGCACCGAAGAATGGATTCTTCTATGTGATAGATCGGACGAATGGAGCGTTTATCTCTGCCGAGCCATTCGTCTATATGAACTGGGCGACTGGCATGGATGATAATGGACGGCCCATAGAAGCAGAAGGTGCACGGTATGGAGATGGCCGTATGCACTGGCTGACTCCAGGATCACACGGTGGTCATAACTGGACACCGATGTCTTATGATGTAGATAAGCAAGTCATGTATATTCCTACGGCTAATCAGTCAGGCCCTTATGCCACTATGCCATTTGGGTTTGATGAGGTCGGAGGAGCAGCATCAGCTTTAGGCGCGAATATCAGTATGGGCGCTAAAATATACTATCCACCCGTGGTCGATCCTAAGGCACCGCTACCAGGGACATCTTCAGGAGCACTCATCGCTTGGGACCCTATCGCTCAGAAGAAGCTGTGGGAAGTCCCCCAATTGTTTCATTATAATGGAGGCGTCGTCAGTACCAGTACTGGCTTAGTGATGCAGGGAGATGCAGAAGGGATGTTCTATATCAGAGATGCTGATACTGGTGTAGAGCTATGGAAGTATGATGTGCGCTCAGGCGTGATCGCTGCCCCTATCACTTACATGGTGGATGGAGAGCAGTATGTCACCATAGCCGTAGGCTGGGGAGGTAGTCAGGGTATGTCTGGTAATGTCGCACCACGTATTCATCCGGGTACCGTATATACATTTAAGCTTGGTGGAGATGCAGAGGCTTTAGAAAAGTTACCGCCATTAGAAAAAAACTATGCTTCACTCGGGACCGATGCACCACCTGTGAATATTGGCGAAGGGTTCAATCTATATATGCAGTATTGTATGGGCTGTCACATGAATCCTGGAGTAGGAGGCGGAGCCATACCAGACTTGACAATGTCTTCTCATAGCATATTTGATAATTACGATAAGATCGTTCTGGAGGGAATGCTGGAATCAGAAGGCATGCCTAATCTTGGAGAGATGCTGTCTAAAGAAGAATTAGATGATATCAGAAGCTATGTCTTGCATCATGCAAAGCAGCTAGGCTCAGGGATGAATCCTAATGACTTTATGGTGGAGCTTGCTGGTATGCAGTATCTGGCTGATCAGAATCCTCCTAAGCGAAAAGATATCAGGTAGTTACATTTTTGACACAGATAATTATATCATGATTCAGGTCTTCTATATAGGAGATAAAGTCTCGTTATATATATAGATAATTAACCATTATCTTCCTCTTAGCCACCTTAGAATATGATGTGCGACATGGTCTGGTAGAGGAGAAAGGCGATGTGCTTCAGAATATTGCTCATATTTACTTGAAGTCGGATAAATATGAACAAGCAATTCAGATAACCAAAGAAGTGCTTCAAATAAATAATAGTATTAATGATTTACATGCATAGATATCCGAATCAATAATTATAAGAAAGTGGCATAGAAACAATCTCATTATCTCTGGAATACATCTTGACTTGTTCAAGACTTTCCATTTGCAATAATGTGAATTAATATAAGTTTAAATAATCGTGAGCCATGTCAGCTTGGGCCTTTCAGTCTTGATTAATTGAGAGAAGGTATGGCACTATTTAATAATATGATTACATTAGGTAAATAATGAATTAATCTCAGATCAAGAGATTTGCTAAATGATTGAATTAAAGCTGCATATTTTATTTTCTTTGATACTCAGTTATCTACTCGCCGATATGAATGTTGGTGACTCTGATCATCATCAGTACCAAGACAAATCTGAGCAAAACATTGCTTCACAGTCATTATCTATCTTGAGTTTTAATACATGGGGGCTTCCTGTCAGGTTGGCTGGTCATGATCAGAAAAATCGATTTGAAAAAATCCCTTCAGAGCTAGTAGACCTGAGCGCTGATATAGTCTGTCTCCAAGAGTGTTTTGCACAAGATTTGAGAAGAGAATTATACTCGACCTTAGAGTCGACATACTTTACATACAGCGATCACACATGCTATCGAAGATCTATGCTTCTTCTGCTGATGGACTGCTATGGCGGTTTGATGACTTTCTCAAAGTATCCTATCATAGAAGAAACCTTCCATCATTTTCCAAAGATCCCCAGGACTAGACTGGTAGAAATAGTAGGTGCTAAAGGGTTTTTAGTTTCTACAATTGACCTAGGTCCAAAGCTTATCACAGTCGTGAATACGCACCTTTATGCTGGTACTGGTGATAAAGCTAAGAGAATAAGAAAGGAACAAATGCAGTATATGACCCATGCGATAGATAGCATATCAGCTGAGAATGGCTATGACCTATTTCTTGTTGGAGATTTGAATACGGACCATACAGACAAAGATGAATTTGTAGCAGTGAGTCAGAATCCATCCATGTATCAGAGACTGACCACTGACTTAGGATTCTACGATTCTGTTACTACATTAGAAGATGCTGACTATACTGTAGATCCAGGTTCTAATCCCTATTATAAGTGTAAGAGTGGTAAACAAAAGATTGACTATTGTCTCATTAGAAATGGGGATCAAGATCAGACAGCTTATCATATGACTTCTGAAGTCGTGTTTAAGGATGATCAAGTGCTATCAGATCATTTTGGACTCTTGACTAATGTCCATGATGTCATAGACTATCGAGATGAGGAATCCGTCACAGAGATCAAAAGCATAAAAGCGGTAACTGACGCGAGTAGAAAAGCAAACTGATCGCTTGGGCTACCCTGACTTTGGCAGATGTTGGCTGCTTTCATTGAGCAATCAATCTTGTGCATTATCTGAAACCTTCCTTTATTTTAAGATTAATCTGCAATGATAAAGTCGTAGATATTCACAAAGAATATTATCTTAACTTCTATAATCATTATTAAGCAGCATCATTAGTCTACGAGTCAGATAATTAATGCGCTTAAGGGCATAATTGGATTCTTATATTGCTGATTGTCTACTAATTATAAATTTTCAATGGAAGAACGTCTAAGACGTGGATAATTAAGAGATTCGAAGATATGCATAGTACATCTGGTGCTAATGACTGAAAGTCATGATTGTAAATAAACATTTAAAATGTTCTAAGACGTGGATAATTATGACACCTAAGTGTATGATAAATATCTAATTCGCAGATAGTCATTTCGTTGCAAATTTTAAACATATGAATAGTATAAAAGGGCCAGCTATTTTCTTAGCGCAGTTCATGGGAGATGAAGCACCATTCGATTCTTTAGATAATATATGTAAGTGGGTGTCGGGCTTAGGCTATAAAGGGGTACAGATCCCATCCTGGGATGCTCGATGCATAGACCTAAAGAAAGCTGCGGAGAGCAAGACATACTGTGATGAGATCAAAGGAGTGGTAGATTCACATGGCATGGAGATTACAGAACTATCTACCCATCTACAAGGTCAACTGGTAGCAGTGGCTCCAGCATATAATGAGATGTTCGATGCATTTGCTCCAGCTGAAGTCCATGGCAAACCTAAGGAAAGAACCGAATGGGCAAAGCAGCAATTAAAATATGCAGCTCAGGCAAGTGCTCACTTAGGACTCACAGCGCATGCTACTTTCTCTGGAGCTTTGATCTGGCAGACTATGTATCCCTGGCCTCAGAGACCAGACGGATTAGTCGATGCAGCATTTACAGAATTAGCGAAGCGATGGAAGCCGCTGTTAGATGAGTTTGATAATCATGGTGTAGATGTCTGCTATGAGATTCATCCAGGAGAAGACCTTCATGATGGAGCTACTTTTGAGATGTTTCTAGATAAAGTGGGTGGTCATCCGCGAGCCAATATGCTGTACGACCCAAGTCATTATGTATTACAATGCCTGGATTATTTACACAATATAGATTTATACCATGATCGCATTAAGATGTTTCATGTGAAGGATGCAGAGTTTAATCCGAGTGGCAGAGTCGGCGTATATGGTGGATATCAGGGATGGGCTGGCAGAGCGGGTCGGTTCAGAAGTCTTGGAGATGGTCAGGTCGATTTCAAATCGATCTTTAGTAAGCTGACGCAGCATGGCTATGATGGCTGGGCTGTCTTAGAGTGGGAATGCTGTATCAAGTCACCTGAGCAAGGAGCCACAGAAGGGGCTCCATTCATAAAGGACCATATCATAGAAGTGACCACTAAGACCTTCGATGATTTCGCTGGTGGAGAGACAGATACTGAGTTGTTCAATAAAATTATGGGGACTTAGTCAGGCATAGTTTTCTCTTACTATTAATCCCATCTGAAGAACTTTTAATAAAGTGAAATCGACAAATTAAAGCAAGGACTTATGATGATTAGGTCCTTGAATCAAAAGCTAAAATTTAAAATATTCAAATGCAAATAATTGAATCTTCTAAGCAGTATGATGCCGTGATAGTCGGCTCTGGTGCAGGTGGTGGTATGACTGCCAAGGTACTCGCAGATGCAGGACTTAAAGTGGCAGTCATGGAAGCAGGCCCTTTCTTCGATCCTAAAGATCCTGAGACCATGACACAACTGAAGTGGCCATGGGAATCGCCCAGAAGAGGAGCTTCGACAGACAGTAGGCATTTTGGCGATTTTGACATGGCATATGGGGGCTGGGATTTAGACGGAGAGCCTTATACTCAGAAAGGAGATACTGACTTTAAATGGTTCAGATCTAGAATGCTCGGCGGAAGAACGAATCACTGGGGGAGGATCTCCTTACGATTCGGACCTAATGATTTTAAAGCTAAGAGTAGAGATGGCTTAGGTGACGATTGGCCTATAGGTTATGAAGATGTCAAACCTTATTATGATAAGTTAGATAAATTGATCGGCGTATTCGGAAGTATTGAGGGATTGCCCAATGATCCAGACGGATATTTCTTACCTGCGCCCAAGCCACGACTACATGAGCTATATTATATAAAAGCTGCGAAGAAGCTTGGTGTCAGTGTGATACCATCCAGGCTTTCTATCTTAACTAAAAGGCTAAATAATGACAGAGGTGTCTGTTTCTATTGTAGCCAATGTAGTCGATCATGTAATGCTTATGCAGATTTTTCAGCGGGGTCATGCCTTATATTTCCAGCTCAAAAGTCTAATGGTCAGGTGGATCTATACTGTGATAGTATGGTGAAGAATGTAGTTATGAAAGACGGAAAAGCGGTGGGCGTCTCCTATGTCAATACGAAGGATGGGATCGACTACCAGATCAATGGTAAGGTCGTGGTACTGGCTGCATCTGCATGTAGCTCAGCTAAAATTCTACTTAATTCTAAAACGCCAACGCATAGCAATGGACTGGGGAATAGTGGTGGCGTCGTGGGTAAGTATCTGCATGACTCTACTGGGTCTGGAAGAGGAGGATTTATACCAGCTCTGATGGATCGTAAGATGTATAATGAAGATGGTGTCGGAGGCATGCATGTCTACTCACCATGGTGGCTGGATAATAAAGATTTAGATTTTGCGAGAGGTTATCACATAGAAGTGTGGGGTGGCGTTGGCATGCCAGGTTATGGTTTTGGAATGGGCATGGACGGATTCAATGAATTCATGGGACTGACCAAAGGAGGCTATGGTGACAAGTTAAGAAAAGATGTCAAACGATATTATGGAGCGACTATTGGTTTTGGCGGAAGAGGAGAGTGTATCGCCAGAGAAGATAACTACTGTGAGCTAGACCCTGATGTGGTCGATAAATACGGGATGCCTGTCTTACGATTTAACTATTCTTTTTCAGATCATGAAAAATTGCAAGCCAAGCACATGCAGCAGACTTTTGAAGAGCTGATTGATGCGATGGGTGGAAAAGTATTCGGAGATACGCCGACCAAAGAGCAGAATTATGGGCTGAATAAAGGAGGTGAGATCATACACGAAGTGGGGACGACTAGAATGGGAGATAATCCTAAGACGTCTGTCTGTAATAAATATCAACAACTGCATGATGTCGATAATGTCTATATAACTGATGCAGGCCCATTCGTGTCACAGGCTGATAAGAATTGTACATGGACGATTATGGCATTAGCCTGGAGAGCGTCAGATCATATTGTAGAGCAGTTAAATAAAAGAAATATATAATCATGGATCGAAGAGATACACTAAAAACAATGATTCTTGGAGCGGTCGCCGGTGGTGCAGGTGCGACCATGCTTCCTGGCTGCAAGACAGATCCGATTATTGAGAGAGCGATAGAAGTTGGACTGGGCAGGACCCCATATGAGCGAGAGCGAGATAATCGACTGATCGATGCTGAGTTCTTGAATGAGAATGAGATGAGCCTCCTTACAACTCTCTGCGATATCATACTGCCTGCTTCGGATACAGCTGGATCTGCCTCGGATGCAGATGTACCAGAATTCATCAACTTCATCTGTAAAGATATGCCAAGCCTCAAGATTCCAGTTCAAGGCGGACTCGCATGGATGAATAATGAAGCGATGAAACGATTCGCTAAATCATTTACTGATTGCAGTACTGCCGACCAGATGAAGATTGTAGATGACATCGCATATCCAGAAAAAATCAAAGATGGAATGGAGCAAGGTGCAGCATTCTTTGATCGGTTGAGAGGCTTGACACTGACAGGCTATTATACCAGTCGGATAGGTATCAAGGACTTGGGCTATGCTGGAAATCGACCAAATGTTTGGGATGGTGTACCACAAGATGTGTTAGACAAACATGGTATGAGTTATGATCCTGAGTGGCTGGCTAAGTGTGTGGATCAGTCCCAGCGAGAGGTTATAGCGGAGTGGGATGATCAGGGGAATTTGATTACGTAAATACTGCGTGTTACTGAGCCGTACAAAGTCGCTAAGTTTTATCTATTTTTCAAAGCTTGTGGATGTCCAGTCGGTTCCATGATCTCTAACACTGCGACAGGAATGGGTGTAGATCCATCAGGTGACCCAATAGAAGTTGACAGTAGTAGTGGATCAGATCCGGATCCAGATGGAGAAGTGTATCAAAATGACTCAATCCATTTATCTCAAGCACGACTGTCAAGTTTGAAGTGCCATTTGCAAGTCAAACAGTGATGGCAGTATATGGTGTCACTGGCCAAGAGTCATCGAGATTAGCAGATACATTTGGACAAAGGATAAATAAAGTGAAAATGGATCATTAAGACTTAGATAAGGCTGGATTATGTTATTAACAGTTGGCTGTAGAAGATGCTTTCATTGATAGTAAGAATATGATGGTGATTAAATAATTTGAAGTATTAAAGTGGCTTAGTTTTGTTTGTATTAATAATGAAGCATTTTTAATATTTTATATCTATCAGACTCAAGTTTCAAGTTCTTCTGAACATCCCGAGATTATACTTCATCAGTCTTTGACTAAACCAGCCACTTGCGAAGTCTTCATTGCTAATAGAGTTTCCATTTCATTAATGCTGATTTTGAACATATGATATCCATTTTTTTTGATCGACTATAAGAGCCACAGCTAAGCTAATCGAATGGTATTAGGGTCTATAAATTTTTCCTGATCTTAATCCGACTACTAATGATAAGTTTTTCCTTAAACGATTCCCAGTGGAATTTTTTTTTATAAAATTTCAACTTGTTATGCTATCATAGATTTGTGGATAAGAATCTAATTGTATAGTTTTTATAGTGTTATAATTATAAAAATGTACATCAAATGTATTTAAATTGTCATAATAAATTTATCTGATTGTATTTATTACAGTACATATAAAATTTTAATTATTCATTTGGCATAAAAAATTCGAATACAATAAATAAATATTTGAATAATTTCAGTTAATAGGCATGTTAATTGAATATAATTTATCAGATTTGTGAAAAGTTACCACCTCTTAACTATACAAGGTCCTAAGCCTAAGTAATTAAACTGTACCGTTTATTCGTTAGCCTAATATCATACTATATGAAGTCTTCTTCATTTAGCACTAAATCCATATGAGGATTTTTGTCTGTTCTATTTCTATTTCTATTAGCATTAATATTTATTACAAGTGCTGATCTTTCTGGTCAGATTACAATGAATTAGTGGGTCAATGCTTTGAGGGTGTAACCCTGATGGCTCTGTCGTTTTCAAGTGCACAGTAAGGGTCAAAACAATAATGCAGATTCGATCTGTGGGATTATCGTTACGGAATTTTTAAATGATGATATGCTTGACTTTTTACAAGGCAGTAATTATTGCTCTGCCACGAAAGAGTCTCCGCTTTCATCCCGGAGGATAGTTTTCAGGTTTAGAAACACCAGTATGGAATAGTAATTCATAAATTCTACATCGAGTCTCCTTAATTTGATAATTCTTGCATAACACTGCTTATTTCTCATATGTGAGCTAAATCAGCTGCTCTAATTAGTTTGCGAATCAAGAGGTAAAAAGTATTAATTAACATAATTCCTAAGTGAATTATAACAATTTAAATATGAAATATTTTAGAGGGTTACTAACTTTTTCATTAGTTATTATTGGTTTATCTGTCTATGGACAAATATTTCCAGTATGTCCAGGTGGTGCGCCCTCTGGTAATCCAGCAGGAAATCCAGATGCTATCGTTCCGATTACAGGATCCCTAAATTCTAATTTTTTTGTTGCCCAATCCAACGAACTGTGTATTCAAGGTGATAACATCAACAACAGTGGTTGTGGTGAAGATCCAGAATGGAGATTGGATATTGAAATCCCTCAGAATATTGTAGGTACCTGTATTGATCTACAATTTAGAGTCTGTAGAAGAGGAGATTTTGGACAGAGCAACGAAGATGTTTTCATTTACGATGAGAATCTTACTGAGATTGGTATCATTGATGGATTGACAGGTGTAGAATTTGATTGTACTCAGGGACCAGCCTGTACGCAAGTATTTATTGATCCATGTGCATTTAATGAGCAGGCCTCTGATGGTATTTTCTCACTGACATTCTACACTAACGGACAAATTTCGAATAATACGGTAGGTGATTTTTGCAGCCTAAATGCAGGGCCACAAATGGATGCAAATGCAGACATCTGTAACGGAGATTGCCCTACTTATACCCAGGCTGATTCACCTAATGGTAACTTTGCTAATCAAAATAATGGTGGGCCCATGGTTACTGAGGCGTGTGTCGGGTGTAACTGTTTGTTTCTTGATTATCTCGTAATCGAATATTTAGAAAGCGATGCAGATTTTGCACTTTCTGCTGATATGATTTGTATAGGAGATGATATTACCTTATCCCCAGACCCCACCGAATGTCCACAAGCTTTTTCAGTAGATGGAGGTATGGCCGGTCTTAGTGGGACGATGGGTGTTCAAACCTTTACACCGACCGCTCCAGGAACTTATGAGCTATGTAATACTTCAGGTAATGCTGCCTGTCCTATCATAGAATGCCAGATGGTCACAGTTTTTCCTTCACCCACCATTACTGACCCTTCAGATTCGCCAATAACCTGTGCAGGTACGCCTGTAGAGTTTATGGCCACGCCATCAGGGGGCGTAGCTCCTTACACTTTCCAATGGGAGTTTTCGACAGACGGCGTGAATTTCAACAGTACAGTAGATGGTGCTGACTATAGCGGTTCTAATACGAGTACACTTACTGTTCTCGCTCCGCCATTAGCTTTGAATGGTGCGGTTTTTAGAGTCATTGCTACTGATGCCAATGGATGTATGATCACATCTAATCCAGCTACACTGAATCTCATGGGCTGTGAGCCAGAACTGACTATAGCTAAGACAGTTGCTGCGGGCTCACCAACAACAGGCTTAGGTGCTGATGGCACTCTGACCGACGGCGGAGATCAGATCACCTACTCTTATGAGGTATGTAACACTGGACAGGTCACAGTCACTGATGTAAGCATAAATGACCCAGGACCTACCTTTAATGGAGTACCAGGTACTAATGCATTGTCAGCACCTGTCTGTGGGTCCACCACATTATTAATTGGTGAATGTACCACATGTACTGCTGTATACACCTTATCACAGACTGATGTAGACAATGGATCAATGGCGCCTAATAGTGTCAATAATTCGGCAACAGCTACAGGTACTGATCCAGATGGGGATCCATATGAATCAGATCCTGATGAAACCGATGCAGATATACCGCCAGCGCCATCGCTCGCTTTTACTAAAAGTGTTTCAGATCTTTCTGTAGCCAATGGTGACTTGACTGCTGTGACAGATGCAGGTGATATTATTTCATTTGAGTATGAGGTGACTAATGACGGTAACGTAACCATTGATAATATCATGGTTAACGACGCTGGACCAACATTTGGCACACCGGGCGTACCAGGCACTAATGCGCTTAGTGCGATCATATGTAGCCCGACGACTTTGGCTCCAGGGGAGTCAGTAACGTGCTCAGCTAGCTATATCATCACACAGGCTGATATTGACAATTCATTTGCTGGTGCAATGGGTGGAGATGGATCATTTATGAATACAGCTAATGCTACAGGAGAAGATCCGAGTGGTGATCCGGTGGATTCACCAGATGATGATGCAGATGGTGATATCCCATCCATGCCCATGTTAGCTATGGAAAAAGAAGCTGCACCCATCACCATAGGTAATGGTGTAGATCCTAATTTACCTGATGGTGGTGATGTCATCGCCTATACCTATACAGTAGAGAATACAGGTAATGTGATGATTACTAATATTGTCATCAATGACTCGGGACCTACCTTCAACGGGATGGCAGGTACAGGAATCTTAGCATCGATTGTGTGTACACCAACGAGCCTAGCTCCTGGCGAGGTAGCCACCTGTACCACAACTTATACATTAAGTCAGGCTGATGTGGACGAAGTCGCGGGTGACCCTCCGTTTCCCATTATGAATACAGCTACAGCATCTGGCGAAGATCCAAATGGCGATGCTGTCGACTCACCACCAGACTCAGAAGAATCAGAATTAGAAGGAGCACCAATGCTTGAGATAGAGAAATCTGCATCAGCTCCAACACAGCCTATTTTAGCTGGTAGCAGTACCATTACCTACACTTACGAGGTCTGTAATACTGGTAATGTAACCATTAATAACATTGCCATCATTGATGATGGACCTGCCTTCAATGGATCGCCTGGCACAGGGATGCCAGCCACGGTGGCAGCTGCTAATAATTTAGGAGCTTCGGCTTCCTGTACAGCGACCTCACTAATACCTGGATCTTGCGCGACGTGTACTGCACAGTACGTGATGAGTCAAGCGGACATCAATAACGGAGCTGGAATACCTGGTGGAGTGACCAATATCGCTAATGCGGAAGGTGACGGCCCTAATGGTACTGTAGAATCGCCCGATGATGAAGCGGAGACCATGTTTGAAGGAGACCCTATGCTATCATTAGTCAAATCTGTGGCTATGCCCCTTCCTGATCCGATGATAGCAGGCAGTACGATTACGTATAACTATATGATAGAGAATACTGGAAATGTGCTTATCAGCAATGTATCAGTAAATGACCCAGGACCGACCTTCAGTGGCGCTAATGGAACAAACGCATTATCAGCTATCATCTGTCTGAACACGACCCTGAGTCCGATGGAGTCAACTACGTGTTCGGCCACTTACGTACTTAGTCAGGCTGATATTGACAATGCAGCTGGTGCGATGGATGGAGCAGCTAATATAGCAACTGCAGAAGGAGAAGACCCCAGTGGTGATCCAGTAGAATCACCACCAGACGATGAGAGTTTTGATGTGCCCAGTGCACCAAGTCTTGACTTCCAGAAAAGCATTGCAGATATATCGACCAGCAATGGCACTGATGGAGCAGTCATAGATGAGGGTGATGTAATTACCTTTGAGTATGTTGTAACTAATGATGGTACTGTCAGCATTGATAATATCGTCGTTGATGATGCTGGTCCAGTATTTGGCACACCGCCTATGCCTGGGACTAACAACCTGTCCACACCAGTATGTATACCGACGACTTTGGCTCCAGGTGAGTCAGCGACTTGTACAGCTAGCTATATATTGTCACAAGTAGATATAGATAATTCATTTGCAGGCGCAGGCGCTGGAGCGGATGGTGCATTCACCAATACGGCAAATGCCTCTGGGACTGATCCGACAGGTACGGGTGTTGATTCACCAGATGATGATGCAGATGGAAGTATACCGTCTAATCCGATGTTAGAATTTGATAAGGCTTCAGAACCACCTTCTGTGATCAATGGAGCTGACGGAACAGTTACGGATGCAGGAGACGAAATTATATATACGTATACCGTAGAGAATACGGGTAATGTCACACTAAATAATATCATGGTCAATGACCCAGGTCCTGCGTTCGGTCCAGCACCAGGTGCACCAGGAGAGAATAATGTCGGCTTCGCTGTTGTCTGTATGGCAACCACGCTTATACCTGGCGAGACCACGACATGTACGGCCACTTATGTCCTGACACAAGCCGATATAGATAATGCCGCAGGCGTACCTGACGGAGTGGTGAATACCGCTGATGCTCAGGGAGACGATCCGACAGGAGAAACCACGGTATCTGATCCAGATACTGATATGACAGAAATACCATCAGACCCAATGCTGGAGATGGTCAAAAGTGTAGATCCACCAGCAGCACCAGTAGCAGCTGGGAGCGTGCTTAATTATACTTACGAAGTCTGTAATACTGGTAATGTATCGATTGATAATATCACCATTAATGATGATGGACCTTCCTTTAATGGCACAGCTGGCCAAGGGATGCCACCAAGCTTAGCCGGAAATAATAATTTAGGCGCTACCGCAGTGTGCGTAGCCACTTCACTTATGCCTGGCGAATGTACGACATGCGCAGCCACTTACACTTTAAGTCAAGAGGATGTGGATAATGGGGCGAGTATACCTAATGGTGTAGCTAATACAGCCTCAGCTTCAGGTGATGGACCCACAGGTGCTGTAGATTCTGAAGAGGATGATGCAGTTACCATGTTTGATGGAGAACCCTTATTAAACATTGAAAAATCTATAGCTATGCCACTGCCTGATCCTATGATCGAAGGCAGCTTGATCACATATCAATATGTAGTATCCAACGGTGGGACAGTCACTATATCTAATGTGAGTGTGAATGATCCAGGTCCTACTTTTGGGGGAGCTAATGGAACTAATGCACTGTCAGCGATCACTTGTACAGCTACAACCTTGTTACCAGGTCAGAGTACTATGTGTACAGCCGTCTATGCTCTAAGTCAGACTGATATTGACAATGCTGCAGGAATAGCTGATGGCGCAGCGAATACCGCATCAGCAGAGGGTACAGATCCTACAGGCACTCCGACCGAGTCAGAGCCAGATGATGAGACCTTTGATGTACCTAATGATCCAAGCCTTGATTTTGCAAAAAGTGTATCTGATATATCTACATCAAGTGGAGCACTACCAGCTGTCACAGATGCTGGTGATATCATCACTTTCGAGTATATAGTCACTAATGATGGTAATGTCAATATTTCGAATATTGTTGTCAATGATCCTGGACCAGTATTTGGCAATCCAGGTATGGCTGGCACTAATAATTTAAGTGCTATTATCTGTTCTGCTAATGCACTTGATCCTGGTGAAATGACAAGCTGTACAGCTACTTATATACTGTCACAAACTGATATAGAGAATTCATTTATTGGGGCTGCTGCTACCGAAGGAGAATTTATGAATACAGCTAATGCATCAGGTGAAGATCCAAGTGGAGGTCCTGTCGATTCTGATGACGCTACAGCAGATGGAACTATTCCAGCTCTGCCAGCTCTGGATATGGAAAAAGATGCAGCACCGATTACCATCTCGAATGGAATAGACCCTACTTTACCTGATGGAGGTGATATAATTGTCTATACCTACACAGTAGAAAACACGGGTAACGTAACGATAACTGATGTCATCATCAATGACGTAGGTCCCACATTTAATGGTATGCCAGGTACGGGTACCATGTCAGCACCAATCACTTGTACTCCTATGGATTTGGCACCAGGAGAAAGCGCTACTTGTACTGCGACTTATACACTGAGCCAAGCTGATGTGAATGAAGTAGCAGGCGATCCTCCATTTCCTATTATGAATACGGCTACCGCACAAGGAGATGGTCCTAATGGACCAGTCATATCTCCAGAAGATTCGCAAGAGTCAGAGATCATTGGTTCGCCTATGTTAGAAATTGAAAAATCTGCATCAGCACCGACAACACCTATTCTGGCTGGCGTGAGTACCATCGCGTATAGCTATGAAGTCTGTAATACTGGTAATGTCACAATAGATAATATTTCAATCATTGACGACGGACCTTCATTCAATGGCGTAGCGGGTACTGGTACACCTGCTAATGTAGCTGGTGCTAATGCCCTTGGAATGAATGCCACTTGTGGCGTGACCTCACTTAATCCAGGAGCCTGTACGACTTGTATGGCAAGCTACACCATGAGCCAAGATGACATCAATAATGGAGCAGGCATACCTGGGGGTGTCATGAATACAGCTTCAAGTACAGGAGATGGACCTAATGGACCAGTAGACTCTCCCGAAGATGATGCTGAGACAATGTTCGAAGGAGATCCGATGCTGACCATCGATAAGTCGGTAATGACACCACTCCCAAGTCCTATGGTCGCAGGGAGTACCATCACATATATGTACGTCGTAGAGAATACGGGAAATGTGACGCTGGATAATATATCAGTTAATGACCCAGGACCTACTTTCAACGGTGCAAATGGGACCAACAGCCTGTCTGCAATCACTTGCTTACAAGCGACCTTAGATCCGCAAGAATCAACAACCTGTCAAGCGACATATGTACTTAGCCAGACAGATATAGATAATGCTGCAGGACTGATGGGTGCTGCACAAAATACAGCGACTGCCGAAGGTGATGATCCAAGTGGCACACCGACTGAGTCTGAGCCTGATGACGAAATGTTTGACGTTCCAAATGATCCGAGCTTGGCCTTTGAAAAAAGTATTACCAATGCTGGGCCAATTACAATGGCAGGCGAAGTCATCAATTTCCAATACATAGTCACTAATGATGGTAATGTGTCCATCGCTAATATCGTGGTGAATGATGTAGGTCCAGTATTCGGCACACCAGGTGTACCAGGGACGAATGCTCTCTCCGCTATCATCTGCATACCTAATGCACTGGCACCAGGAGAATCGACGACGTGTAATGCGACTTATGTCGTCTCACAAGCAGATATAGACAATGCTATGGCTGGTGCTCCAGAGGGAGGTCCAGGAACATTTATGAATGAAGCTAACGCTTCTGGGACGGACCCTCTAGGAGGAACAGTAGACTCTCCAGATGATACTGCAGAAGGGGAAGTAGAATCTAATCCGATGCTAGAAATCGATAAGCAGGCAGAACCACCGACTGTTATCAATGGTACGAATGGAAGTATCACGGATGAAGACGATCAGATCGCCTATAGCTATGTTATTGAGAACACAGGTAATGTGACAATCAATAATATTTCAGTTGTTGATCCGGGTCCTTCATTTGGACTTCCACCAGGTCTTCTTGGAACTAATAATCCGCTAGCGATCACTTGCCCATTGACGACCTTGATGCCAGGAGAGATCACTACATGTACTGCGATTTATACCATCAGTCTTGATGACTTAAATAATGGTGCTGGCGTACCAGATGGTGTCGTCAATACGGCAAATGCAGAAGGTATTGACCCTACAGGAGCACCTGTAGAATCAGACCCCGACACAGAAGTTGTGGAAATTCCAGCGGCCCCTATGTTAGAATTAGAGAAATCTGTCGCACCAATAGATCTTGGAGCTGATGGACTGCTGAGTGCTGGAGATATTATCAGTTACTCATATGAAGTGTGTAATACTGGTAATGTCAGCATAGATAATATTGCAGTCAATGACCCTGGACCGACCTTCAATGGTGTCCTTGGAGAAAATGCAGCTACTTTTTCAGCTAATATAACTTGTGCTGATGCTTTTCTCGATCCTTCTATATGCACGCTGTGTACAGCTGATTATGTACTCACTGCTGGCGACATAGCTAATGGAGCTGGGATACCTAACGGTGTGATGAATACGGCAAGTAGTGAAGGCACCGACCCTCAAGGTAATCTCATTGAGTCAGAAGAAGATGAAGCAGAGACGGAGCTACCATGCGATCTATACGTTGATTGGATCCCTCCGACTCCACCAGTCTGTGATACTGATGGACCACTACCAGAATTTAGCTTAATTGCACCAATACACCCACTTTTAAATGATGGCGTAGATGATGATGCACAGGTCATCTGGTCAGGTACAGTCATCTCGACTGGACAAGCTTTGACGGCAGCTAATCTTACTGATAACGGGGTGACGGCTACCTTTGATCCAGTGGGTCTATCGGGATTCGTCGAAGTGTGCGTCACTGGTCGAATCAATAATAATTGCGAAGCTGAGCAATGCTACAATTTTGAAATCGTAGAGCAGCCAGAGCTTCCTGAGTCAACATCAATTAATCTGACATGTGAGATTAATACAGTCGGTAGCGTCTCAATTAGTCAGCTGTTTGCTGGATTTGATATAGATGATCCTGCGAATAGCGATTTCGAGCTGTCCGCATCACCTGCAAGTGCCTTAGTTGGTTCTGCGATAGTCTACAATGAACCAGGATGCTACGAAGTAACATTAACGTATACAGGAAGCTGTGTCCCAGCAGTAGCTGAAGTGACATCCTACGTATTAGTAGCAGAGCAGCCACAGCCTAGCTTTGATATTCAGAATGAAGTGTGTCTTAGTGCGAGCGATGCCATACAGACATTCTCACCGCGATATAATAGTCCTGCACCTTATGCAGCTGATCCTGCTGATATCTCAGTGGTATGGTCCATCATAGATAATGTAACAGGAGCAACAGCGACAATCAATCCTGCTACAGGAGAAGTGACCTTGGCGCCGGAAGCAGCCGCAGGTGATATAGATGGTAACTACGAGATAACATTAACCGAAACAATCTCTTACCCTGAATGTGGTAGTATTCCTGCCGGAACGTGTGAAGAGACTTTTTCCATAACTGTAGATGTAGAAGATGGCACGACTCAAGATGCCAGCTTCACTGCAGCACCTAATCCTCTGTGCGTAGATGATGTCCCTGCAATACTTACACCAGTGACTAATGGTGGCGTCTTTACAGGTATCGGTGTCACTGATAATGGCTTAGGGACAGGAGGAACTTTTGATCCTGCTGTAGCTGGTCCAGGATTCCACCAAGTGGATTATACCCTTAATTCGGATAATGGTTGTACAAATGTGTTCAGTCTTAATATCGAAGTCTTAGAAGAGGTCAATGCTGATTTAGTTGATATTCATATAGAGTGTCAATTAGCGCCATCGGGCAGTATTAGCTTGAGCGGTCTATTTACAACTAACACGACGACAAATGGACAGTTTACCTTAATCAGTGGTCCAGCTGACGCTTCGGTAACTGGTAATACACTTATATATACAGCGGCAGGCTGCTACGAGGTAATGTACGAAGTTTCATCATTTGATGGGGCGGATGGATCTTGTCTGGCATCGTCCACAGGATTTGTTCTAATCACAGAGCAGCCACAGCCAAGCTTCGATATCCAGAATGAGGTATGCCTTAGCGCGAGTGATGCTGATCAATCCTTCTCTCCGCAATATAATAGTCCTGCACCCTATACAGCTGACCCTGCTGATATTGCTATCGTATGGACTATCATAGATAATGTAACAGGAGCAACAGCGACCATTAATCCTGCGACGGGAGAAGTGACCGTGGCGCCTGAGGCAGCCGCAGGTGATATTGATGGTAATTATGAAATAACTTTAACAGAGACAATCTCTTACTCAGCTTGTGGCAGCATTGCTGCAGGTACATGTGAGGAATCTTTTTCTATAACTGTTGATGTAGAAGATGGCACAAATCAAGATGCCAGCTTCACTATAGCACCTAATCCGCTGTGCGTAGATGATGTACCTGCTGTACTTACTCCAGTGACTAATGGTGGCGTATTTACAGGCATCGGTGTTACTGATAATGGCTTAGGGACAGGAGGAACTTTTGATCCTACTATCACTGGTCCGGGTATTTATCAAGTAGATTATATTCTGAACACAGATAATGGATGTACTAATGTATTTAGCCTCAACGTAGAGGTCTTAGAAGATGTTAATGCTGATTTGACTGATATTCATTTAGAATGTCAATTAGCACCATCGGGCAGTTTGAGCCTGAGCGGTCTATTTACACCGAATACGACAACAAGTGGACAGTTCACCTTAGTCAGTGGACCGTCCAGTGCCTTAGTTAATGGTAATACACTTGTATATACAGAGGCAGGCTGCTACGAAGTTATGTATGAAGTCTCCTCATTCGATGGGGCGGATGGATCGTGTAGTGCTGCTTCTATTGGATTCGTTTTAATTACGGAACAGCCACAACCTAGCTTCGATATAGAAGAGCAAGTCTGTTTTAGTGATGGTGATGCCGACCTATTACTGATTCCCAATATTAATAGCCCATTGCCGTATGATGACTTTGGCATATTTAGCTCTATATGGACCTTAACTGATGCGGTCAACGGAGCTACAGCTACCATTGATGCGACAAATGGTCAGATCACACTTGTGGATGATGCAGGACCAGCAGATATAAACGGTCTAATAACAGTATGCTATACGGAAGAATTAGACTGGTCATCATGTGGCGTATTTGCAGCATCAATAGCTGGTACTGACGGTGATGGGTGTGCTGAACAAATATGTCTCGATATAGTCGTGGCGGATGGTACAGCAGTAGATGCTTCTTTTACTTTGGACAATGATGAACCGTGTATCGGAGAGACAGTAACTTTCACTGCAAATATACCCGGTGGTCAGTTTTCTGGTCCTGGTGTTATCGACAATGAAGACGGAATGACGGCCACGGTTACGATCACAGAGTGTGGAGATATACCAGTCACTTACAGCATTACTGCTTCTGGCAACGAGGGTTGCTTCTCTCAGAATACCTTTGTGCTCAGAACAGATAGAACAGCTCCCGTGATTAATCCAGAGGATGCCGCAATGGATCTCACAGTAGAATGTGATGGCATGGGCAATCAGGCCGAACTAGACGCTTGGCTGATGGAGAATGGTGGAGCCTCTGCAACTGATAATTGTACCTTCACATGGTCCAACGAGCTGCTAACAGTAGAGTCAGGATGTGGTGAGACGGATGTTAGAACGTACAATTTTATTGCAACTGACGAATGCGGAAATACGAGTACGACTTCGGCAAATTTCATTATCGAAGATAGTACTGCACCTGTAATCGCCTGCCCGATGTCTACTAATGGTACTACGGATTTTTATAATTGTGAAGGCGATGTGGACTTTCTACATCCCACGCCGACTGATGCTTGTGGATTAGCCATTTATCATTATACTATCACAGACCCTGATGGCACAGTTAATGGCCCATTTGACATCATTGGTTTGTTGTCTACTGGTGCATTAGACGCTTCATTTGATTTTGAAGAAGGTGTCAGTATAGTCAGTTACTACGTGGAGGATGCGTGTGGTAATGATGCAGCATGCTTATTCGAAGTGACCATTGGCGACCCATTAGCTCCATTTTTCCTTGATTGTCCAGCTGATGTATTTGTTGGAAATGATCCAGACGAATGCTCTGCTAAGGTCAATTGGGATACGCCTATCGCTGCTGATAATTGTGATGTGCCGGCTGATCCCGATCAGCTCGTTGCTGATACTAGTCTGACTGTAACTCAGCTATTCGGAAGTCATAACGGGTCTGTATACGATGACATCACCAGTGGGGAAGTCGTAGCAGTAGGAACATATTTAGTCGGCTATGTCGTCTTAGATACAGATGGGAATAGCGATACCTGCCAATTTAACGTCACTGTCTGGGATACACAAGATCCGATACTCACTGCAGGACTGCCAGAAGACCTTACGTTGAGTTGCGATATTCAGTTAGATACATTCGTATTGATGGCACATCAGATAGCGGACAACTGCGTCGCAGATCCGACTATTGAGAATACCTTGGTCAGCACACGAGTGATAGATCCTGACGACTGCGGATACTACAACTATCAGGACACATTCTTCTATACCGTGACTGACAGCTCTCAGCTATTACCTGATGGGTCAGTCAAAATCAATCAAATGGAATGGAAGTGGGTCGTCACTTGGATAGATACCACAGCGCCTAGCATCATTCTACCTCCTGACACGATTGTACAAGAATGTCAAGTCATACCAGTAGAGACCTGCAAAACTGAACAGATAATCATCGGGACTCGAGATACGACAGTGGTCGTAGACGAAAAATGGGTGCTGATCACGGTAGTCGATAAGAAAGACACTATGATATGCGATACCATCTTTCAGCCCATACCTTTTGAAGATCAAGGCTACGGTATAGCTGATGCCATCGATAACTGCGCACCACGTGATAGCCTAAGAATTGTAGATTATGCGGACTTTACCTACGGTCCTGGTGAGCAGCTCTTGACTTACAGAGATGAAGTCACGCCTGTGTGTAAAGGAGATAAAGCCTTTGTTGTCAATAGGATATGGATCGCTAAAGATCCTTGCGGTAATGTGGATTCAGCCATTCAAGTATTAGAGGTCATCGATCGAAATCCACCTGAAATTATCTGTAAGGAGGAAATCACCGTTAGTCTGGATCAAAATGGATCTTATAACCTAAATCGCGATGACGTATTATTCGATTACTTCGATGCATGTTTCACAGACCCTGTAGATGTAGATGTGTTAATTCAACCGAATTTCTTCAACTGTCAAGATGTAAAAACTCATAATGTAATCGTGTCCGCAACTGACGCCTGTAATAATCGAACGTCCTACTGTGAGGTAGTCGTGAACGTGATCGATATTATAGCTCCTACGATTCTATGCCCTCAGACGCCAGTTATCATTGATGTTAACCCGAATAATTGTGATACCGCATTTGATATAGCATCCTACATTCAGTCAGAGGATTGTGATGTGGTCATTAGAACAGATCCACCTATCAACGGAGGTCTTCCGCTAGGATTATCTACAATGAGGATTACTGCGACCGATGCCACAGGCAATTCTAATACATGTACGATTGACGTCGATGTACAACTGACAGAAATAATTGAGTTCGACGTGGCCTTAGCTTGTAATGATCGCATCAATATTTCCCTTGGCGGAGAATGCGAATTGATGCTGACACCTGATCTGATATTAGAAGGAGATCCTTCATTGTGCTCTGATCTTTTATGTGTAGAGGTTAGGGATGAGAATGATGTAGCTCATATTAATTTCTTTGATGAGTCGGACATTGATCAACTGTTTAAAGTCAGGATCGTGGATTGCAATGGCTCAGGCAATAGTTGTTGGGCGGAAGTCTTAATCGAAGAGAAACTTGTACCAATCATAGATTGGCCATTAGATACAACTATCATTTGTATAGAACCTCAGGATCCGTCTTATCACAAGTTGGGCGAACCTGTGGTACTTAATTGTGAGTCAGCCATTGACATTCGATACCAAGATAATTTTATCGATTACGATAGATGTGATAATCCGCGCGCTCGGATAGAACGTACATGGATTGTTGTCGATGATGATAAGCCACCACACCGAGATACGCATACTCAAGTGATAGATATTATTCCGTTTAATAATGAGCATGTGGTATTTCCTGAAGATATTACAGCGAGCGATCCCATCTCCTGTCAGAAGGTATCTGAGACTTTAGATGATATAGAGAATGGCGTATTACCTGTCACGTCTGTCCTCCATCCAGATAGTACAGGAATACCTGATGCCTTTGGAATATCATTACTAGATAATGCGGGACTGTGTCTATTCAATATGGGCTATGAAGACAGGGTGTTAGAAGGATGTGGTAGCTCCTTCAGTATTGTCAGAACTTGGGAGATCTTAGACCTGTGTAAGCCAGCATCTGATAACAATCCGATTGCTCACGAACAAATAATTGTGATTTTAGATGTGGAAGCTCCAATCATAGCAAAGGACACCTTAGATCAAATCGTGAGTATTTCACCCTGGTCTTGTACATTCTCAGGTGAGTTGCCCTTGCCAGAACTGTTGGATAATTGTGGAGGGTTAGATTTCGAAGCGTACGCCACTGGTGGTGGCTATATAGAGACTACTGGCTCCATCATAGATGGTACATTAAGGTTAATTGGATATAACTTCGAAGAGGGTCTTCACAGAGTGAATTATGTATATAAGGATGGCTGTGGCAATATCGG
>ENA-ORXT01002249-ORXT01002249.1-marine-metagenome-genome-assembly--contig:-NODE-2249-length-23533-cov-12.741473_pt1 | contig 23533 bp, 20 predicted proteins | sample MGYA00237868_ERZ511482 | MGnify/ENA metagenome assembly ERZ511482
TCGTACCCCACGCCGCCTGCCCCCGTGCAGTGATGTGTCAGTCCTTCAGAAAACGCGCATGTCTCATTTTTGGGACATGCACCATAGGCACGTTCAAAGAAGCTTTAACTCATTTGATGAGCCATTCGCAGTTTCACGTGTATAAAAGTGTTTATACTTAGACCAGGGATGGAAAAAATCGCGATTTTTTACAACTCGGATCGATTAATCTATAGATTAATCTATTAAATCTCGATTCTTCAATAAATCAGTGGTTTTATTGCTGCCTGTGACTTCGACTGCGGGCTGTGTGTGACCATCCAAGTCGCCACCGCGTCGCTGGTCCTACGGTGCTGGCTTGCCTCGGTCGGTGGTGGACTTTTTACACTTCACACTGAGTGGCCCGTCGGTCATCCTGAGGTGGAAGAGAGAAGAGCGGGGAGGCCGATGTGGTCGCCGTTGTCCGTCCAGTGCAACGTGAGGGTGAGTGAGGAGCCGCCACTGTAGCCGAGGCCGCCCCGCTGCCGCTCTCCACCGTTGTGACCACCCCGACTCCTCACCGTCAGCCACCAAGACGCGTGTCGCACCACAGGCAGCGGCTGAGACCCGAGGCGACAGCCTTCTAGCATTAATTCAAAAACCACGTAAAAAACGGCAGAACGGCAACTGATTAATCTATAGATGAAATATGTATTAAAATGATTTAATTTAAGGCAGGCATTTTATTGGTGCCAACCCTGTATGGCTTGGTCTTTGGGACAAGCGAATGACTACTGGCAGGATCAGCCAGGTAACTCCATTTTTGAGTTATGTTCCCCACTTGTAGGTAACGCACCCCGGACGTGCTAGCCGATACCACTCCTGCGTCGTTGTACTTGGCGCGTAGAGGGACGTACCCAGTCGCGGAAAAGGTTCAAAGCAATGACGGGACCCTTGCGGTAATACCCCGACAGGTGTTTCGTTCTGAGACAATTTCAAAGCACCAGCGATAGCGACCACACGCCATGTGCGGACACTACCGCAGTCCGAAAAGGGAGTCCTCATAGACAGGTTGCGACAGCCCTTGACGAGGTGTAATTGAGAGGCTCCTCCACGTCAAGAACAATCCTTGCAAGGGCCAGATTTCCAGCGCACAGTAGCTGTACAGGTTGTTCGGTGCCAAATCATAGGCCCTATCTCCAACACACGCAGAGCATCGTGAGCTTTTCGTCCGGATCCATGACTGTCTCGAACCCCGACGGACTCCAATTGTTTCCTCATCAAGATCACGACGCTTCCGGCTAATCACTCGCCCTTCATATTCTCACACTTGTGTATTGATTATATTCCCTGGCCAATGAACAGTCGCACAACCCAGGAAGGCTCTCTAAAGGGTCATATCCATACCAACCAGCGCCAAAGCGATGCATCGATGGCAGTAAAGCATGACGAGTATAGAGATGCTATCAGATTCGTGGGACAAGGTTGACTGCGATGTGAGCCGATGTGCCACACGTTCGCGAGAACGAGGCCGCATTCGCATCCACGAGTCATGTGACGGACAGGATGGTAGGTAGAGCTGCTATTGCTCACCTCCAAAAATTGGCGGTTGCAGAGAGAACGGAGGCAGAGCCGACGACAGAGCATAAAAATCAAGTCGGATTGGCAGTTCGACAAGCCACGATCGTACTATTGGCTGAGAGTTGCCGCCAGTAATCTTTCAAGCCAATCAACGTGTCTTGCAGGGGTCAAGCAAATCCATTGCAACCCACAATGAGATTTCCTGAGATTTTTGGGCCGCTTGCTCGAGCCTGAAGAGGGCATGGAGAGGGTTCTGGTCCAGACCTGTGATTTGTCATGAGAGCAACAAAATTCTTCAGATTTTTTGAGATCCTGATATGCGTTTCCAGCGCGCAGAGCTGCATGAGGAGACTGTGTAAGGAACTCACATGATTTCCAGCCTTTCCATTGGTCCACGTACGCTGTTGGATGATTGCAACCCTTATGCAACCGCCATTGTTTGGAGGTCACCAATATTCAGCTGGATCATAGTTGCATCGGCTATTGCTGAGCTAGACACCGGACGCAGCGCTTCACCAGTGTTGCGTGACCATGGCTCATTCAGGCGCTTCTCGCGCTGGCAGCCCCTTTGTTTCGGAGTACCGCCGGAACTCCCATATCTATCATCTGAAAGACTTCGTCCCCTGAAGATCCATTTTCGACGCCCCCACATCATTTTTGGGATAGGTCTTAGTACACGAGATATACCTTTAGTCTGGTGCGTGTCCCAAGAATGAGACATGGCGTTTTTTTTTTTCTCGGCCCACTGGCCTTCTGCAACGGTCCGTTAATGTAATGTGACCCACTCGGTCCCACTGTGCTTTCAGAACAGCCCCTGACAGTGTTAGCAGAGGCGGCTCATCCTGACGTGTCATGGGGGAAAGTGTCATTCATTGCAACTTCGACAGGTGACGATCACGCGGCCCAATCAAATGCACAGATACTAGAGCATGCATGTGCTGACAATTTGTGCACGAAGAAAAGGGCACCTCTTTACCAATACAAACGTGAAAAAGACCGCCATGTAGCACCCTGTGGGAAAACCACGATTTGGCACACCCCTCATCGAAGCTCCAGTCAGCACAGGAGCTTTGGCGTTGCAAACCTTTAACCCCAAGAACCTGAAAAAGACTGGCTGCAAGATCGGAGCTATCTGAGAGATCCAGAGAACAGGGCCGACAGGCGGCTATTAAGGAGTTGTCAGCCAAACGCGCGTCGGGAGAGTCTCTTTCCATGAAGGCCAGTCGAGAAGTTTCTCGTACCCCACGCCGCCTGCCCCCGTGCAGTGGTGTGTCAGTCCTTCAGAAATCGCGCATGTCTCATGTTTGTGACACGCGCCATAAAGCCGAGTCTTCTGGGTCGAAAGGTTTGAACCTTCAGAGGCCACATCGCTCGTTTACTTACAGAAGACAGTCAAACTCACCCTTCAGAGCACGTCGATCCGTGTGCCATTGTGCTATCGCCATATGCCCATGTTTTTGGCGATGGCAAAGAGCATCGATATTGGTAAGTTCCTGTGCCATCGGGCCATCTGAATAAATTTCTAGTTTGGAAAAGTAATGCCACCGGTACTTGGTCGCAGGTTCTGGAAGCAACGCCTGATTCGCTCTGCTACACCCTACAGATTGCACCACCAGCACCACACAATTATGTGCACGCCTGGTTTGTCCTGCTCTTCCGGGTCTGAGGTTTACACGAGACGTTCGAAAATAGTTCCTTCAACGTGGTAAACTCTCAGTGGTCGAGAGAGCGTTATCCCTCTCACAGAGGCCATAGTGGCCGAATTGGCGACGCGTCGCCAATTTTGCCTCTACAGCCTCTGTGAGAGGGGTCGCTGGAACAGGGGACGCGACCCGAACCGGGCTTTCCGTCAGGGTTGTGATATTTTGAAGACCCAGCTGTCGCTGGTGGGCATCGTCGTCTTCCCTGCGGTCGCTGGTTGGACGACGTTGCTCGAATGGCGGTGTGTTCCGGCGTCGCGCGGGCGGATATCGCCATCAACGTCGTCAGTGCGGAGCTTGGTCGCACTGCAGTCGTCAAGATGTCGGACTACGGCCGCTTCAGCGGCCCGCGGTTTGCGCAGCTGGACGAAGATTAAAGGTGTGGGCGGCGTATCACCATGCGCAGCTCAAGAAAGAGAAGCTGTGGACGGCCGTCGTGACGAACCGCCCTGCCTCTGATTCGGACGACAAGAAGTCCGACCCGGTGGTCGAAGCGTGGGTTGCCATGAACGAGGCAGCGCTGGCGACCATCCAGATGTCGGTCACGCCCGTGCATCTCAACACGGTCACGTCGGTTGACACGGCCAAGGAGGAGTGGGACGCGCTCAAGGTCATGTTCGCGGCACGTGCCAACGCGCAACTGCTGCTGCTCATGGACGAGCTGAGCAGCCTGGAGTAGGGCGACGACGAGAACATCATCAAGTTCGCGTCGCGCGCCAAGATGATCCGGGACGAGCTCGCCATGCTCGGCAACCCGGTGCACGACAACACGCTCGCACTGCGGGTCTTGTCGGGGCTCCCGGCGGAGTACGGGATGCTCAGGACGGTGTTGGAAAACAAGGACACTAAGCTCGTCATGTCGGACGCGACGGCTAAGCTGCTGCAAGTGGAGCAGCGGAGCAATATCTAAAGCGCGTCCAACCCCTGTGGCATTGTCAAATCACAAGCCCTTTCGGCAGTGGCGCACTAAGTCGTTTCACAAGAAGTCGGTCGTGTGTTTCTACTGCAACAGGAAAGGGCACACGCAGCGCGACTGGTACAAGAAGAAGGCGGACGAGGCTAACGGCAAGAGCAAGCCCGGCGGTGTTGGTCGTGGAGTCGGCCACGGCGGCGGGCCCCACGCGGGTGCCGCTCTGGCCTACACTTCTTCCACCGGCAATGCCAAGAGCAGCAAGGCTCACGAGAGCACACGCAGGTTATCAACCTGGGTGCTCGACTCTGGCGCAACCAACCACATGACCGCTGCTGATAAGGGCTTCACCGTACAGACGGCAGGAAGCGGGGCCGAGGTCATCTGGGCCAACGGCGATAAGGTGCCCAACATGGGGCACGGTCACGTCTCCATGGACGATGGCAAAGGGAGCACCAAGACGTTCATGGTGCTGGGGGAGGCTATGCTCGTTCCGGACCTCCGGATCTGACTAGCAATCTGCTGTTGGAAATGCTGTTCGCTCGAGCGCAGTGCTCGACAAGGCGTCGGTGGTCGGAAAGGTGAACGACCTGGAGCAGTATATGACCAAGGTGACGCCGGTCAAGGCGTTCACTAACGCGACATCCACGCGTATAGCTGGGGAGGCGAAGCTATGGCACATTCGCTTCAACCACTTGGGGTTGGAAAACCTCAAGCGGGCGGCCACAATGGTCGACGGCATGCCGTCGTCAGTGGCAGACGCCAAGCGCATTATTGGCACTGTGTGTGTGCCGTGTGTGGACGGCAAGATGGTGCAGGCGCCGAGCCCCCGCTCGTCTACAGCGACGACCAAGTGCGAACTTGTGCACACCGACATTGGTGGCCCACTCACTGAGTCGCTGGGTGGTTCCATCTACTTTATGACGGCGCTGGAGGACTCCACGGGGTTCATCACGGCTACGCCTATCAAGAAAAAAGGGATGGCACCGGACGTGCTCAAGACGCGTATCAAGCAGCTTGAGACGTTGACAGGGGTCAAGGTCAAGCGCGTCCGTCATGATGGTGCCAAGGAGTCAGTCATCATTGACCTCAAGGCATGGTATGAGGACAAGAGCATCACGTCGGAGATGACGGCGCCCTTAAAGTTAAAGCAGAAAGACAAGGCGGAGCGGGTGAACCGCACGCTGATCAAACGCCTGCGTGCTGCTCTGCTAGATGCCGGAGCGGAGGAAGAGCTGTGGGCTGCGGCGAAGGCCTCCGTCGTCCATGTGCTGAAACAGTCCCCCAAGGCGGGCCTGACGTGACGCCGCTGGAGTCTCTAACGGGTCGACGCCCCAATGTCGCGGGATTCCGCGCTTGGCGGAGTCGGGCGAGGGCACTCAAGCCCAAGAAGCAGCAGCGTAAGCTGGAGCCAAAAACCGACGTCGGCCGCATTGTCGGCTACACTGTCGGTGTCCAGGCCTAGCGCGACCTCGAGGACGCAACGAGCGAAGTCTTCGAGCGGCGAGACGTTCCAATGGAGGAGAGCCCGCTTAAGGTCGAGGCTTCGGCAGCTGGGTCAAGAGCTGGTCCCCGGCTGTCTGCAGACTATGACGGCGAGAAGGATGACGCCACGGCAGGGGCAATGGACATGCTCGACGCTGAACGCGAGCGAGAGGGCGAGTACGCCCCTGACGGCACCTCTGACAGCGACGACTAAGGCGGTCCACCCTCCCTTGCTGAAGATAGCCAAGGGGACAGACGAGGACAGCCCCGTTGGCCCAACACCGGCCGTCTGTCAACGACGTGCTATCTGTGACAGGGTTGCACCTTGGCCTTGTCTCTCAAGGAGGCAGCCAGCTCCCAAGGTAACATGGTGGCAGAAGCAACCCAAGGCGTACCTGGAAAGCGGTACAACGTCTGCGGCTGAGGCGAAATGCGACCTGCTCAAGCCCCCTACAAACTAAAAGGAAGTGCGTGCTCGTCCTGATTGGCCGCGGTGGAAGCAAGGCACCAAGCAGGAGGTGGCAGCACACAAGAAGCTTGGCACCTGGTCGAAGGTGAAGGTGAATAACAAGAAGCACAAGGCCATCAAAATGAGATTCGTGTTCGACATCGAGCACGACGCGGGGACCAACATGACACGCTACAATGCCCAACTCGTGGCCCAAGGCTTCAACCAAGTGCCAGGGCGGGACTTTCCCGAGACATGGGCGCCGGTGCCCAACGCGGCTACCACACGGGCCCTCTTTGCTAAGGCTGCAGCAACGGGCTGGGAGGTTCACCATGTAGACGTCAAGACAGCCTTTTTCAGCGCCAAGATGGATCAGGAGATGTACATCAAACCACCCGACGGTATCGAGCCGGAGGGCGTGGAGGAGATGTGTCGGCTTAATCTGACGCAATTTGGGACAAAGCAGGCTGGGCGGCTGTGGGGCATCACCCTCGACAAGCAGCTCAAGGAGATCGGTGCAGTGAAGTCCAAGGTAGACTCGTGACTCTACGAGTGGTGCCACGCTGTGCACGGGCGCGTCTTCATTCTCGCGTACGTCGGCGACCTTATCGTGGCGGGCGAGAAGCTTGCTGGGGTTGCGGCCGTCAAGCGATTCGTGTCGACGAAGTTTGAAGTACACGACATGAGGGAGGTCAACGACTTAATTGGCATGAAGGTCATGCGTGACCGTGCGGCGAAGACGCTCCATCTGAGAAACCCGGGGCCCATGGCCACGCTGCTGGAGGCATTTGGGATGGAGACCTCCACCCCGAACAAGGCGCCAATGGCGTCAGGGGTCAAGCTGACCAAGACGCGTAAGGACCTGTTGCCGGATGCTAACCGGTACGCCGATTTGGTCGGCTCCCTCTTCTACCTGTCCACCACGACAAGGCGGGACATCGCCTTTGCCGTGGGGGTACTGTCGCGCTTCATGTCCTGCCCTCAGCCAGACCACATGTGCGCGGAAAAGAAATTATTGCGCTACCTGCGCGGGACAACCCGCCTTTGGGTGGTTTGCGGCGGCAGGGAGTCGCTGCAGGGGTTTGTCGACGCCGACTGGGCCGGCGACGTTGACGGCCGTCGGTCGACGACAGGCTTCGTCTTCACCCTCAATGGCGGGCCCATCGCGTGGGCAAGCAAGCGCCAGTCGACGGTGGCAACCTCGACGTCCGAAGCGGAGTATGTGGCCGCCGCGATGGCGACCAAGGAGGCGCTGTAGCTACGCAAGCTGCTGACGGCTCTGGGCGACGATGACGGGGCCGTTCCGATGGGGGAAGACAACCAAGCTTGCCTCGCCTTGGTCAACAACGCCGAAGCCACCGGGCGTACCAAGCTAGTGGACGTCGCGTACAGGCCCTACCAAGGGTATTTTTTTGATTGAGTATACCCATGAGGATCTAGGCGTCGGTACCCATACTCAAGAGCCAATAGCAGGTGTGCGATTTCACTCAAGCTCGGAAACTCATACAAGAAAATACTCATGCGACATCCAGATAAGAATATCTCAAGTGGAATCGGAAGCGTACGGGCCTGCACATCAAAGCGCCGCGGAGCTGCGAACATCCTCGCTCTCTATTCGAGCAAATTGCTGCCAACTGAGGCTCTCAAGCGGCCGCATCAGAGAACAATTCTGTGAGACGCTCAGTTCGGCCAATCAGAGCTCGGATCGCTCTTGCGGCTCCCTTCGCGGGCTATCTACAGCATCAAGATAAGCGGGCAGGCCTGGGACGTCGGCGCGAACGACAGCACGAGGTCCACACAGCACTGTACCCGTCTTGCTCTGCATTAGGACCCGAAATATCTGCTGAGGCTGCGGTACGGTACGTGGCGTGAGATCGGAAAGTCCGAGCGCCGATTGCCGTGCAGAAAGAAGCGGGTGCCATTCGCACTGCTGACTGCTGGTCCTCGGGTGGTGCCCGTCGCTCTCGATGCCGCGGCTGGCCCACCCGCATGCAGCCGTCCCCCCTCCCCGCTTCTCTCGCGCACCTGCAGTGGCCTCTCCACAAAACGTCGTGCTGTTCCTTCCTTCTTGCGTCCTTTTCATTGTCTTTCCCGTCTTTATGGCATCTGCCTGCCACCCTTAGCCAGCAGCCGTGACCACCGTCTGTGGGGCGGTCGACTCCTGCACCCTTTCGTGCGACAGACAGCTCGTCGTTCCTCCCACTTATTCGCGGCCGAAACACAGCTCACTTAAAGCGGACTCACACGCCTCTCACCGTGTGCTGTGCGATGGGCCCGCGAAGGAGCCATTGGAAAATGCTCAGGGTTGCCACGCATGGACGACTTTATTGACTTCCTCGGGGACGCCAAGGTGTTTTCCACACTCGACTGCCACTCGGGTTATTGGCAGATTCCATTGATGGACGAGGACCGCGAGAAGACGACCTTCGTTTGAGACAAGTGGGCGTACCGCTACATCCGTCTTCCATTAAATCTGTTGAACGCCCCGGCGACCTTCCAATGAGCCATCGACATGATCCTCGGGGGACTCAAGTGGAAGAGTTGCCTCGTGTATCTCGACGACATCACTGTCTTCTCTCAGTCGGCGAAAAAGCACGTAGAACACCTCCTGGATCTTTTCTCTGCGCTTCGTGGCGCGGGCGTCTCCCTCAAGGCCAAGAAATGCCATTTGTTTCAAGAATAGGTGAAGTATTTGGGCCACATCGTAGGCATTGGGGGCGTTTAAGGAGCTCAAGAGGAGACTCACGGAGGCACCCATCCTCGCTCTACCGCATCGACACGGGGTTTACACGTTGAACACCGACGCGATCGCGGGGCCAGTCGGGGCGGTCCTGCTGCAATAAGAACCCGACCAATGCACGCGGCCCGTGGACAATTGGAGGCTCTCCTTCAACCCGGACGAGCGAAATTTCAGCATGACGGAGCGGGAGTGCCTCGCAGTGCTATGGGCGTCCCGCATCCTCCGTCCATACGTCTAGGGAACGCGCTTCTCGGTGCATACGGACCGCGCGGCGCTCAAGTGGATGCTGCACATAGACGGGGCCCACGAAAGGGTGGATCGGTGCCTTTTGCGTTTGGCGGAGTACGACTACGTGGTGCAGACGCAATCGGGTGCGTCACACCACGCGGCACACACGGTGTCGCGCATCTCAACTCCCGCGAGGGACGACCAGGCGATATTCGACGCGGTACCCTGCCTGGCGCTACCAGACTCGTCGGCCGCGCGGCAGCTACCGCCACAGACGAAGGGAGGGCTTCGATCCCGCCTGACGCTCGCGAAATTCCTCTAGGGGCAAGCAGAGGACGGACGGTGCAAGAATGCCCGAGCGGCCATGGAAAGAAGCGACGAGTCCCAGTTCCACGAGGATGCAAACGGCCTCGTGGTCCGCGCGGCGCCATTGGAAGGGGCCGCGCACGTCTACACGCTGACCCCAATGCGCTACGGAGTGATGATGCGGGAGCAGTATTCACCGCAGGTAGGGCACCCGGGGGCCAGTAAGATGTACATCTGGGTGCGACGGTGATTTTATTGGGAGTCCATGGTGGTGGACGTCTACGCCGCCGTGGCCAACTGCGTGCAGTGCGGGCGGAACCGCGTCGGCACGCGAAAGAATAAGAATTACCTTAAGAAGTTCCCCCCGACGGAGCCGCTGACGGACCTGTGTATGGACGTGCTCGGTCCCCTTCCCCGAGTCGCGGCCGGGAACGAGCGCCTGTTGCTCATCGTGGCTCGCTTTTCCAAGATGACGCGAGCCATCTTCCTTCAGCGGATCCACGCGGAGACCATCACGGCAGCCTTTTTGGACTACTGGGTGGCGGCCTACGGACCCCCGACGACGGTGTTGTCCGATAACGGTCCCTAGTTCCGCTCTATCATCTTCCAAGGGGCTCGCGTACTCTTTGGGATCTCCAACCGGTACTCCACGACGTACCACCTGCAGACGAACGGCCAAGTGGAACGGTACAACCGGAACATCGTGATGCAACTGCGGACGCTCGTCGAGGATCACCAAGACCGCTGAGATGAGCTCTTGTCAATGTTGACGCTGGCCTTCAACAGTCGGCCGCAGCAGAGCACTGGAGTGGGACCCCTTGAGTTTGATGTACCGAGCGGGTACGGAGTCCTTCCGTGGAGCGCATGATGGTTTCCCGACACCCGAGGAGACAGGCGGCAGCCCACGAGCCATCCGCGAGATCATCCGGGCGCGGCTACGTAACCTCATCCACAAGGTACGGCGGTCCCTTACGCTGGCACAGCGGCGGTACAAGACGAAATACAACGATCGCGTAAGGCCGGTCAACAAGGATGTCCAGGCGGGAGACTGGGTCTTCGTCGATGGTCGCGCACGGACCAAGTATGAGCTCAAGACCCGCGCTGCCCGACCCTACAAGGTGCTGTCCCGCGGGGAGGGTACATTCTCGTCGTACATTGGCGGGTACCCGGAGACGGTGAGCAGCGACCACGTGGCGGCCGCGCCGGGCCCGCCGGGGGACCCGCAGACGCTGATTCACAACCTCAAGATACCCCATGAGGCCCGTAACGGGCCGCCAGGAGGGGGGGTGGGGGTCGAATCGAGCGCGCCGCCTGACCGAGGCCCGCGGGCGGCTGAAAACGGCATGACAGCCTCGTAAATAGCTTAAAATATTGCTGTCTTCCCAATTTTGGCCGATGTGGTCAAAGTCAAGAAGGGGTCTGGGTTAACTGCCCATTGGTCAATCGACTTTAGCCGGCTGATTGGATGGCTGAGACGCTGTTTCACACTGTTGATCACCCCTCTTGACATCGACGGGATCGGCCAAAATTGGGAAGACAGCATTAGGCCGCCTGGAGGGGCAGAGGGGGCCGCACCGTGCGCATCGCCGGGCTGGGGCCCGCGACCGACTGGAATAGGCTTTCCGGCCACAAAGCGGCCTACAACAGGCCGCCAGGGCACGGGGGGGGGGTCACATCGCGCGCGCCGCCTGGTCAAGGCCTTTTGGAGACTGAAAACGGCTTTTCAGTCACGTAACCGTCCTAGAACACGCCGCCTGGAGAGGAGGGGGGGTCAGGGGGGAGGTCCTGTTGCGGGCGCAGCCTGGACGGGGCTCTTGGACGTCTGGAATCTGCTGTTCAGCCATGTAACCGGCTTTGAACAGGCCGTCAGAAGGGGACGCTGTCGTGCGACGTACCCGACGCGACGTGGCCGGGTTGCCAGACCACCTCCGTTGTTGAGTCTCACGCAGATAGACGAGGTTCGTGTCATGCTGCAACTCAGAGAGAGGTGGGTCTCGCACAGGCGCATGACTCACCGAGTCATCTGCTACCGACACGTGCTGGACATGGTTTTCAGACAGTGTTGACCACGGACGTCCGCACCGCACGGGTCCGGATGTCTGCTGTCCCTTCCATATTCTCGATCCAATCAGCCTCACTGGCACGTCATCCACAATCTCAACATCTCCCAAACAGGGGACCTGCAGCGTCAACGTCGTGGCGCTCGTTGCGACCGAACATGAACCGACGTGTCGACATTAATGGGCTCCAATCTGGCAGCGACCTCTCGTAGCGAGTTGGAACGGCCTCGATCTGTCCTTATATTTGCCTGGCCTTTAGGACAGGGTGCTCTCAAAGTAGAGTGATGCGCACATATGCTTGGATCAAGGGACTTGCTCTCCGTTTCAGAGGTGGCAGCCTGCATTTGTGTGCTCAGGGATCTGAGGACGTGATAGTGTTGGCAGGGTCGCGATGACGCTAAAAGCTAGTGGAGTTACGTGGTTGAGAAGGATTGTCCTGACACAGGGGTCACTGGGCCCGGACGGCGCCTGCCCCCATATCTAACCCACCGCCCCGAGTTGCGCGCGGCGCCCGCGCGCAGCGACTTCCATGATTTGATGCGCCCACAATGACCCGCTGGTGATCGTGCCTCCGCGCCGGCTTCTGTTGCGGCGTAGCATTCGCGGTTGCTGACGCCATCTAGCGGCGCGGTTGGCGGCACCCCGTCGCGCGGCGGTCGGTCGCACCCGCCCTTCCGTGCGCCGTGCCGGCCGCCCCGCCCGCCATGCGCAGGTGCGCTGCGCGGCGGAGTGACGGGCCCGCCCGTGGGCGTCGCGCGACGCCGGCGGGCCGCCGCCGCTGCGATGGCGGAGGCGGCACCCTTTTCCCCGCCCCACGCCCATCCTGCCACGGCAACGTGGCTGTGTGTGCCCCCGTGCGCGCTCGCCGCCATGGAGCCGGGAGGCGTGCCCAGTGTCGATCCGTCGCTGAGCGCGCCACCGCCCTGAAGGCCAGGGTACTGCACACGCGTGCCTGGAATCACGGAATATAGGGATGTGCCACCCGCGAGTCCGAACGTGCGCCAACCTCTATCTGGAGGAATGTTCTCCTAACTGTGAATGCTATTATTCATTTCAGTTCGTATGAGAACGGTTCTGCGGTTCGTCGGCGTTGGTGGAGCGTTTGCGCATCCATATTCGTCCAACGTGTGAACACGTGCGACGCGTTTACGCCACGTGGAGCAAAAGTTTCGTTCGCACGACGCAATCGGACCTTAGTGTGGCGCGTCGCTACATCTGTAAACGCTTTTGGCGGAATCTGTAATCGCTTGCGTGTGTAATCCATCTGGACCAGAGCGATCGTGAGCCATCGAATGCTGAAACGTGGATATTCTTGATTGGGCGTGCAGATGGGACCATCCAATCAAATGGCCTAGAGGGTGACCATCAAATCGACTAGGGCCATCCATTCTATGCAACGTGGCGGCCTGAGCGTTGAGAACACGAATGGATCCCTACTAGAAGCTTCGCTAATCATCAGTGTGGATCTAACCTCGCTGCCGCCGTTTGTCCAATCAGATAGGGCGCCTCAACGTGCGCAGCAGGATCACGGCAAGTGCCACCTCCTATGCGGGGCGAGGGACCCCGCCCGTACGAAGGATCGGGGCTCCCGGCGCGCAATCAATGGCACAGCAAGCCCGAGGCGGTGCCGTTTCGTAGACGTGTGGAGGCCATCACGCCAAAGCTGACGATTCGGCCTGCCATTGCGTGCTGCAGGTCGGGGGCTTGCGTGGTCGCCCCTGGATGCGATTTGCCCGTAACAGCGTCAGCGGTGGTGCCTTTTTGATTCTTCGCCTGCCGCGTCGTTGCTGCTGGGTGTCCGCTCTGGCAGAACATTGGCAAGCAGACCGCTCGTCGCACGACATCACCCTCCCTCCTGCCCTCCCCAATCTGCTTGCCCCTCTCCTCATCCAATACCGCCCCACCGTTCCGCCCCCCCTTTCCACCATGGCCAAGATCACCGCCATCCACGCGCGGTCCATCTTTGACAGCCGCGGCAATCCAACCGTGGAGGTCGACGTGACCACCGACGGCGGCGTTTTCCGCGCTGCCGTACCGTCGGGTGCGTCGACCGGGCAGCACGAGGCGCTGGAGCTGCGCGATGGGGACAAGAGCGCGTACCTTGGCAAGGGGGTGACGAAGGCAGTGGCCAACATCAAGGATGAGATTGCTCCGGCGCTGCTCGGGATGGACCCGACGCAGCAAGCGGCGATTGACAAGGCCATGATTGACCTGGACGGGACGGCAGGGGGGTTTAAGAAGCGCCTGGGCGCCAACGCCATCCTTGGCGTGTCGATGGCCGTGTGCCGGGCGGGGGCAGCGGCGGCGGGCGTGCCGCTGTACAAGCACATCAACGGGCTGGCGGGGTCGCCCAAGATGCTGTTGCCGGTGCCGAGCTTCAATGTCATCAATGGGGGCTCCCACGCGGGTAACAAACTGGCCATGCAGGAGTTCATGATCCTGCCCGTCGGCGCGACGACCTTCACCGAGGCGATGAAGATGGGCGCCGAGGTGTATCAGACGCTCAAGGGGGTCATCAAGAAGAAGTATGGCCTGGACGCGACGTCGGTCGGGGACGAGGGCGGCTTTGCGCCCAACATCCAGGACAACTCGGAGGGTCTGCAGCTGCTGCTCGAGGCTATTGAGAAGGCCGGGTACACGGGCAAGATCAAGATTGGGATGGACGTTGCGGCGTCGGAGTTCCTCAAGAATGGCAAGTATGACCTCGACTTCAAGAACGAGGCGTCGGACCCTTCGACGCACCTCTCGGGCGACGAGCTGCTGGCAATGTACAAGGAGTTTTACACGAAGTTCCACATCTGCTCCATCGAGGACGGGTTTGATGAGGACGACTGGGAGAACTTTACCAAGATGACCACCGACATGGGGTCGGACGTGCAAATTGTGGGCGACGATCTGCTGGTGACCAACCCCGATCGCATCAAGACGGCCATGGAGAAGAAGGCAGCCAACGCGCTGCTGCTCAAGGTCAACCAGATTGGGAGCATCAGCGAGGCCATTCAGGCCAACAACATGTGCCGCGAGGCGGGCTGGGGGGTGATGGTCAGCCACCGCAGCGGGGAAACCGAGGACAGCTTTATCGCCGACCTTGTCGTCGGCCTCGGCACAGGGGAAATCAAGACGGGTGCGCCGTGCCGGTCTGAGCGGCTGGCCAAGTACAACCAGCTGCTGCGGATTGAGGAGGAGATGGGGGCGGACGCGGTGTACGCGGCGGACAACTACCGCACGCCGTGGAAGGTTTAGAGGGTGAAGGGTGCGCCTGAGTAGGCATTCTTTGTAGTTCGTCAATGCTTGTTTCCCCTTTCTGTATGGGTACCGCAACAGCACCTAGCCCTCGCGTCCGTGCTGCGTTACCTTGCTTCAGAGTGCTCGAGGCGAAAGCGGGCGACGGAGGTCAGTGCTGTGGTGGGATCAGGGACCGTCGCCATGTGTCGACTCGCTTGCTCAATGGGCACCTCATGCGGCGCGTCTCAGGTGCGTCCATGCAGAGGGAGGCACGCCGGCATATGTCGGGGCTCCCTCCAGCCTGGGCCCGTTTACTCAACGCGAACGACGCTGTATATCTTGTTGACGAAGATGTAAGCCGCCGAGAAGCCGATGGTCCCCGTCATCAATGCAAATGCGCTCGACGCGATGGCGCTGTACACAAAGAAGATTGTCGAAGACAGCAGGTGGGTCGACCACTCGAGGCCGCTCTGCATCGTGTAGAACCACAGGCTGTACGCAAACACCCACAGGCCAGAGGAGGCCGTGTAGTTGAAGGCGTTCCACCACCACCTCCAGTCCTCATGCGTCAGCGACAGGTACACGAACACGATGGACACCTGGATTGGTGAAAGCACAGAGCGGCAGGTGGCCAACATAACGAGAGGAGATTGCAATCGATCATCCGGTAGGAGCACAAAGGTATATCGCACAACGCGTCAGCTTGCCCCAATGCGGTTTTCGACCATGAACGCTTGACCACAAAGCGAGCACCAAACGCGAGGAGGGCGCACCATCCGTACGGCCAGCCACAGAACACACGAGATAAAGCATGATGAGTAGCCAACGTACCTCAGCACACGATACAACTAGCAGCGCAAACACGATGAACAGGAACCCAAACATGTAGTACAGCTGCGACGTTAGCACCATCACCAGCTCGATAAACACCACGCCAAAGCACAGGATCCCTGTGGCCAGCGCATACCAGCTCGGGGATACCCCCATGGGCGGCTGTGGGATGGCCCGCGCGATGGCGTTCACCCGCGTCGGCCAGTCGGCGGTCTTGACCTTGTAGCCACCGTACGCCCCCACAATGCAGAGGGGCATCGCCACGAACAACCACAGCGCCAGCAGAAGCAGCAGCGTGAAGAAGCTCACGGACATAGTGCTGCCGGCGGCCCAGAGCATCAGATTGAGCAAGAAGAACAGAGTGCCGACCAGACCCGGGTACGCCATCCCAGCCCCGAGGGTAACCTTCTTGCGGTCCATCCCGCCCCACCGGCCGTACAGCACGGCCGACACAAAGCCGGGCACCGCCCCTGTCAGCGCCCACAGCAGCAGCATCGCGCTCAGCAGACCCCCCCGGTTGGCTGGTGACAGCAGCCCCAGCAGCGCAAACACCAGTGTAATCACCGTCACCGCCGTCACCTGCGCCCCCGTGCCGACCGCAATCGCCAGCGCCGCTGCCCACGTCGGTGCTCGGAACACGTCCCCATGCACCAGCTTCCACCCGGCGTCGTCGGCCAGGTCGTCGTCGCCGTCCAGGCGGTTGTAGCGGGCAAAGTCCGCGTGCACCGTGCGGAGGAGGATGAGCGCCACCATCCCGGCCAGAAAGAGCGCAATCATCACCTGTGAATCCATGGGGCATCCATGCCAGACCACAAGGAAGCGAATGCAAGAGTGTGCACAGCAGCGCAAAGCAGCCACGGGCACCAGAAACGAAGAGGAAAGAGTAGGCTGGTTAGTAACCTGCTCATGGTACAACTACCCAGATGCATATGCCGCATGTTAGACACACAATCTTCCAGACAAACAGAACCTGTACACACCATCCCGCCACTCCAGCCCACACATACCGAGTTGACGACACTGAACCATTGGATCTGCACCTGCGCCGAGTTGGCGTTCAGCAACGCGTCCCAGCGGGTGGCCCACGCACGGTCGCTCTGCGCCCACTCCACGTCGTAGGTGATGGCGTTGGACAAGGCCGCCGTTGTGCTCTTGCCAGCCGTGGACATGGGCACCGCGAGCGGCACGGCCGTTGAGGCATTGACCGGACAAGTGGTGATCTCACCGTCGACCATCTTGTGGGTCACGCTCATCGGCTCAACCTCAAAGCCTACAATCCGGTAGGCAGGCGCACGCGTCGTGCCCGACGCGACAGCTGCAGCGCTTGCGGCTGCCGCCGCCACATCTGTGGCAAACGGCTTGTGGTAGAGCACCCGAAACTTCAAGTGGTTGTACAGGTAGGCCGCCCCGCTGGGGTCGCTGACGCCCAGCGGGTAGCCGAGCATAAATGACGGGGCCGCCTTGGCCGCATCCGCCGCCGCAAGGTTCAATCGCGTCACGACGGGCATATTGTCCAGGTTCAACCGCACCACATACTCGTCTGTGATGCGGCGATGCAGGCGCCGCAGCGGCGCGCCAACAGGAACCTCAAACTCACACAAGACCTTGCAAGTGGTGGGGACGAGCACGTTGAACTCAAAGTCTGTCGGCTGTGCCCGCTCTCCAACCAGTACCTGTCCAAGGCTCAGGTGGCGTTTGTTGCGAGGAAGTCCCGCCGGGGGCTTGCATAGCGGCAAGCTATAAATGTCATACGGCACCTTGTTCTTCGCTGAGGTGAGGCGGGCGGCCAGTACCTCCGCCTTGGCGCCCTCCTCATAGTCCACAGGCGCAATGCCAGGAAGGTAAAAGGCACTAGACGGCGCGGCCGCGGCGACCACGGCGGCGAGAGCCAGAACAGCAACCGTCAGCTTGGCCATGGTTGCGGCAAGGGGCAGGGATCGAACGGGACGGTGACGTCTGCTTTCGTCGTCGGGCGGGCGGCCCCCAGAACTGCCCGACTTGGCCGTGGCGTGCCCTGGGGCGTGCGAGCAACGGGCGGCGATGCGAACAGTCCTTCGCAAGGACCGACGATGTCACACGTTACAGTGTCGGTCCACGCGACTAAGCTCTGGATCCAAGGCAGTACTGCATCTGTTGCGGCTCATTATTTCAAGAACCTGAAGCATAAAGACAGCAGGCAGCTGGGTCAAAGCAAACAAAAACAGCGCATATATCAATACAAGTTCACTGTCAGGTTTGACTACGTCCTTTGTGCGTTTAAGCATTACCGATATCTCATAGTTAATAATAACAGGAATATTCGACACTTTCTTTGGCAGGAGCGATTTATCACCCACTGATGGGCCACCGATGCCTCATAGCCGAGTTCACTGCAAACGGGTTTCTGGGCACTTTTGCAAGGAGTGGTCCCTTGAGTCGATCTGTTCACGACACTCAACAATGCAAGGAGAAGACAATCATACCATAGTGGCACTGAGTGGCCAGCTTGACGAGATGCGCGAACAGTTCTCAGTCCTGGTTGCACATCTCACTTTTGCATTGCGTGTGCACGGGTCCCAAGCGCAATGGACGATCGATTTGAGGGCGACAAGAGTTTAATACATACTGCGACGGGTCAGCGAGACTTCTCGACCGTGCGGCTCTTCGCCTTCCACGCAGGGAGCAGAGCCATGTCTCCCACCGAATGGTGTTGCCAAGAACAATCATGCGTGGAAAGCGAAGAGCGTTGCACTCGTTCGTTCGTGAACGCAAGTTCGATGTGTCGCGTTTGTGAAGCAGAGACCACAGCCTCGCAACACGGACGAAGAATGGTACCCGCGATAAGCACCGGTGGAACGACAGCAGGGCATATGCGTCTGTTGACAGGCGCCACCACCACGATGAGAAGAAGCGTTTTATTGATTCTAAATCAATATTCCAGGCTAAGAAAGGTGGGCGGAGACTACATATCAAAGATCATACAATTAGTTTTGTTTCCATTCCACTCCGAATATGGTTATAGGGTTTTAGGGTGTGAAGCACATGCCTCCATTGATTGAGCAAAAAAGGAGCCAACTTCCGTCTGTTTGGTTGCTGAAACTCTCGCTGTTCGAGGTATATTTAATATTAACTACCTGACTATAATCCCATTCACAAACATGGCTGCTGTCACCAGGACGGCTCTTGAGGCGTTTGCAGTGGATGTTTTTGGACTCCTGCCACGCTCATCCGACACCTGCCTCCGCGATTTGACACTGGCTGCTCCAGGCGACGTCACGTGGAGCAGAGCCGCGACGGTCTGCACCGGCGGGCACGGCGGCGTTGCGCAGTTTTTGCCGCGGCTCGACAAACTGTGCCTGGCAGGTGTGCCCGCTGGTCGCGCCTTGGCGCCGCTGTGGCCGACCTGTATCGGCTGCCGCTATAGCCGGCGCACGACGTTGGGGTGGCAGTGGCGGCGGCGCGCTGCCTGCTTGGGCGCCTGCTGTGCGGAGCTGTCAGCCATGGACGGACAGCGAAGGAGGCCACTGCGGTCCGAGGTATCGGCAGGCAACGGTGTTGGGGGCCATGGTCCGCACTTCACCCGAGGTGCGTCGATGTCTCTGCTTGCTTGTTCATTCCCTGGATAGGGTGATTCTTCTTGCACATCCCGGCTGTAGTGCCTTGTGTTCTGTTCTGCTGATTGCTTCTGGTTCAGGGGCGCTCTGTGACTGGCTGTTGTCTCTGCCGGCGTGGCGTTGCGAATCTATGTGACTGAGCTTCCTGGTTGTAGAGCATTGTCCTGCTTGTCCATCGTTTATCATCTGTACTGACACGATTTCTTTTTTTTTTTGTATCGCTGTTGCGCTGTGTTTCTTTTGGGGTGCCCATGCATCGACTGCACCTTCCCCCCCTGCAATCTGTGCGCCCTACTTTTCGCTTGTCTCCACAGCCCAAGCTGGCACTAGCGTCAATGACCTCCGCATTTACTATGCGTTAACGTTACTCTTGATCGCATTGGCTGTGACAGGCTGGGCCCACACCGACGCGGACTCGGTATGCTCTGCGCGGCAGGCTGCCGCATCGGCACTGGCGGCTTCGGCAGCGGTCAACGGGACGCATGCGGCGGCAGCAGTGGCGCGTCTCAAGCAGAAGGTTGCCAACCTGGACAAGGACGCGGCCATCGCTGCAGCGGTCGAGGATGTGGCGGCGTCGGCATCAGGGAAGCATGCTGATGCGGTGGCGTCGGGGCTGAGTGCCGCCGTCGAGGCGCGTCTGCCACCCTGTGCAGCCGGTGGCTCGGTGCGCGCAAAGAGCTTCCTCATCCTCTTCATGGGCCACAGCGGCAGCACGGCCATGTTGTCAGAGATGACTCAGCACTCATCCATTATGGGCTCCCCTACTGGCCCTGAGCCCATCGATCACCATGAGTACGAAAACGACACCCCCCTGGCCGTGTCTTTCACGCGCAAGTTCCTCGCCGAGGGCATCGCGGCGGGCAAGGTGCCCGGCTTCAAGCTCCGCCCTACCCATATCCTGAACGACCCTGAAGCCTTCCAGTCCATCATTAAGGACTTCGGGGTGCGGTTGATTTGGAACTCTCGTGGCAACTTGATCAAGCAGGCGGTCGGCGAGTACCGGCACCGCTTCCTCAAGGACGACTCGGTTATTGAAGGCCTTCGCGACGGCGAGACGCTGGAGGAGCGGTGCGCCAAAGGGGCGTGCTCCTTCAACATCACCGACATGCCCTTCTTCCACAATGTGCTTCGGGACCTGGAGAACAACGACCGGCTGGTGGAGAAGGCGATGGAGGCCCTGGGCTCCGACGGCTGTGTCCTGCCTGTGCCTTACGAGGAGTATCTCTATGGGCGCGCTTCCACCATGGCGCGCATTTATCGCTTCTTCGGTCTTCCCGTGGAGGATCACCCGCCAAACCGCCAAAAGGCGACGCACGACAGCATGTGCGAGGTGGTTAGCAACATGGACGACCTGTGCGACGCCTTCTACGGTTGTCCGGACCTGCGCTGGATGTTTGATGACTGGCGCACGGGGTGCAAGTGCTCCGTACTGCCCGTGTCGCGCTTCCGCCCAACCGGGGGGTACTGCGACCTGACTAAGCGCCTCCCCACGGATGTACGACCTGTGGGTGTGGCTGCAGCTGCGTCCACGTAGAGGAAGTGTAGCGGGTGTCGTCTGCAGAAGGGGGCTGTGGCCTCTGCCAGAGGTTCTCTCCGCATAGCTGCTGCCGCGACACTTCTGCGTACGCGAGGTTGCTTGTGTGCATTTCATTTTATTGTCGTTAGTCTTGGTGACGGCTACGAGTCTCTTCAGCTTTACTGCTTTGGATTCCTTCTACATACTCACTTTTTGGCATTTGACTCCGTAGCAACTCTTGTCTGTTGTTTCTTTGTGAATCTGGTCACTGCGCTGACAATCCGAGCTGACACCATGGTCATATCTGCCAACGACCGACTGTAGGGCCGACTTGCCTCATGGGTTAGCTAGCAGACGCCACAAGACCGGCCCTTCACTCTTGCAAGTTGGGGAGACCCTACTCGTAAAATCCTGTACGGTCCAGTGGAAGCGGTGTGACCGCGTAGCGTCGATGTACCAGTGACGACGTATGCCGCACCGCCAGCCAGGGACCATGGTCACAGTCTGACGCGGCACCTTTGCATCACGCGCGGGTGGCACGGGCGCCGGCCCTTTCCACGTGCACCCCCACCCCGGAGCGTCTAGAACGCGTCAGCATCGCCCGTGCCGGCAGCGCACAAGCCATTCTGATACTGAGCGGCGACCGGCCTCGCAACATGGAATCAAATCACTGCGCACGCACGCGAGCCGGCGCTGCTGCCCGCGAGCAACGGCGGCCGGCCTCGCAACGTGACACGCTCAGCGCCCACGTTGCCACTCTTGCTGGCACCGGCGAGTGTCCACCACCACCACCCCCCACCCGCCCGTCCCCCCCCCACGTGGACGGGTTCCCCATCGACTGGGAAAGCCTCGCCCCCCTCCGATGCCGGCAACCCAACGCTGCTGCCTCAGTGGCCGCCCCAATTTTGACAGACGAGCCGCTCGCCGTCACGTCTGCGTCGCCGCCCATGCCCCCGTTTCCACCGTGGGGCGCATCGGCCGAGCCGCCGCCGCTGCCGCCGCCGCCGCCACCGCCGCCGCCGCCACCGCCGCCGCCGCCGCCAAACGATACATCGTCGCCGGCTGGCGGCAACGACCTCAGCCGCCGCGCTGCCCACGGCTGTCGGCCGCTGCAACGTTGTTACGTCGTCCGGCTGGGGGAGGCGGCGCGACGTGACGACCGTCAGAGCGCCAGCGGCTGCAGGGGGCGCCGTCGCGGGCGTGACAGGCACTGCATGCGACGGGAGGAGGATGGCGACGAGGGAGTCCCTGGCGGTGGCGGCGCCGTCCCCAATCTCGACACATGCCAGCTGTCGGCGGCGGGCGCCGCCGCCTGCACGGTCGGCCACAAAGAACAGTGCGGCCGCCGCCGTGCGCAAGCGAACCATGTGCTACAGCAAACACTCATGTGGCCAACGGGCGGGAGCACGCCCAGCGTCCAAAGGTGAAGCACGGGCAGACAGTTGTTCCACCCACACTGGCAGCGGCGGGATGCAGGGGCGCAACCCCAGGCAAGAAGTAGCGGGGCGAAGACGAAGTGAGAGATGGGCTGCACCATTGCCGCCCAGTCGAGGTACTCGGCAAACACACCAACACATACGAGGTCCGTGCCCTCGAGCCGCCATCTTCATGACCCAATCGCTGCGGTCCTGCAGGCGCTCTGCACGACGTCTGGCCGCCGACGACGTGGATGGCCGCCCTCCTCACCCCCTTCTCGCCACTGCACAAGGCCATGGCACCCCCACGCACTTCAATAGATGTATAGGTGCGCCACGCTGAAGAAGAGCGACCAAAAGAGCAGGTAGGACAGCAACAGGGAGCGTTCCAAACATGCGCCGACGCCCAGCGCTGCCGCGGGGCGGTTCCAGTACGCGCTCGGCGCCGCACCCGCCTTGGCCACCGCCAGACCCGATGTGGTCGCCATCAACAACACGTAGAAGAGGCCTCCGTACACACCCCGGAGGCCGAGAATGCCTGCGGTGGCCCCACCGACGACCGTGGCAAAGGTGCGGCTGACGGGGTGTCGCAAAAAGAGTGCGGGAAGGCGGAGGAGGCAGGAGGGAGCGGCAGCCACAGCACGATGAGCAAAACACACAAAAAGTGGCGTCCATACGAGGCGCGCAGCCAGAGAGAAAACAATCGATGTACTCGATGGAGTCCACGTCAGCGCCGGCTGACCCCACGCGATACGGAGAAAAACAAAACCAAACGTCGGCGGTTCGTAATGGGCAGCTCCAAGCACGGTTCGGAACGAGCAAGTAGCAATTCATACCAGGTTTGAACAAGCCGGGCATTGTGGGCGTTGGCAGCGAGGGAGCTCTGTCCTGCAGAAACCAAAAGGACACGCGCGGGGAAGCAAAAGCAAGGAGCAGACCAGACCGTCAGGCAGTCTGCCCTCCGCACCGACCAAAGGCACAACAGCTGGTCGCGCGAGAGAAGGCCACTCGACTCGGCCACTCGGGAGGGAAACGTACTGCTCGCCATGGTGTGGGTGGTACGTCTGGATACGGGGACACGCTTCACGTCGGGCAGTTCAAAGCTCGCCCACGGACGAGTTGCAGCATGCAGCCTGCGCAGTGGTGCTTATCGTGTGTCACGCGCAAACGCGTTTTTCTGGTAAATGTTTTCGCGTGGGTGAAATCGATTCGACTCGTCTGAATGTGAAGATTGATCAAGGGCCGGTTCCGGACGAAAAAAACGGTCGTTGGCAAGTTGCTGTTGACTCTGCCAAGACAACGCTGCACGCGTGGAAAGGGCGGCCAAGTACGGCCCAACGCGTTGATCTTCGTCAATTCCAGGCACGTGCGTGCAATACCCTGGCCTTCAGGGAGGTGGCGCGCTTGGCGACGCATCGACACCGGGCACGCCGGCCGACTCCATAGCCGCGAGCGCGCATGGGGGCACGTACAGCCACGTTGCCGTGGCGGGGGAAACGTGGGGCGGGGAAAAGGGTGCCGCCGCCGGCACCGCAGC
>ENA-ORXT01002251-ORXT01002251.1-marine-metagenome-genome-assembly--contig:-NODE-2251-length-23527-cov-7.403412_pt1 | contig 23527 bp, 16 predicted proteins | sample MGYA00237868_ERZ511482 | MGnify/ENA metagenome assembly ERZ511482
GAGGCGATGAAGGTCTCCGACGGTCGCGCGCTCCTGCTCGACAGCTATCTGAGTGGCGCCATCGAGGTGGATGTGGATGCGCTGGCCGACGGAACCGACGTCTTCGTCGCGGGCGTGATGGAGCATATCGAACAGGCGGGCATCCATTCGGGCGACAGCGCCTGCTCCCTGCCGCCCCATACGCTGGGCGCGGACGTCATCGAGGAACTCAAGCGCCAGACGGGACTGCTGGCCGAGGGTCTGGGCGTGCGCGGCCTGATGAACGTGCAGTTCGCGATAAAGGGCGCGGATATCTACATCCTCGAAGTGAACCCCCGCGCCTCGCGCACCGTGCCCTTCGTGGCCAAGGCCATCGGCGTCCCCATCGCGAAAATCGCCGCGCGGATCATGGCGGGCGAGAAGCTGGCCGATATCGACCATCTGCCCGGCCCGATCAACCACGTTGCCGTCAAGGAAGCCGTCTTCCCCTTCGCCCGCTTCCCCGGTGTGGATACGTTGCTGGGGCCGGAGATGCGCTCGACGGGCGAGGTCATGGGTCTCGATCTCGGCTTCCGCCGCGCGTTCCTCAAGGCGCAGATCGGCGCGAGCGCGACGCTGCCCGAAGGCGGCACCGCGTTCGTCTCGGTCAAGGATGCCGACAAGGAAGGCGCGGTCGAGATCGTGCAGCGTCTGGTCGGTTCGGGCTTCCGCATCCTCGCGACCGACGGCACCGCGCGCTACCTCACCGACCGGGGCCTTTCCGTCGAGCGGGTCAACAAGGTGATGCAGGGCCAGCCGCATATCGTCGACCGGATGAAGGACGGCGACGTGCAGATGGTCATCAACACGACCGAAGGGGCCGAGGCGATTCGCGACAGCTTCGACATCCGCGCCACGGCGCTGAAGATGAAGACGCCGTATTTCACCACGGCGGCGGGCGCGTCGGCTGCGGCGGCGGCGATCGACAACCTGCGCGACGGAGCGCTTGCAGTTGCGCCGCTCCAGTCCTACTTTCAATCCCCGTGAATGGAGTCGCCCGGTGGGCGGCTCGTCTTTTGTCGATTGAAGCCCGCCGCCGAACGGCAAAGGGTTGGAGCACTGACGACCATGGATAAAGTCCCCATGACCGCGCCCGGTTTCGGACGCCTCGAATCCGAGCACAAGCAGCTCAAGTCGGTGGAGCGCCCGGCGATCATCAAGGCCATCGCCGAGGCCCGCGAGCATGGCGACCTGTCCGAGAACGCGGAATACCACTCCGCGCGCGAGCGGCAGAGCTTCATCGAAGGGCGCATCCTCGAACTCGAAAGCCTGATGACGCGTGCCGAGGTGATCGATCCCGCGACGCTGGACGGCAAGACGGTCAAGTTCGGGGCGAAGGTGACGATCGTCGACGAGGACACGGACGAGGAGAAGACCTACCAGATCGTCGGCGAGGCCGAAGCCGACATCGAGTCAGGTCTCCTCAACCTCAACTCGCCCCTCGCCCGCGCCCTGATCGGCAAGGAAGAGGGCGACAGTGTCGAGGTCTCCACGCCCGGCGGCGGGCGCGGTTACGAAATCGTGACGGTCGAGTACAGCTAGGACAGGGCGGCATCCTCCGGTTTCGGTGGCCTTTGCAGTTTCCTTTTGAAATCGTTTCCATCGTATGCGGTTCGTAATGAACCGGTGATTCAACTTAAGAAGACGTTTAGATTTCAGCGCTATGATGGCCGGACAAGCCTTCTGATGGAGAGTTGTTCATGACCCTTCCCGCATCGCTGACGCCGCCGCTTTCCTATGTGAACAGGGCGCCGATATCCATGGACGATACGGGTCGCGGACGGGCCGCGAGGGCCGACGCTCCGGGCGCCGTCGATACCGTTACCGGGATGGCGGGGCGCGATGCCGCGTCGCTGCGTCGGGGGTCGGTTTCGGTCGGATCGCAACCCGGCGATACGCCCCTGTCCGGAGACAGGAAACCGGCGGTCCCGGTCGATACGGGCAGTGTCGATACGGGCAACGACGAAGCGCGGTCGTCGACGACTCTCGAAAACACGGCGCTCAGCCTGCGCCGCGTCCTCGATATCCGCGCCCGCTCCGAAACCGCCGAACTGGTCGAGCTGCCGGTCCCCGTGACCGAAATCCTGCGCATCTCGCTGGGTGGTTCGTCGGTGGAGCCGCTGGCGGCCATCAACGCCAAGTCCCTGTACGAAGGCGCGCAGGAGCTTTTCTCCGGCGCCGCCCCGTATTCATCGCGTCAGGCAGCCGCTCCGGCGCTCCGGGCCGCATGAGCCGGTCGCGCTTCTGACGGACGGCGCTATTCCCGGAACCGCAGGTTCTCGCGCGACAGGTCCGCGACCGAGCGGCATCCCATCAGGCGCATGTCGCGCTCGATCTCGGCCTTCATGAGGTCCAGCGCCCGCTCCACCCCCGGCTGACCGGCCGCCGCCAGGGCGTAGAGATAGTAGCGCCCCAGTCCCACGGCCTTGGCCCCCATCGACAGCGCTTTCAGCACATGCGTACCGCGCTGCACGCCGCCATCCATCATCACGTCGATCTCGCCGCCCACCGCGTCGACGACCTCGCCCAGCTGGTCGAAGGCCGAGCGCGAGCCGTCGAGCTGGCGCCCGCCATGATTCGACAACACGATGCCGGTGCAGCCGATATCGACCGCCCGCCGCGCATCCGCCGCGCTCATGATGCCCTTTAGGCAGTATTGCCCGCCCCAGAATTCCACCATCTCCGCCACGTCGTCCCACGTCATCGACGGATCGAGCATCTCGGTGAAGTACCGTCCGATGGACAGCGCGCCCCCGCTCATGTCGACGTGGTCGTCCAGCTGGGGGAGGGCGAATTTCTCGTGGGTGACGTAGTTGATCCCCCACATCGGCTTGCGCGCGAACTCGTAGAGGCCGCCGAGCGTCAGGCGGAACGGGATGGAGAAGCCGGTGCGGAGATCGCGCTCGCGGTTGCCGCCCGTGATCGAATCGACGGTGAGCATCATCACCTCGACCCCCGCTTCCTTGGCGCTTTCCATCATCGCGCGGTTCAGGCCGCGATCCTTGTGGAAGTAGAACTGGTAGCATTGCGGGTTGTCGAACTTGCGCCGCACTTCCGCGAGGCTGGTGGTGCCGAGCGAGGACACGCCGAACATCGTGTCGTGCTTCGCCGCCGCCGCCGCGACCGCGTTCTCCCCGTCGTGGTGGAACAACCGCTGGAGCGCGGTGGGCGAGCAGTAGACGGGCAGGGCGAGCTTCTGCCCCATCACCTCCACCGACAGATCGATATCCCTCACCCCGGCGAGGACACTGGGCACGAGATCGCATTCCTCGAAGGACGCGGTATTGCGCCGATACGTCCCCTCGTCATCCGCGCCGCCGTCGATGTAGTTGAAGATCGGCCCCGGCAGACGCTTGCGCGCCAGCGTGCGGAAATCGTGGAAGTTGTGGCATTGGGACAGGCGCATGGCGGGTCATCCGGCTTGAGGGCGGGTCTATGCAGCCTAGCGTCACCCCGTGCCCCGCGAAAGTGCCTAAAGGTCGCCGAAGACCGACCACCCCGTCTCCCGCGCCAGCATCTCCAGCGCCAGCGTCCCGAGGCGCGAATTGCCGACCGCGTTCAGCCCCGGCGACCACACGGCGACGGATGCCTTGCCCGGCGCGACGGCGAGGATGCCGCCGCCCACGCCGCTCTTGCCCGGCAATCCGACCTCGAACGCGAACTCGCCGGAGCCGTCGTAATGGCCGCAGGTCAGCATGAGCGAGTTGATCCGCCGCGCGCGGGACGGCGTGATGAGGGCCGCGCCTCCCGGCACCGTCCGCCCTGCAAACGCGAACATGCGTCCCGCGCGGGCCAGTTGCTCGCAACTCATGGCGATGGCGCATTGGCGGAAGTAGACGGCGAGGGTGTCGTCGGGGTCGTGATGGATATTGCCCGCCGAGCGCATGAAATGAGCGAGCGCGCGGTTGCGATAGCCCGTATCGCGCTCCGACGAGGCGACCGCTGCGTCGATGTCGATGGTGTCGTCCCCTGCCGCCCGCCTGACGAAATCGAGGATCGCGCCGACCGTCTCCTTCGGCCCGCGCCCGGCCAGCAGGATGTCGGACACGACGATGGCGCCCGAATTGATGAGCGGGTTGCGCGGGATTCCCTGGTCGGATTCGAGCTGGATGATCGAGTTGAACGGGTCGCCCGACGGCTCGCGCCCCACCCGGCTCCAGCACGCCTCGCCCAACCGTTCGAGGGCCAGCGACAGCGTGAAGACCTTGGAGACGCTCTGGATCGAGAACGGTTGCGCCGCATCCCCCGCCGAGGCCATACCCCCGTCCGCCGTCGCCACCGCGATGCCGAACTGCCCGGGGTCGATGCCGGAGAGTTCGGGGATGTAGTCGGCGACCTGTCCACGTTCGGTCTCGCGCGCCATGGCGGCGGCGATGCGGTCGAGGACGGGTTGCAGCGTTTCGGCGTTCATCGGGGTTTCACCAGCTGCCATTGCAGATGCGCCTTCACGGTCGGCCATTCGGGGGCGACGATCGAATAGACCGCCGTATCGCGGATCGTGCCGTTCGCCATGATCATATGCGCGCGCAGGATGCCGTCGAGTTTCGCGCCCAGTCGCTCGATGGCGCGGCGGCTCTGATGGTTGATGTGATGCGTGCGGAACTCGACGGCGATGCAGTCCAGTTCCTCGAACGCATGGCGCAGCAGCATCGCCTTGCATTCGGTATTGAGCGGCCCGCGCTGCGCCGACCGGCGTACCCATGTCGAGCCGATCTCGACCCGCCGCGCGCTGGTATCGATGTTCATGTAGGTCGTCATCCCGACCGCCTTGCCCGCCACATCGAGCACCGCGAAAGGCAGCATCGTCTCGGCCTCGCGCAGGGTCAGCCGCCGCGCGATTTCGCCGGGGACGGCGTCGGGGGCGGGGACGGTCGTGTACCAGAGTTCGTGCAGGTCGCCATCCGCCGCCGCCTCGGCAAGTTCTCCCGCGTGGTCGGGCGACAGGGGGACGAGCGCGGCATGGGTGCCGTGCAGTTCGACGGTCGGGGGCCATGGGTCGGTCATCGCGGGCCTCGGTTCGGTACCGGCGCACCGAACCACGCCTGTCAGTTCGCGTCCAGTTCCCTGCGCCGCATCGGCATCGCGTCGATCTCTCCGTTGAAGACGGTGGCGGGGACCGGCCCGCGCTCGCGCGCCTTCTCGCCGCCGTCGAGGCCGATGAGGATCACGGTGAACCCGTCCGGTCCGAAGCGGCGGCGCAGGACGGAATCCGCGTTCGTGTCGACGATCACCACGTTGCGCCGCTCCCGCAGGGCATCGGCGACGTCCGCGAAATCGGCCACCTGCCGGGCGAGGTGCGGGTCGGCGGCATCGGCGAAGACGAGGATGGGCCGCGCCTCCCAGCGGTAGGCGTCGAGCGTATCCCCGGGACCGGCGAGGGCCATGAGGCCCGCGAAGAGGGCTATCGTCTGTTCCATGGGATGGAAGATAGGGGCGTCACGGCCCCCGGCAACTACTCCCCGTTCCAGCCGTACCCCAGATGATCGAAGGGCCGCCCCGACAGCCCGTAGACCGTGTCGCGCAGGAAATCCATGAGCGCGACCGGATCCCCGCGCCGCGCCTCGATCTCCGTGCGCGGGATCGCCTCACCGATGCTCAGGCGCACGGGGCGGGCGATGCCGAGGCGGAACTCGTTGATGAGGAGGGCGACGCGCAGGGTCTGGCTGACATGGGTGACGGCCTGGAACAACCGGCTGTTATGCCCCTCGAAATGCAGCGGCACGACCTGCGCCCCCGGATGCAGCGCCAGCTTCGCGGTGAAGGTCTTCCAGCGCGGGTCGATAGGCTGGCCGAAGGGCGTGGTTGCCGTCGACACCGCCCCGCCGGGGAAGATGGCGACGGCCCCGCCAGCGCCCAGATGCGCCAGCGCCGCGCGCCGGGTTGCCACGTTGAGCGCGTGTGCTGCACGCGTTCCGCCGAAATCGATGGGCAGCAGATGCGCGTCGATCTCCGGCGCGCGGCGGAAGACGCTGTGCGCGACGATCTTGAAGTCGGGGCGGCGCATCGACATCAGGCGCCCCATGGCGAGGCCGTCGAGGATGCCGAACGGATGGTTCGCGACCACCACCGTCGGCCCGGTCGCGGGGATGCGCTCGGGCGATCCCTCGACGATATCGAGCCGCACGCGAAACCGCTCCTGCATCACCGCCCAGAAATCGCGCCCCGCCGCCACGTCCCGCTCGTAGTCGCGCACCATTCGCAGCAGTCGCGGACGGCCGCTGAGGTTCTCGATGGCGCGGATGACGCGCTGCGCGATCGGGGAGGACGTCGACCACGCGTAGCTGATCTCGGAGGGTGCGGACATGGGCTTTCGATACCGTGAGAAAATGCTGGACTGAACGGATGCGATAGCACACGACCCGTAACGTTGCGATGACGCTCGGCGCGAGGGATTTTGCCGTGGAAGAAACCTACGATTTCATCGTCGTCGGCGCAGGATCGGCGGGCTGCGCGCTCGCCGCGCGGCTGAGCGAGGACGGGCGCCATACGGTGCTGCTGCTGGAGGCGGGCGGCTCCGACCGGCGCTTCATGATGCAGATGCCGCTCGGCTACGGGCGCATCTTCCACGACGCGCGCGTGAACTGGAAATACGAGACGGAGCCGGTGCCGGGCCTGAACGGCGCGCGCAGCTACTGGCCCCGGGGCAAGGTGCTGGGCGGATCGTCCTCGATCAACGCGATGGTCTACGTGCGCGGACATCCGCGCGATTTCGACGGCTGGGCGGTGCCGGGCTGGGACTGGGGGTCGGTCGCGCCCGTGTTCCGGCGCATGGAGGACTGGCAGGGCGGGGGCGAGGACCAGATGCGCGGCAAGGGCGGGCCGCTGCCGGTCACCGATACGCGCGGCATGGTGCACCCGCTCTGCGACACGTATCTGGATGCCGCGCGCGAGGCGGGGCTGGGCGTGGCCGAGGACTACAACGGCGCGTCGATGGAGGGCGCGGCGCTCTACCAGATCACGACGAAGGGCGGATGGCGCGCGAGTGCGGCGCGCAGCTATCTGCGCCCGGCGATGCGCCGTCCCAACCTGCGCGTCGTCACCCGCGCCCATGCCGAGCGCGTCGAGATATCGGACGGGCGGGCGACGGGCGTGCGCTATCGCCGGGGCGGGTCGGTGCGCGTGGCGAGGGCGCGGCGGGAGGTGATCCTGTCAGGCGGCGCCATCGCCTCGCCGCACCTGCTGATGCTGTCGGGGATCGGGCCGGGGGCGGCGCTGGCCGGGCAGGGCATCGCCGTGGTGCACGACGCGCCGGAAGTGGGGCGCAACCTTCAGGACCATCTCGGCTACGATCACCTCTATCGCTCCACCGTGCCGACGATGAACCAGATGCTCGGCCCGTGGCACGGCAAGCTGCGCGAGGGGTTGCGCTTCCTGCTGACGCGCAAGGGACCGCTGGCGCTCAGCCTCAACCAGGCGGGCGGCTTCGTGACGCTGGGGGAGGGGGAGAACGGCCCCGATCTCCAGCTCTACTTCTCCCCCGTCAGCTATACCCGCGCCCCCGTCGGCACCCGCCCGCTGATGTCGCCCGACCCCTTTCCCGGCTTCCTGCTCGGCTTCAACCCCTGCCGTCCCACCAGCCGGGGCCATATCGCCTTGCGCCCCGGCGATCCGGGGGGGACGCCCGAAATCCATCCCAACTATCTCGACACCGACCACGATTGCCGCCTGATGATCGAGGGGACGCGCCTGATTCGCCGTCTCGCCCGGACGGCGGCCTTTGCCCCGGTCATCGACACGCGCATCGTCCCGCCGGAAGACGACGAAAGCGACGAGGCGATCCTCGCCCATGTCCGCTCGGCGGCGTGGACGGTGTTCCACGGCTGCGGCACCTGCCGCATGGGGACCGATGCCGCCTCGGTGGTCGACGAACGGCTGCGCGTGCGCGGGGTCGGGGGCCTGCGTGTCGCCGACGCGTCCGTCTTTCCCGCCATGCCCAGCGGCAATACCAACGCCCCGTCCATCATGGTCGGCGAGCGCGCGTCGGACATCATTCTCGAAGACTGTCGATGATAATCGTCGACGAAAGCGGGCCGGGACTTAGATAAGGGGCAGTCCTGCGACGATATCGCGCCGGATCGCATCCAAAACGGCGGGAACATCCGCGTCGATTAAGTCTTTGGTCACATCAATGACTTAAACACTTGTTAACGGTCTCCCAACTTCTTCTTTACGGATATCCAGTATGGCGACGACGACGGGCAACCTGCCTACCCTCAGTTCGGATAACGGCCTCAGCCGCTACCTCTCCGAAATCCGCAAGTTCCCGATGCTGGAAAAGCAGGAGGAATTCATGCTCGCCAAGGCGTGGGCGGACCATGGGGATACCGAGGCGGCGCACAAGATGGTGACGTCCCACCTGCGCCTCGCGGCCAAGATCGCCATGGGGTATCGCGGCTACGGCCTGCCGATTTCCGAGGTGATCTCGGAAGCGAATGTCGGCCTGATGCAGTCGGTCAAGCGTTTCGATCCCGACAAGGGTTTCCGCCTCGCGACCTATGCGATGTGGTGGATTCGCGCGTCGATCCAGGAATACATCCTGCGGTCGTGGTCGCTGGTCAAGATCGGCACGACCGCCAGCCAGAAGAAGCTGTTCTTCAACCTGCGCCGCGCGAAATCCAAGCTCAGCGCGCTGGAAGACGGCCAGCTACGCCCCGAGCAGGTCGCCAGCATCGCGAAATCGCTCTCTGTCTCCGAGGATGACGTGGTAATGATGAACGGCCGCATGGGTGGTGGCGGCGACGCCTCGCTCAACGCGCCGATGCGCGGGGGCGGCGACGATGGTGGCGCGGCGGAGTGGATGGACTGGCTCCCCGACGAGGAATCGGACCACGCCGCCGAGCACGCCAATACCGAGGAGCATGACAAGCGCATGGACTTGCTCGGTCAGGCCATGGAGACGCTGAACGAGCGCGAGCAGCATATCCTGCGCGAACGGCGGCTGCGCGACGATCCGGTGACGCTCGAAGACCTGTCGAACGTCTACGGCGTCTCGCGCGAGCGCATCCGTCAGATCGAGGTACGCGGGTTCGAGAAGCTTCAGCAGAAAATGCGCGAACTGGCCGTCGGCGAAGGCATGATCGAATCCGAACCCGCCTGAGCCGTCACATGTAGGCGAGCCATAGCAGCACCGACCCCAGTCCGAGGCGATAGATTACGAACGGCGTCATCGTCGCCTCGGCGATATACCCCATGAACACCCGGATCGCGACCAGCGCCGCGATGCAGGACAGGGCGGCGGCGATGATCGCGTCTGCGCCGAGCTGGGCATTGCCCGACTTCACGATATCGACGGCCCCGACCGTCCCCCCCGCCAGAATGGCCGGGATCGCCAGCAGCATGGAGAACCGCGCGGCTTCGGTCCGCGAGAGGCCAAGGAAGCGCGCGGCGGTCATGGTGATGCCCGACCGGCTGGTCCCGGGAATCAGCGCGACTGCCTGCGCCATCCCGACCATCACCGCCTCGCCCCAGCCGGTGCTTTCCAGCGTCCGGCGCGTCGGCATCCAGCGGTCGGCGATCCACAGCAGGATACCGAAGATCAGCGTCGTCCACCCGATGATCCTGAACGCCCGCCCGCCCACATCCGAGCGCATCCATTCCATCATCCCGATCTCGTGGAACACGATGCCGAGGAGGATGAGCGGGATCGTCGCGATGACGAGATTGCGCGCGAGCCGGGCCGCGACGGTCGAGAAGCGGCCCCGCGCGATATCCGCCACCCCGACGAACCCTTCGCCCACATCGCGGCGAAACGCGATCAGCACCGCGACCAGCGTCCCCACATGCACCGCCACGTCGATCAGCGGTCCCTGATCCACGCTGCCGGTGATCTTGGGCGCGAGGATCAGATGCGCGCTCGAACTGATGGGCAGGAATTCCGTGATGCCCTGAACGAGGGCGACGAGGACGAGATGAAACACGGTCATGGAACTGGCCCCGGATGGTTCTGTCCCGCCGCTATAGGCTCAATACCGATGGCCGGGCAATCGAGACTACCGTATTCGCTCCCATTCCTTTCCGAACCATTTGCGGCGGTAGCGTTTTTCGTCGTTGCAGATGGAACAGGCGAAGACATGGACGCGATGGGATTTGAAGAATGCGAACTTGGTTCCATGATAATTCATTGTCGGACGCGCTTCGTGCCCGTCCTTCCCGATGACTGCCTGGCAGGCCGGGCTGGAGCAGAAGACGGTGAAGGACCGGATATCGCTGCCCGTACCGGCGCGGGAGGGCGCCATCTTGGGGTCCTGATTGAGGGGGCGATACGAACGTGATCCATTCGGCATGGCTATTCTCCGTCTCTCTACCACCGTCGTTGGTCTTGATGTGTTTTACAACCGTACAATGAACGAATTCAAGAGTGAACAGGCGATGCCACGGTATAGGTCACTGTTGCTGTCCTTTTTGCATCTCGAAACTTGCAACAAGCGGAAGTCGACGTTATGCAAGGCGTCCGTTTCCAGAATAATAGGGTGTGGTCGATGACTAAAATGCTCAAGTTCGTCGACGTGGAACGCGACACGCCTGAAAAGCGCGCCGCCGAAGCGCGCAAGGAAGATTTCCAGGAAATCTACCGCGAATACGCGACGAACAAGGCTGCCGAGCAATCCGCGCGCTGTTCGCAATGCGGCGTGCCGTTCTGCCAGTCGCACTGCCCCCTGCACAACAATATTCCCGATTGGCTCAAGGCGACCGCCGAGGGGCGGCTCGAAGAAGCCTATGAGTTGTCGCAGTCGACGAATACCTTCCCCGAGATCTGCGGTCGAATCTGCCCGCAGGATCGGCTGTGCGAAGGCAATTGCGTGATCGAGAAATCGGGCCATGGCACCGTCACCATCGGCGCGATCGAGAAATACATCACCGATACCGCGTGGCAGGAAGGCTGGATTAAGCCGGTCAAGCCGCGTACCGAGCGCGCCGAGAGCGTGGGCATCATCGGCGCCGGGCCGGGAGGCATGGCCGCCGCCGACGCCCTGCGCCGCAAGGGCGTGCAGGTCACGATCTACGACCGCTACGACCGCGCTGGCGGGTTGCTGACCTACGGCATTCCCGGCTTCAAGCTGGAGAAGGACGTGGTCATGCGCCGCGTGCAGCAGCAGGAGGAGAGCGGCATCGCGTTCGAGCTGAACTGCGATATCGGCACCGATATCTCCTTCGCGGACCTGCGCGAGAAGCACGATGCCCTGCTCATCGCGACCGGCGTCTACAAGACGCGCGATTTCGGCGCCCCCGGTTCGGGCGCACCCGGCATCGTGCAGGCGCTCGACTACCTGACCGCCTCCAACCGCAAGAGCTTCGGCGACACGGTCGACGGGTTCGAGACGGGCGTGCTGAACGCGGAAGGCAAGAACGTCGTGGTCATCGGCGGCGGCGATACAGCCATGGATTGCGTGCGGACCGCCGTGCGTCAGGGAGCCAGGGCCGTCACCTGCCTCTATCGCCGCGACCGGATCAACATGCCCGGCTCGATGCGCGAGGTCGCCAATGCGGAGGAAGAGGGCGTCGTCTTCGGCTGGCTCTCCGCGCCCAAGGCGTTCGAGGGCGGCGATAACGGCGTGACCGGCGTGCGCGGCATCCGCATGCGCCTCGGCAATCCCGGACCCGACGGCCGCCGCGCGCCGGAGGAGGTGGAAGGCTCCGACCACCTGATCGACGCCGATCTGGTGGTCAAGGCGCTGGGCTTCGAACCCGAAGACCTGCCCAGGCTCTGGGACCAGCCCGAACTCGAAGTCACGAGCTGGGGCACCGTGAAGGCCGATTTCCGCACCAAGCAGACCGCCATGCCCGGCGTGTTCGCCGCCGGCGACATCGTGCGCGGCGCCTCCCTCGTCGTCTGGGCCATCCGCGACGGGCGCGAGGCGGCGGATTCGATCATGGCCTATATCGACGGCGAGGCGAAGGGCGAGCGCGTCGTCGGCGACGGCACCGCGTTCGTCGTCGCGGCGGAATAGGGCGTTTTTCGGCGGAGCCGCGCCGGCATGGCCGGTCCGCCCGCGTCCGGCTGAAAAAGACATTCTCGACATGGTCGGCATTGCCGAAGAGGGAAAAGCACAATGAGCACCGAATTCACCCCCCCCGGCCCGGACGGACACCCCGCCATCGGCATGTACGACCCCTCGCAGGAGCGTGATGCCTGCGGGGTCGGCTTCGTCGCCGCCATCGACGGGGTGCCGCGCCGCGACGTGGTCGAAAAGGGGATCGAGGCGCTGAAGGCCATCTGGCACCGGGGCGCGGTCGATGCCGACGGCATGACCGGCGACGGCGCGGGCATCCACCTGCAAATCCCGCAGGGCTTCTTCAAGGACCACATCCGCCGCACGGGCCACGAACCGCAGAAGGGCCTGCTCGCGGTCGGCATGATCTTCCTGCCCCGCGCCGATTTCGGGGCGCAGGAACGCTGCCGCGCCATCGTGGAGACCGAAATCCTGCATTTCGGCTATCGCATCTACGGCTGGCGTCAGGTGCCGGTGAACACCTCGGTCCTGGGCGAGAAGGCCAATGCCACCCGCCCCGAGATCGAGCAGATCATGGTCGCCAATACCACCGGCACCGACGAGGAGGCGTTCGAGCGCGACCTCTACATCATCCGCCGCCGGATCGAGAAGGCCGTCGCCGCCGCGCAGATTTCGGGCTTTTATATATGCTCGTTCTCCTGCCGCTCGATCATCTACAAGGGGATGATGCTGGCCGAGCAGGTCTCCGCGTTCTTCCCCGATCTCGAAAGCGAGGAATTCATCTCCGCCTTCGCGATCTATCACCAGCGGTATTCGACCAACACCTTCCCGCAATGGTCCCTCGCCCAGCCCTTCCGCATGCTGGCCCATAACGGCGAGATCAACACGCTGAAGGGCAACGTCAACTGGATGCGCAGCCACGAGATCCGCATGGCGTCACGCTCCTTCGCGGGTCACGAGGACGATATCAAGCCCGTCATCGCCAATGGCGGCTCCGACAGCGCCGCGCTCGATGCCGTGTTCGAGGTGATGGTCCGGGCCGGGCGCTCGGCCCCCATGACCAAGTCGATCCTCGTCCCCGAGGCATGGTCCAAGAAGGCGACCGCGATGCCCGAGGCGTGGCGGCACATGTACTCCTACGGCAATTCGGTCATGGAGCCGTGGGACGGCCCCGCCGCGCTGGCCTGCACCGATGGCCGCTGGGTCATCGGCGGCATGGATCGCAGCGGCCTGCGCCCCATGCGCTACGTGCTGACCACCGACGGCCTCGTCGTCGCGGGGTCCGAGATCGGCATGGTCACCATCGACGAGCGCGAGGTGGCCGAGAAAGGCCGCGTCGGTCCCGGCCAGATGATCGGCGTCGACATGCAGCGCAACGTCTTCCTGCGCGATACCGCCATCAAGGACGAACTTGCCGCCGAGGAACCCTTCGAGGAATGGACCGCCAGCATCACCGAACTCGGCCCGATGCTGGAGGGCAAGGTCGCCCGCCCGATGTTCGACAAGTCCGAGCTGCGCCGCCGCCAGGTCGCCGCCGGATACAGCCTTGAGGAACTGGAAGCGACCCTGCATCCCATGGCCGAGATCGGCAAGGAGGCCATCGGCTCGATGGGCGACGACACCCCCATCGCCGTCCTGTCCGACCAGTATCGCCCCCTCTCGCACTTCTTCCGCCAGAACTTCAGCCAGGTCACCAACCCCCCCATCGACCCCCTGCGCGAGCACCGGGTGATGAGCCTCAAGACCCGGTTCGGCAACCTCAAGAACGTGCTGGATCAGGACAGCAGCCAGACCGAGATCCTCACCCTCGAAAGCCCGGTCGTCCTCAACGGCGAATACTACGCGCTCAAGAAGGCCGTGCGCGATCAGGTGCAGGTGATCGATTGCGTCTTTCCTGTCGGGGGGGGCGAAAAGGCCATGCGCGCGGCGATCGAGGCCGTGCGGGTCGAGGCGGAACAGGCCGTGCGCTCGGGCGTCGGTCACATCGTCCTGACCGACGAGCGCACCGATGCGGATCATGCCGCGATGCCCATGATTCTGGCCGCCAGCGCCGTGCATACCTGGCTGGTCGGCGAGGGGCTGCGCACCTTCTGCTCGCTCAATATCCGCTCGGCGGAGTGCATCGACCCGCATTACTTCGCGGTTCTCGTCGGCGTCGGCGCGACCACGGTGAACGCCTATCTGGCGGAAGAATCCATCCGCGACCGCCATGCGCGCGGCCTGCTGGGCGAGCGCCCGCTGGCCGAGTGCCTCGCGAATTTCCGCGCCTCCATCGACGGGGGGCTGCTGAAGATCCTCTCGAAAATGGGCATTTCCGTCATTTCCAGCTATCGCGGCGGCTGCAATTTCGAGGCGGTGGGCCTGTCCCGCGCCCTCGTCGCCGAATTCTTCCCCGGCATGCCCAGCCGCATCTCCGGCGTCGGCATCGGCGGCATCCAGAAGAAGGCGGCCCAGCTTCACAAGCGCGCATGGGACGAGGACGCGGTGCCGCTGCCCATCGGCGGTTTCTACAAGTATCGCCGCAATGGCGAGAACCATGCCTGGCGCGCCGAACTGCTGCACATGATGCAGCATGCCTGCGATACCAACAGCTACGAGGCGTTCAAGCGCTACAGCGCGGGCCTGCACAAGCTGGACCCCATCCACCTGCGCGACCTGCTCGACTTCAAGCCTGCGGGCAAGCCGGTCCCGCTCTCCGAAGTCGCGTCGATCACCGAAATCCGCAAACGCTTCGTCACCCCGGGCATGAGCCTCGGCGCGCTCAGTCAGGAGGCGCACGAAACCCTCTCCATCGCCATGAACCGCATCGGCGCGAAATCCGATTCCGGCGAGGGCGGCGAAGACCCCAAATTCGCCGAGGACCGGACCGGCGGCGCGAACCGCATGGCCAAGATCAAGCAGGTCGCCTCCGGCCGCTTCGGCGTCACCGCCGAATACCTCAATAACTGCGAGGAACTGGAGATCAAGGTCGCCCAGGGTGCCAAACCCGGCGAGGGCGGGCAGTTGCCCGGCTTCAAGGTCACCGACATGATCGCCAAGCTGCGCCACGCCACCCCCGGCGTGACCCTGATCTCGCCCCCGCCGCACCACGATATCTATTCCATCGAGGATCTGGCGCAGTTGATCTACGACCTGAAACAGATCAACCCGACGGCCAAAGTCACCGTCAAACTCGTCGCCTCCTCCGGCGTCGGCACCATCGCGGCGGGCGTGGCCAAGGCGAAAGCCGACATCATCCTGATCGCGGGCCATAACGGCGGGACGGGTGCCTCCCCCCAGACCTCGATCAAATACGCGGGCCTGCCGTGGGAAATGGGCCTGACCGAAGCGCATCAGGTGCTTTCGCTCAACAAGCTGCGCGACCGCGTGACCCTGCGCACGGACGGGGGCCTCAAGACGGGCCGCGACATCGTCATCGCCGCGATGATGGGGGCCGAGGAATACGGCATCGGCACCGCCGCCCTCGTCGCGATGGGCTGCATCATGGTGCGCCAGTGCCAGTCCAACACCTGCCCCGTCGGCGTCTGTACGCAGGACCCGCGCCTGCGCGAGAAGTTCACGGGCAATGCGGACAAGGTCGTGAACCTGTTCAGCTTCGTCGCCGAGGAAGTGCGCGAAATCCTCGCCTCGCTGGGCCTGCGATCCTTGGAAGAAGCCATCGGCCGTACCGACCTGCTCACGCAGGTCAGCCGGGGCCATGCCCATCTCGACGATCTCGACATGAACCCCATGCTGGTCCGCGTCGACGAGCAAGGCCCCGGCGGCTCCAGCCTCACCACCCTCGACCGCACGCGCCCGCGCACCCCGGTGCTGGACACGCTGGACGCCAAGATCATCCGCGACGCCTCGCCCTTCTTCAAGCACGGCGAGAAGATGCAGCTCGAATACTCGGTCCGCAACGTCCAGCGCACCGTCGGCACCCGCGTCAGTTCCGAGATCGTGCAGCGTTTCGGCATGAACAACGATTTCGCCGACGACCAGTTGACCATCAAGCTGACCGGCACGGCGGGCCAGTCCCTCGGCGCGTTCGCGGCCCCGGGGCTGAAGCTGATCGTGTTCGGCGATGCCAACGATTATGTCGCCAAGGGCCTGTCTGGCGGCACCGTCGTCGTGCGCCCGGTCCTCGGCTCGACCCTCGTACCCCATGCCAACACCATCATCGGCAATACCGTCCTCTACGGCGCGACCGCCGGGCATCTCTTCGCCTCCGGTCAGGGCGGTGAGCGGTTCGCCGTCCGCAATTCCGGCGCGACGGCGGTGGTGGAGGGCTGCGGCTCGAACGGCTGCGAGTACATGACCGGCGGCACCATCGTGATCCTGGGCGAGACGGGCGACAATTTCGGGGCCGGGATGACCGGCGGCATGGCCTATGTCTACGACCCGGACGAGACCTTCATCGACCACGTCAACGACGAGACGATCATCCCCTGCCGCATCGAAAGCGCGCATTGGGAAGCCGAACTCAAGGCCCTGATCACCCGCCATGCCGAGGAGACCGACAGCCCCCACGCCGCCGACCTGCTGCACGAATGGGAGCGCCATGTCGGCAAGTTCTGGCAGGTCTGCCCCAAGGAGATGCTCGCCCGTCTGCCGCACCCCCTCAGCGATTACGAGAAAGCGGCGCTGGCCTGACCACGGGTCGTCTTGCCCTGCAAAGAGGGTGTGCTATCGTTCCCCCATGAACGTTCAGCGCACCATCACGCCGCCCCCCTCCGGTGAGGGGGGCAGTTACGACGCCGATTTCCTCGTCTGGACCGAGGAACAGGCCGAGGCCCTCCGCACGCGCGATCTGTCGCGAATCGACTGGGACAACCTGATCGAGGAGGTGGAAAGCTTGGGCAAGTCGCAGCGCAAGGAGTTGATGAGCCGTATCACGGTCATCCTCATCCACCTCCTAAAGTATCAATTCAGCGTCGATACCCAGCCGCGTGCCGGATGGCGCAGTACATTACTGGCCCAGCGGGATGACCTGTCGGCTTTGCTGAAAGACAATCCCAGCCTCGTACGCGAAATTCCGGAAACGATCGCCCGAAAATACTCTTCGGCCCGTAGACGAGCCTTGGCGGAACTGGAAGTGCATGAGCCAAACTTGATCGATCGATATCAGGCGACGCTGCCCGAAACACCACCCTACACTGCCGAACACGTCATGCAGATGGACTGGCTGCCCGATCCTGCACCCGCCGCGCGATGACCGCGCCCATCAACTCCAGAAAATCCGCCTCGTCCCGCACCGCCGCGATTTCCGCCATCGTCGCGGTATACCCCCAGCGCGCCGCCATCGCCCGATAGCGCGGCCCGCGCCACGACAGCAGCCGCCGATACGCCCAGCGGATGAAGGCATCCGGGTCCACCGCCTCCGGCGCATCCCCCGTCTCGCGCAGGTATTCGCCCCAGACCCCGCGCAGGAAATCCTCGTTGTAGTACATCGGCTTGGGGTCGCGGTCGAACCGCCGCGCCAGTTCCTCCGTATGGCTCTCCTCCTCGCGGATATAGAGGATCGCCGAATGTCGCGCGAGGTCGCTCATCACCGGGTCCTCCACATCGTCCGGATCGACCACCTCGCACAGGCTCCCGCTCGTGTCGCACAGGAAGTGGTCGTAGCCGTACACCCGCTGCGCCCGTTCGATGAAATGCCCCGTATCGCGCATCGCCGCAATCTCCGCTTCGCGGTGCTGGCGCTGGCGCCGCACGTATTCCTCGAAGGCGATGCCCCCCCGCGCCGGGTCGCCCGGCTTGCCGAGATAGGTGGACAGCGGCGCGAGGTTCTCGAACGTGATGTTCGACGCGATATAGATCGAATCGGTCAGCAGCAGGTCGCGCAGCAGTGGCGACTTCATCGCCTCCGTCTTGAAATTGTCGACGATATGCTCGCCCATGTACCGCGTGCCGATCCGGTAGTCGACCGAGTAGTGGAACCACCGCTTCTCGCGCAGGCGATTGGCGATGCGGGTCTTTCCGACCCCCGACATGCCGAAGAGGACCACCGACCGCCGGTGCTGGTCACTGAATGCCTGGGGGGTCTCGAACAGCATGGTGGCTCTCCTCGGGCTATGGTCCTGACGGGACTGATACCGGCAGGCGCGCGGGGCGTCCATCCCGTTTGACGCGGGCGGTGCGGCGCAGTATAGCATCCGCTCGCGCCCCGGTTACGGGGTGCGGATTCGTGCGCCCGTGGTCCGTGCAAGCGGAAGCCTGTCGTTCGGTGAAAACCGGAAGGAGGAGGGCGCGATTCGATTTCAGACGGCGGCTCCGGCCGCGACGAGGATACCGATGAGTAAACGTACGCAGTCCAAATACAAACTCGACCGCCGCATGGGCGAAAACATCTGGGGCCGTCCCAAGTCCCCGGTGAACCGCCGCGAATACGGCCCCGGCCAGCACGGCCAGCGCCGCAAGGGCAAGATGTCCGATTTCGGCATCCAGCTCCGCGCCAAGCAGAAGCTGAAGGGCCATTACGGCGACCTGACCGAAAAGCAGTTCCGCCGCATCTACGCCGAGGCCGAGCGCCGTCGCGGGGATACCGGCGAGACGCTGATCGGCCTGCTGGAGCGCCGCCTCGATGCCGTCGTCTACCGCTGCAAGTTCACCCCGACCATCTTCTCGGCCCGTCAGGTCGTGAACCACGGCCACGTCAAGGTGAACGGCCAGCGCGTCAATATCCCGTCCTATACCGTGAAGGAGGGCGATGTGATCGAACTTGGCTCGAAGGCCAAGGACATGGCGCTGGTCCTCGAAGCCGCCCAGTCCGCCGAGCGCGAGACGCCCGAATACATCGACGTCGATCACCAGAAGATGACGGCCACCTTCATCCGCACCCCGACCCTCTCGGACGTACCCTTCGCGGTCCAGATGGAACCCAACCTCGTGGTCGAATTCTACGCCAAGAACTGACGCGCCCCATCCGCGTCATGCCATCGAACCCGCCGGGCAACCGGCGGGTTTTTTCATGCCCGGAACCGAACCGCCTCGTTCCGGGTGAAGCCACGGGGTTTCGTCGATCCGGCGTCGAGTGTGGGGCGGGGTGGATAGTCACCGACCTGCCGACCCGCTCAGCACACGACGATCATTCCTCGAATGCGGCCATAAAAAAAGCCCCGCTGAACCAGCGGGGCTTTCATCGTCGTCAGAGGGCTTCGTGCCTATTCGGGCAGGAAGTCGAACTGGATACGCCGGTTGCGGGCAAACGCCTCGCGCGAGGTGCCTGCATCGACGGGCTGCGTTTCCGCGAAGCCGACGGCGGCCAGGCGATCTGCCGGAACCCCCAGCTGCTGCAGATACGTCACGACATTCGCCGCGCGCGCTGCCGACAGCGTCCAGTTGGACGGGTAGGTGGCGGTCGCGATCGGATCGGCATCGGTATGACCTTCGACCACGATCTTGCCCTGCACGTCGGGGCGGGTGATCAGGAAGTTGTTCATCGCGATGGCCACACGGTCCAGAACCGCACGACCCTGATCCGACAGGTTCGCCGAACCCGACGCAAAGGTCGCATTCGAGCTGAGCGAGAACGACCCGTCCTCGTAGACGATGATGTCCTGCGGCCCGATTGCCGAGATCAACTCGTCACGCAGGGCCTGATCGACGACCCGCCCCGATGCCGACTCCTCGGCGGCTCTCGCCAGCTGAAGCTGCTCCGTCAGCTGGGCCGATTCCGCCCGGGATACCTGCAGAAGGCTCTGCAGCGAGGCGATCTCGGTTGCCCGTGCCTCCAGCGAAGCCTGGTCGTCGCGGGCGGCTTCCAGTTCCGCCTGGAGGGCGGCGATATTCTCGTTCGCCGCCTCCAGCTGACGTTCGTAGCCTGCGATCGCATCCGCCGTCGGCGCTGCGGCAAGCAGCTCTTCGAGGGTTGCGACCTGCGCGCGCTCTGCCGAAAGATCGGCTTCGAGCTGGTCGTTGGAAAGGCCGATCGTGCTCAGTTCTCCCTGCAGGCTCGTAACGGTCGTTTCCAGTTCCGGGATACGCTCGCTCGTCGTCGCAAGGGTTTCGATGCGCTGCTGCATGTTGTTCGCGGCACGCTCCAGCTCCGCATTGCGCTCGCGCTGTTCGCCCAGAAGGGCGCGCAGGTCGGTGGCGCGTTGCGTTGCGTCGGCCAGGGCCTTCTCCGCCTCTGCACTCTCGTCTTCGAGCGAGGCAAGCATCGTGGCCCGCTCCTGCCCGGTTTCACGCAGCGTTTCGAGTTCGCCGCGCGTCGTGGTCAGGTCCGTCGTGACGGCGATGAGACGGTCGTTCAGATCGTCCATCGTCTCCTCGCGCGCCCCGAGTTCGGTTTGCGCTTCCTCCATGCTCGCGCGCAGGGCGGCCAGTTCGGCCTCCCGCTCGGTCACCTGTGCCTGCGCCGCCTCCAGCTGTGCGGTCGCGGCATCCAGCCCACCTTGTGTCTCCGCCAGATCGGCTTCGAGAACGCTCGCGGCATTCGCCGCTTCCGCATTCACGGCCTCGATCTGTGCTTCGAGTTCGGCAATGCGGGCATCGCGCGCCTCGGTGGTTTCGTCCAGACTGCTCCGGACGGTTTCGAGTTCGCCTTCGAGTTCGGCAATGCGGGCATCGCGCGCCTCGGTAGTCTCGGTCAGGCTGCCCCGGACGGTCTGGAGTTCGCCTTCGAGTTCGGCGATGCGGGCATCGCGCGCCTCGGTGGTTTCGGTCAGGCTGCCCCGGACGGTTTCGAGTTCGCCTTCGAGTTCGGCGATGCGGGCATCGCGCGCCTCGGTGGTCTCGACCAGACTGCCGCGTGCGGCTTCGAGTTCGCCTTCCAGTGCGACGATCCGGGCGTCCTTCTCTGCCGCGAGAGCGTCGAGTTCCGACTGGGTGCTGTCGAGGTTGCCCTGAAGCAGCGACAGTCTCTGCCCCTGGGTTTCTTCCTGTTCGGCGATCCGGGCCTGAAGGGCCGTCCGCTCGCCGGACATGTCTTCGAGGCGCGTGACCATCGAACCGATCGTCTTCTTGTGAGCCGCGATCTCGGCCGCCGCTGCCTCCCTCTCGCTCGCCTGGGCATCCAGAGCGGCCTGAAGGGCGGCCCGCTCGCCGGACAGATCCTCCAGATTCGTGACCATGCTGCCGATCATCTTCTTGTTCGCGGCAATCTTGGCCTGTGTTTCCTCGATTTCCGCAACAGCCGCATCCTTTTCGGCCGTCAGGGTAGCGAGGGTCGCCTGCAGGTCGTCACGCTCCGTGGTGCGCGCTTCCAGGGCGGCGCGGATCGTGTCGGTCTCCTCGGTGGCGGCGGCAATGGTCGCGTCGGTTTCCGCCGCCGCTTCCTTCAGCTTCGCGATTTCCGCCTGATATCCGGCGATCTGGTCGTTTTCGGACGCCTTCGTCAGTTCAAGGGCGGTGCGGGCTTCTTCCAGCTCGCCTTCCAGGGCGGTCCGTTCCGCGAGGGCGGCTTCGAGGGCCGCCTCCGCTTCGGCGACCTTGCCCTGGCCGGCATCCAGTTCGCCGGAGAGGGCGGCCAGTTCGGCTTCCAGTTCGCTCGACCGGGCCGCTGCGTCTTCGGCGGCGGCGGTCGCGGTGTCACGCTCGGCGTTCAGGTCCGCGATGGTCGCGTTCAGGTCCGCGACCGTGGTGCGCAGGGTTTCCGCATCCCCGTTCGCCACCGCGATCCGCTGTTCGTAGCCTTCGATCTCGGCGGTCAGGTCGGCGTTCTTCGCTTCGAGGGCTTCCATCTCCTCCGCGCTGGCACCCAGTTCCTGAGTCTGCGACAGCAGCGAGGTCCGCTCCGCCGTGGCCGAGTCGAGCGAGGCCGCGAGCGTGTCGCGTTCCTCGTTCAGCGTGGCGATCGTCGCTTCCATTTCGTCGACGGTACCGCGCAGGGCATCCGCTTCCGACGTCGCGGAGGCGATCTGCTGCTCGTACTGTTCGATGCTGGTCTGCAGGACCATCATCTCCTCGGCTTTCGCGGCGGCTTCCTGTTCGGCGGCGGCCAGGCGCTCCGAAATCTCGCCGTCCTCGATGGAGGCTTTCAGGCTCGCGTAGTCCGCCTGGGCCGTTTCCAGCTTGCCGGCGGTTTCCTCGCTGGCCGCATTGGCCTCGGCCAGTTTCGCTTCCAGATCGGCGATGGTCGTGTCGGATGCCGTCACCTGCTGGCGCAGGGTCTCGACTTCAGTCTGCATGTCTTCGCTGGTCGCGGCGGCGTCGCCGAGCTGCGCTTCCAGACCCGTGATCGTCAGGCCGGATTCCGCGAGCTGCTTGCGCAGGCTTTCGGTCTCGGCTTCCATGTCGCTCGTGGTGGAGGACAGCAGGCTGACCCGCTCCGACTTCTCGTCGGCGGCGGCTTCGGCGGTTTCGAGGGCACCGTTCAGGCGCTCGATCTCGACCTGCAGCGCATCGCGCTCCTTCGAGCTGGCGGCCAGTTCGACCTTCATCTGCTGCGACGCACCGCCCAGTTCTTCGGTCTCGGCGGTCAGGGCCGTGTTGCGCGACGACAGCGTCTCGATCTCTTCTTCGAGTTCGGCCTTGCGGCGTTCCAGTGCGTCGATATCGGCCAGCAGTTCCTGTTCCGTGGCCAGCCCGGCATCGACGTTCTTCTCGGAAACCTCGAGGGCACCGCGCAGGGTCGAGAGGGCGGCGAGATGGGCGCTGGTTTCCTCGGCCTTCGCGGCGCTCACGTCGCGCGTGGCGTCCAGTTCGGCGTTCAGCGCACGGATCTGGCTTTCATAGTCGGTCTTCAGGGCCAGAAGGCCGGATTCCGAGTTCGACTGCAACGCCTGACGCAGGCTGGCGATCTCGGCGGAGATATCCGATGCCGGGGCAGCGCCCTGTGCGGGAGCGGGCTGTGCCATCAGGCCGAGCGCCTGGGTATCGGCAGCGGCGGTTTCCGTCTGCCGGCTTTCCAGTTCCTCGATACGCTGGCGGGCGGCGTCCGCTTCGGCCTGCGCCGTTTCGGCCTCGTCCCGGGCGGCTGCGACGGCATCCTCGGTCGTCATCAGCTTGATGGCGAGAGCCGAGTTCTCCTGCAACAGGTCCTGCTTGCTGCTTTCGAGCGTCGCGAGTTCCGCCTGAAGCAATTCGGCATTCTCGGCGGCGGCCGCTTCGGCCTCCGCCCGGGCGGCTTCGATCTGCTCGCGCAGGGTGTCGCCTTCGGCCTTCGCCATGTCGAGAGCGGCGGCGGCGCTTTCGCTGTCGGCCGTCATCTGCTCCTGCAGGGCCAGCGCCTCGTCCAGATCGGCGCGCAGGGTGGCGGCTTCGGTCCTGGCCTCTTCGAGGGCGGCGTTCAGGTCCGCCGTAGCGGTGTCGTTCTCGGCGACCAGAGCCGTGCGGGCCTCGGTCGCGGCGGCCAGATCGGCCTGGGCGGTTTCGAGGCTGGCGCGCAGCGTGTCCGCCTCGGCCTGTACCGTCGTCAGCTGCACCTGAAGATCATCGCGCGAGGAGGACAGGTCCGCAAAGCCCTGCGCGACCGTTCCCACGGCCTCGTCGGGGGCCGTGTCGGCGGTCACCCCGGCGATCCCGATCCCGGCGAGGCCGGTCGTCACGGCGGTCAGTGTCCCGCGCAACCCTTCCTGCTCGCCTTCCAGACCGGCGAGGGTCGTGCGCTGGGTTTCCAGTTCCGCATTGCGCTCGTC
>ENA-ORXT01002252-ORXT01002252.1-marine-metagenome-genome-assembly--contig:-NODE-2252-length-23521-cov-8.268000_pt1 | contig 23521 bp, 19 predicted proteins | sample MGYA00237868_ERZ511482 | MGnify/ENA metagenome assembly ERZ511482
TGACACGATTCCCATATTCATGACCCAAAGCCTCAGCAATTAAATCCTTTGAATATCCCAGTTTCCTAGCAATATTAGCCCACGAGTATCTAGCATAATAGGTCGTCATCTTAGGAATACCAATCTCTGCACCTATCGTATGATAATACCGTTTGTTATAGTTCTTAATGGTCTCCTTAGCAGCCTCATACATTCGCTCTCTGTTACAACAGTGTTTATTTGAGATTATGGGAAGCAACAGTGGTGTATTGACTCCTTTGTACTTGGAAATGATTTTCCTTGCTTTAGCCGTCAACTTGATACTGTAAATCTTGTGGGTCTTACTGCGTCTATAGATGATTCTATCACCTTGCAAATTGTCATCATCCAACATAATCAAATCCCTGAAATTGATGCCTCTTAGATTGAAAGATAAGATGAATAAATCCCTTGCTCTGTCAATGGCTGTTCCTTTGGGTAATTTCAATTTCTCAATCGCCTTTATCTGAGATTTAGACAAGGTTCTCTGAGCAGTCTTTTCACTCTTGATTTTGTACTTGGTAAAAGGATAGTAATTCTGTCCAACCAATTCACTCTTGATGGCTTGGTTATAAATCGCTCTGATGGAACGCATATAAGCACCAATGGAATTGACCTTCAAGTCATCCTTTCTTAAAGCTGTTTCCCATTTCATTAGAAAGGTATAATTCAAATCCTCAAAAGAAAGTGGTGTTGGGTGAAACAGTTTTAATCTCGTAATTGCCTTGTCATAGGTATTTGCATTACCAAACCTGCCTGCTGACCGTTGTTGCCTAATCAATTGTGCTGAGAAAGTATAGAAATCAATTAACACCTTCTTTTCTTCAACTGCAATTTCTACTTTCTTTTTAAAAATAGCCTTGACAGCATCTAATGAAAAGTCAGGATTTTGACGTGCCAATTCAAGTATTTTTTCTTCAGTGGAAACCAACTCTTTTCTGATGTGTAGATTGTGTAGTTGATGATTAGGATTAGCAGAAGTTACTAGGTTGGTAATCTCATTCCATTCATTGGGACTGAGATAAATTTTTAGTGGACGATACCAAGTTTTATTTGATTGTGTAAACCTGATCTTAAGAGGATACTTACCATCTGCTTTGGCTCTTCTTGTATCCAAAATTACTTTTAGCAAAACCATATTATGAATGATTTGTGCCAGCTATCTGAGGAAATTTGCAAAATATTTGCAAAACAGAATGTAGAATTTACAAAGAATCCCCCAATAAACCCCACAATCCCTCCTCCAAAACAAAAGAGTGGAAACACGGCTAAACAGCCTCCAAACCCCCATAAACCCATAAAAAAAGCCCGAATACACTATGTATATTCGGGCTGCGAAATGCTCCCCCACTTGGACTCGAACCAAGGACCTATTGATTAACAGTCAACCGCTCTAACCAGCTGAGCTATGGAGGATTATTTAATTTCGAGACGCAAAGTTAATGTAATATTTGATTATGAGCAAAAACTTTTAAAAAAATATTTTTATTTTTTTAAAAAAAATTCCAATTTTTATAATCCTAATAAAAATCTTGTAAATCCCAATACCAGAGGCACAATAGAAAAATGTCCAGTAATATGATCTTCAACCTATATTTTACTAACTTCGCTCACAAAAAAAACTATGTCTAAAATCATTAATACACCCAACGCTCCTACGCCCATCGGGCCCTATAGTCAAGCTGTCTGGGCGGGAGATGTGCTCTTTCTATCGGGTCAAATAGCCATCGATCCCAAAACATCCAGTATCGTCGATGGTTCTTTGGAAGAAGAAACCCACCAGGTTATGAAAAACATTGCGGCGGTGCTCAAAGCAGCTGGATTGGATTTGTCTAATATAATAAAAAGCAGCATCTTCCTAAAAGATATGGGCAGTTTCTCTACTGTTAATAAAATCTATGGCAGCTATTTCGAGGGAGATTTTCCTGCTAGGGAAACCGTTGAAGTGGCTCGCTTGCCCAAAGATGTTCGTGTCGAAATTTCTATTATTGCGCACAAAGGCTAGGTATGAATATTGCAATACTGGGAACGGGAGAAAGTGGCATGGGTGCGGCTTTCTTAGCGCATTCATTGAAGATGAACTGCTTTGTGTCTGATGGTGGTAAAATCAAAGAGGAAGACAAAAAATGGCTCACTAACAACAAGATTCCATTTGAGGAAACAAGTCATTCTTTAGAACTGATAGCGGAAGCGGATTTGGTCATCAAAAGTCCTGGTATTCCCGATCATTTGCCGCTCATCCAAAACCTAAAAGACAGAGGTTGTACCATTGTATCTGAAATTGAGTTTGCGGTACAACATACTCAAGCCAAAATCATAGCCATTACAGGCAGCAATGGTAAAACAACAACGACTCAGCTCACCTATGACATCCTCAAAAACGCAGGACTTTCTGTTGGATTAGGCGGGAACATTGGCGTTAGTTTTGCTCGTCAAGTGGCAGAAAAAGACTTCGATTATTATGTACTCGAACTCAGTAGTTTTCAGTTAGATGGTTGTTATCGGTTTGCCCCACATATTGCCGCCATTACCAACATCACGCCCGATCATTTGGATCGCTATGAGTATAAAATGGAAAATTATGTGGCGTCTAAATTTCGCATTGCCCAATCACAAACAGCCAATGACTTTTTAATCATCAATGCCAACGACAAAGAAAGCCATACTTTCTTATCCAATCACACACTCAAAACTCCTCATTTTACGTTTTCATTAAACAATAATAAAAGTGAGGCGTATATAGAAAAAGGTAAGCTAATTTTCAAAGACTGGGATTTCTCTCTAAAAGAAGCTTCCCTAAAAGGTCCACACAATGCCATGAATATGATGACCGCTGGGCTCTTAGCTTCCGCCTTAAATATTTCACCCAAAACAATTGCAGATACTTTCCGAAATTTCAACAACATTGAACACCGCCTACAAAACGTCGCCACCATCAATGGAGTCTCTTACATAAACGACTCCAAAGCCACCAATGTCGACGCCGTTCAGTGGGCACTACAATCCTTCGACCAACCCATCATCTGGATCGTAGGCGGCAAAGACAAAGGCAACGATTACAACATATTAATGCCCTTAGTAGAACAAAATGTAAAGGCAATCATTACACTCGGCTTAGACAACGAAGCGCTATTCAATAGCTTCGGCTACCTAAAAATTCCAATAGTCGAAGTTTTTTCTATGAAAGAAGCCATTGACGTTTCCAAATTTTTGAGTCATAAAGACGACTGTGTCCTACTCTCCCCCGCCTGCGCCAGTTTTGATTTGTTCAAAAACTACATAGATCGAGGAAACCAGTTTGTAGAATGTGTCAATGAGTGAATGTGGGAATGTGGGAATGTGGGAATGTGGGAATAAACTATGACAAAACAAAAAATTATTATTACAAGCCAAAAGTAAAAGTTCGCAGAAGCAAACAGTCCAAAAGCGAAGCGGTCCAAAAGAAAGCGAAGCGAACGGTCATAAAGCAAAGCGGTCCAAAAGAAAGCGAAGCGAACGGTCATAAAGCGAAGCGGTCCAAAAGTGAGCGATAGCGAACGGTCATAAAGCGAAGCGGTCCAAAAGTGAGCGATAGCGAACGGTCCAAATAAGCGTAATTTTTACACCAATACAACTTTTACAAGTCGGCAGGGGTTATTATCTTTATGGAAGCAATAAATGTCGCATTAACTGATAAGATGACTTTAGAAGAAGCAAAAGAAAAGTTTATACACGAATGGGGAACCATTGGGTCAAAATGGGGAATTAATAAAACCATGGCGCAAGTGCACGCCCTATTGCTTATTTCTCCCGACGCACTCTGTGCCGATGAGATAATGGAACAGCTGAATATTTCTCGTGGAAACGCCAATATGAACCTACGGGCACTCATCGATTGGCGCTTGATTAAAAAGGTACACAAATCTGGAGAACGAAAAGAATTTTTCTTTGCCGAAAAAGACATCTGGAAAATAGCTCGTCAAGTAGTCAAACAACGTAAAAGAAGAGAGCTCGAACCGCTTCGCCAAATTCTTTCTGAGCTAAAAGACTCTGTTGAAGTAACCAATGAGGAAACAGCCGTTTTCCATAAAACAGTCGAGGACTTAAGCGAATTCTCTGATCTCGCAGACAAAGCCCTTGAACTAATGGTGCAATCAGAAAAAAGCTGGATGTTCAACAACCTATTAAAAGCACTCACTAAGGACAAATAATCACATAGATGCGAGATACTGGATTTGAGGTTTTCTTCTAATGCTCATCTACGAATCTCCATCTTCCATCTTCCAAAAAATGGACGAATTAAGTGGGAATCTGCCAAATACTGCTGGAAAAAAAATTGCGCTGGCAGTCGTCAATGACCTAAATTACGACCAACGGATGCAGCGCATTTGTACGGCTCTGGCAAATGGAGGATTTGCGCCGACTCTATTTGGTAGACTAATGCCCGAATCCAAACCGCTTACGCCAAAAGATTTTACCCAAAAACGATTCAAGCATCCCATTCAAAAGGGAAAGCTGTTTTATGCCTGGCACAATATCCGTCTACTTTTTGCTTATCTCTTCAATCACTTCGACATCTACGTGGCCAATGATTTGGATACCATGCCTGCGGCTTGGTTGGCAGCAAAACTAAAGGGGAAACCCCTCGTTTACGATGCCCACGAATATTTCCCAGAACTTCCCGAAATTGTAAAGAGACCTTTGGTCATGAAAACTTGGTTGTTTTTAGAAAAAATGACTGTCCCTAAGTTAAAATACGCTTATACCATCAATCAATCTTATGCCGATATTTTTGATAAAAAGTATGGAGTAAAATTTGGCATCGTTCGAAATGCAACTGTTTTAACCCAAAAGGAATTTTTACCACCCAAAGAAAAATTCATTCTCTACCAAGGAGCCGTAAATGTAGGTAGAGGTGTAGAAGAAATGATCAAAGCAATGCCACACTTGGATTGTAAATTAGTGATTTGTGGTAAGGGCGATGTCTTTGACGAATGCGTAAAACTTTCTAAACAATTACACGTAGAACATAAGGTGGAATTTAGAGGCTTTGTAGCGCCCAAAGAATTGATCAAAATCACCCAAAAAGCAAGCTTGGGATTTACCTTTTTTACCAAAGAAGGACAAAGCTATTATTACTCGCTTGCCAATCGTTTTTTTGATTATTTCCACAACGGTGTCCCTCAACTTTGCGTCGATTATCCCGAATATCGTTTGATAAATGATCAATTCAACATTGCACTGTTGTTGCCAAACCTGAATACTGAAACCATTGTAAAAGCAGCAAAAAAAATATTGGACGATGAGGCATTTTATCAAAAAATTAAAAACAACTGCCTAGAAGCCAGACAACAAATCAACTGGCAAAACGAAGAAAGAACACTATTAAACATATACAACAACATCCCATAACAGCATTGCTCAAATAATGTATTGGCAAACCATATGTCGCCTATAATAAAAATCACCTGTCCAGATAATATAATTTAAACATTTATGCAAAAAATTAATAAATATTCATAAAATAAAAAGGGACTTTTTATTTTTTTTCCGTCAAAGCAGTGAAAATCACCTTTATTTTACATAATAATTTAATTTTAAAATCAATGAGTATCAATTTATTAGAACTTGCAGCGCAAGCAATGGCGCCAGGAGTTGTTGACCAAATTTCAAAGAAATTAGGGATGGACAACGGAACAGCTCGCAATGCCATCACTAGTGCTTTGCCTATAATAATTTCTGCTATGTCTAAAAATGCAGGAAGCAAAAGAGGAGCAGATTCTTTGTTCAAAGCAGTGCAAACAAAACACAACGGAAGTATCCTTGACAATTTAGGTGGACTCATTAGTAGCCCAGAACAAGGAGAAGGAAATGGTATTTTACGCCACCTTTTGGGCAACAAACGTCCAATGGTAGAGCGCAATGTAGGTCAATCTACTGGTGCCAACCCAATGCAAATAAGTAAAGTACTTCAGATTTTAGCTCCCATTGTTTTGGCTGTTATTGGTCGCAATTTGGTTCAAAAGAAACAAATGAATTCTGGCGGTATCGCTGACGTACTTAAAAACACAACCGATCAACTTCAAAGAAAAGCACCTAAAGAGGTAAGCATCATTGAAAAAGTATTGGACTCTAATCAAGATGGTCGTATGTTCGACGATGTGGCAAACATCGGAATGAAACTACTGGGTGGTTTCCTAAGTCGTAGATAGTCAACGACCCTTTTAATAAAAAAGCAAAACCGTTTTCCTCTGTATGAGAAAAACGGTTTTTTATTTTAAGTAAAGTTTAGCTATTCTAAGTAGTCTGACAAAAATAACTTAACAATTCTCTGTCATTCTTTTGGTGACTTAATTGTTGTGATTTTTCCACGTAGCTAAGGCTATGCGGTAAAATAACGCCTCATAAGGCACTCAAAATAATTGGCAGTTAATTGTCAACTTATTTTTGTCAGACTACTTAATATCAAAAAACAACACTCTTAAACTGCTTCAACTCACTAATTTCATAAGTAGGAACAATCGCCGTTTTATTTGTATTTTTATTAAAATTAAACCAGCAAGTATCAATTCCATAATTCATTCCACCCAAAATATCTGAATTTAAATTGTCGCCAATAATAATGACCGATTCCTTAGGCGGATGTTCCATTTCCTCAAAAGTATGATCAAAGAAACCAGCATTTGGCTTAAAAGAACCTATTTCATCAGAAACCACAACAACGTCAAATAAATCATAAATGCCCACTTGCCTCAAACGAGGCCGCTGCACTTCTTTCAATCCATTCGTAACAATTCCCAACAAAAAATGCGCTTTTAAATCATTCAGCAACTCCAATGCCCCATCAAATAAAGTAGATTGTGGAATCAACTGAGCCAAATATTCTTTACTCACCTTAATATAGTCAACATCAAAAGACCACTTCTCCAGAAATAACCTAAAACGCTCCGTCCTTATTTTCTCCTTCGTAATCGTCCCCTTCTCCAACATCCCCCAAAGCCTTTCATTAATGGCATCATAACTGTCCCAATGTTCCTGAGTCGGTTCAATCCCTTCTGCTGTCAACACACAATCAAAAGATTTTCGAGCCGCCTTACTAAAATCCAACAACGTATTATCGGCATCAAACAACAACCACTTATATTTTTTTTCCATATTTTTTTATCTAAAATAAATTTCCAGACATTAAGTAACAATGTTCATTATTTAATAAAAAAGAGCACAAAACAAAGAATCACCGTACATCATATACCATATACTGTCAACCGTCCACCGTCAACCGTCAAACCGTCAACCGTCAACCGTCAACCGTCCACCGTCCACCGTCCACCGTCAAACCATCCACCGTCCACCGTCAAACCGTCCACCGTCAAACCGTCAAACCGTCCTAAAACCGCTCCATCAAAAAAGGATTCATAACCCGCTCGACCTTAACACTAGTAGCTGGACCGTGACCCGAGTACACAATCGTATTATCTGGCAACGTCAGCAATTGCGTACGAATACTGGTCAGCAACGTTTCCATATCGCCTCCTGGCAAATCGGTTCGCCCAATGCTGCCATTGAACAAGGTATCACCAGCAATGACAAAGCCATCTTTTTCACAATAAAAAGAAAGGCTGGCGGGAGAATGTCCTGGGGTAAAAAAAGAATCCAGCACACTATTGCCAAATGTAATCTTATCGCCTTCGGTCAAAAATATTTTGGGTTCTGGAGAAGCTTCCATAGGAACACCATATTTAGCAGCAACAATTACCGCAGATTGCAAAACAGGCAATTCCCCCTTATGCATTTCTGGCAATAATCCATATTTATCGAACACAAACTTATTCCCAAAAATATGGTCCAAATGTGCGTGTGTCAAAATCAACCGTACAGGTTTTAATCCCTCGTTGCTAATAAAATCCTCCAACTCATCACGCTCATGTTGTTCATAACAACCCGGATCTATAATAATGGCTTCTTTGGTTTCATCGTACAACACATAGGTGTTCTCCGAAAATGGACTAAATACAAATTGTTTTATGGTCATGGCAATGGTTCAATGTTGAATGAATGATTAATCGAATGAGTAACGGACCGCCTAAAATCATATTTTGTGACAGTCTATTTCAGTTTTGAATATCTGTATTTCGTATGGATGAAAACCCTTTTGTCTTATGCAAATGCAAGATTTTGGGTCTATCCTACAATAGTTTGCAAATCTCCGACAATTTCGTTAATTTTCCATAATGAAATTGGGCATAAAACAGTTATATAAGATATACTTCTTATTTTAGAATTCCGTAAGTCCAAATAAGCTCTTTTTAATCGAGACGGAGATGGGAGAAATATTGGTAATAAAAATAATCTATTTCATTAGATAACAATAAGTATTAAATTTTTTCACCAGTAAAAACTTCCATCTCCCGACATCCAACAAAACTTTAAAAATAATTGATTAAAATGTCATAATCTGTGATTCACAACCAATCAACTTTAAACGGATGACCATTTTAACCAAATCAAGCAACCTTTTATGCTAAAAAAACAAATCCTCTTTACTTTATTGATGTTCATCTGTTTGGGCACTTCTGTAACAGCACAGGGAATTCAAACAGAGTTTGGCAAAAACAGGGTGCAATACCATGATTTTGAATGGAATTTTTATGAAACAGACAACTACATCGTTTATTTTTATCAAGGAGGACAAGATTTGGCAAAATTCACGCTTCAAGTAGCCGAAAATGAACGCCTAAAAATTGAGGATAAGCTGGAACATCAGTTGAGCACAAAAGTAGAGTTGTTGGTCTACCATAATTTATCTGATTTGCTGCAAACCAATGTTGGATTGGGACTCGATCAAAGCAATAGAGGTGGACAAACACAGATTGTAGGCAGTAAGGTTTTTGTTTATTTTAATGGCAACCACCAACACCTCAAAAAGCAAATTGTAGAAGGGGTCGCAAGGGTACATTTTGAACAACTGACTTTTGGGTCCAGTCTCCAAGAAATTTTACAAAATGCGGTTTTATTAAATCTCCCACCTTGGTTTACCGATGGCTTAATTGCCTACGTAACCGAAGATTGGAACATTGAATTGGACAACAAACTTCGTGCATTGATCAGTGCTGGAAAACAACCTAGATTTAATCGCTTACAGCCAGAAGAGGCGCGTTTTACAGGACATGCTCTTTGGCATTACATTGCACAAAACTATGGTAAAAACAGCATTCCCAATGTCCTTTATTTAACCAGAATCAACCGCAGCATAGACAGTGGTTTTACCTTCGTTTTTGGCAACGATGTCGAGCAAATTGTCAATGAATGGTGGCAGACTTTGCAAACCGAATACGGTATAGAAAAAAGGGAGGAATTGAATACCGAAGAGGCTCTTTTTGCTACGCAAAAAAAACAGCGAGAAAAAGTTGTCAGTCAACTCAAATTAAGCCCCAATGGCAAATGGCTGACGTATGCCATCAATGATAAGGGTAAAATAAAAGTGTTGCTCCGGGAAATGGAAACGGGTGTCGAAAAAGTTTTATTAAAGAAAGGATTCAAAACCTACGAATTGCCACTGGGATACAACTATCCCTTATTGGCTTGGGATGAAAAGGGAAGAAAACTGGCAATCGTTTATCAACATAGAGATGTCATTTACCTTCAACAATATATGCCCGAAACGAATGAAATGGAAGAGGCGCCGATGACTAAATTCCAGCAGGTTTTAAGTCTGGACTATACCGACGACAACCGTAGATTGGTATTGGCAGCAGTCCAAAATGGTCAAGCTGATTTGTTTACCTACTTTATTTCCAACACCAAAACTAGAAAACTTACAGATGATTTTTATGATGAAATGGATATTTCTTATGGTGAAATTGCAGGACGAAAAGGGGTCTTGTTTTTATCGAACAGAAAAAATGATACGCTTAGAAATGAACAATTAGATACGCTCTTGCCAACTGGCAATATGGACGTTTTTTTCTATGACTTAAATCCTATAGCAACCCAACCATTATTGCAGCTTACCAATACGCCCAACGAAAATGAGTTGTCGCCCCGCTTTTATGGTAATGGTTTGTTATCGGTATTGGGTGCTCAAAATGGCATTTACAATCAGTATGTTATCCAACCAGACAGCCTACTCTATCAAACAGATAGAATCGTGTTTTTCAGAGATTCAACGGCAACCAATCCTACTTATCCATTGGACAGTCTGAACAAATTGGGACTGATTGACTCTATTGTTAATAAAAAAACATATAAATATTTTGGCCGCTCGTTCCCTCAAACCGACTACCAATACCACCTTAACAATTACGATGTTTCGGCAGCAAAAAAACAATCCATCTTTTTACAAAAAACAGATGGTCGCTATTTTTTTTATACAAAACCTTATGAAACAAATCCCTTAGCCAATAAAACACCCCTAAGCAAAACAGCTTACAAAAAGCAATTGACTTCTTTTGGAAAAACGGACTCAGTGGCTTTGGAACAACAAATCAATGCGTCTCTTCCAACTACAGAAGCGGGTGTTTTAACCGATGATAGTATATATAATTTGGACAGCACTCGCCTCGATACCCTAACCTATTTTTTTCAAAGCGAGTTTGATTGGATCAATGAAGAAGACGAAGAATTGGCGATTTACCAATTTAATCAACCCACCAAGAACAGAAACAAAAACGAAGCAAAGAAACCGCTGAAATTATCGAGGGTACGAACCTATGCGCCCAAATTTGCCATCGATAAACTGGCTGGGCAATTTGGCAACAGCATTTTCCCTTTTAATCAATATGAGCCTTATGATAATTCAGCCACTATAGGCAACAATGCCTTCAATTTTAACCCTGCCAATAGAATGCTTTTCTCTGCGGGCATCAACGACCTTTTTGAAGACTACCGATTATTGGGTGGATTTAGAACGACTTTTGACCTGAGTTTAATAGAGTATTTTATAGAATATAGAAACCTTTCTAAGCAGTTGGATCACCATTGGTTGATTTATCGTAAGACAGAAAGACGAAATTCTGATCAGAACCCTCAAACCGATCGTCTGGTCACCAATTACATTCAGAAGACCTTCGTCTATCCACTGGATATTGTCAGTCGGGTGGGTGCGCATATTGGCTTGCGTCAGAACAAAATTGTTCCCCTAATCAACAACGATCAAGCACGAAACAAAGCAACGACGCAACAACAATACTTACAAGCAAAACTGGAATATGTTTTTGACAATACCGTTCAGGTAACTCAAAATGTACTCAATGGCAGTCGGGCAAAAGTATATACCGAAATTTATAAAAGATTCAGTGCCACCATCAATGATACGGACTTTGATTTCAAATGGAACGACCAAGGTTGGTTTGGTGTAATCGGAGGCGATTTCCGCCATTATCAGCCCATTCACCGACAAATTGTATGGGCAAACAGATTCAGCTTTGGCTTGTCTTTTGGTAAAGAACGAGTGCTCTATTATTTAGGTGGTGTAGATCATTGGATCAGTTTGGGAGGACAAGACCGTCGCTTTAACCAAGATTCTCCCGTCAACCAAGAAGCCAATTATGCTTTTCAATCGCTGGCACCACACCTTAGAGGTTTTAAATACAATGTCCGAAATGGCAGTAAGCATGCGCTGTGGAATAGTGAAATTCGAGTGCCTGTTTTCACCTATTTGTTCAATCGCCCCATCCGCTCTCAGTTTATCAGAAACTTCATGCTCGTAGGCTTTACAGACGCAGGAACCGCTTGGGAAGAAGGCAATCCTTTTGATGCCGAAAAACGCTATGCCGTAGACATCATCAGCAACAACAGCGATCCAGGAGACACCAATCCAGTGGAGGTTCGTATCCGCTATTTCCGCAATCCCATTGTGGTTGGCTATGGCTATGGTTTCCGCTCTACTTTCTTGGGCTATTACCTAAAACTAGATCGAGCTTGGGGTCGAGACAGTGGTGTTACTGGTGAAGATCGTTGGTATTTGTCTATTGGGCTTGACTTTTAATGTTTCAATGTGGGAATGTATGTTAACCCAACAAACATCTGTATTTTGACCAGCGACATCATTCCAAAATTTTTGAAAAAAATATTTGGAATCTGTATTACTTTAGTCTAATACCAATCTTAAAACTCTTTCACCAAAACAAAAAAAGCCCAACATTCAAAAACACTTTTGAACGCTGAGCATGACTCTTTTAATCACCTATCAATAAGTCAGTGAACTTACTTGAGTAAGGAGTTTACAAAACACCTTGAACTTACCTATTTATCATTCGACTTACTAATCTTATTAGTCAAATTGTACATTGCTTCAAAACCGAGTGCTTCTAGTGGAGAAGAGTTTCCGCCACTGCCTCCACTCAAAATCATTGTTTCGGGGAAGTTGGTTTTTGCCAATTCAGCAGCAACACCAATCGCCGTTTCCTTATCAATGGTCGCTTTTTCACGAGGTGTCAATCCAGCAGCTACTTTCAGCTTATCACCTTCTGCTTGTGCTGTTTTAATTGCCAATTCAGCAGCAGCATCCAACCTAGCTTGTTCCAGTCTTTGAACAGCTACTTCCTTTTCTCTCTGTGCTTCAATAACCGCTTTTTCTTTAATCGCCAACTCCCTTGCACGCGTTTCCTCTATCAGCTTCTGACCTTCCGCTTTTGCCGTTTCCGTTTCTTGCTGAGCCGTAATCAAACGCTCTTTCGAAGTTGCCTTATCTGCTGCTGCATCAATTTTATCCTGTAGTTTTTGCTTAATACGAGGATCGTAGTCTACATAGTCAATAGAACTAAAGGTTGGGATGATTCCATATTTCTGAATGTCCGAAGTATTCCGTACAATTCCACCATCAGATTTCAACTCTGGTTCTACAATAATGACCGATTTTGACTCTCCAGTTACCGTATCGATTTTCGTACTTACATAAGATTTCGTCAAAACGTGCCCATTGCGTAATTGATCATCAAAGTATGATTTCAGCTTTGCGTTTCCACCACTATAGTGTGATTCGCTTTCCATACGCTGTGTAGAATAATTAAAGGTTTCTTTCTGATACTGTACCAAAGTAGTTGTCATTAAATTGCTGTAAGAAGTATATTCTTCGTGCAATTCAATTCGCTTATCATTGGAAGTAGGCAAATTCCACTTTACAGTATGTCCAGCTTGCGCTTGGTCACCACCAGCAAACGTGGCCGTATGATTGCTCTCCCAATAATCGGTATCAGGCGACTTTTTTGACTCTGGTCCAACCTGAACAGTTACGTTCCTTGGATAAGTAGTAACCGTACTAAAAAACCCTGCAAAATACCATTTCTTAGGTTGATCTTGAACCAATAAATGACCATTCGCTTTTTGTATTATTTGGTAGTCTCCCGCATTGTTTGAAGCAAACGGATTGACCAATACTATGGCTACTAAAAGCACCGTGCCCAATAGCGAAAATCCAATAATACTCAGATACTTAAAACTTTTCATTTGTGATATATTTAGGATTTGAAAAAAATAAATATTCTTATTTTCTCTTTAGAAAAATATTTATTTTTGGTTCATTCCTTGTTTATACATTCTATCATATAAACGTATATATCCCCCTATAAAAGTTCCCCGATTGGTCTTTTTCGGTTTGTAGTATCTTTCCATAACACATACAAAGTCAGTACGTACTCAATACTTGTCAAAAAACACACCACCTGTCATTTCGACCTTGTGGAGAAATCTATCATGAGTAGTCATTTTTAGATTTCTCCACAAGGTCGAAATGACAGAAGGTGACGGTTATTGAGTACGTACCAAAGTCAACACCAAATACCTAAGAATCAGCTTATTGAAAAGATAAATAAAATAATTTGAGGAAGTAAGTTTTACACCAAAAAAACATTAAATTGTGAATGGTAAATAATGAATAGCAGATAATTTTAAAGCAGAAGTATTCAAAGAGAGATGTCAAAAACCAAGCACCAACAAAAAAAGCACGAACCAAATAAATACCAAAGAAACACCAAGCACCGAGCATCAAGTAAAAAAGCACAAACCAAAGAAACACTGAGCATCAAGCACCAACAAAAAAAGCACGAACCAAAGAAATATCAAACATCAAGCAAAAACCAAAGAAACACCGTCCACCGTCTACCGTCAACCGTCCAAACGAAACTAATGCGTAACCAATTCAGAAGCATCTATTTGCAGTTTTAAGAACGCCCGTTTGGCAGCTTCCTTTTGCGCCGTTTTTTTATTTTTACCATTGCCCTTACTGATCAGCTTACCGTCTACTTTTACCCCAATGACAAATAGCTTGTTGTTGCCCTTGTCCTCTTTTTGCTCTATTAAATCAAACTTAACATCTCTATTATATTTCTGAGACCATTCCAGCAATTTACTTTTATAGTTAAATTCGGACTGCTGCAATTGCTTGATGTCAATGTATGGCTTTATGATTTTATTAATTACAAAGAGACGAGTTTGTTCATATCCACCATCCACAAAAACAGCTCCTATAAGCGCTTCCAAAGCATTACCCATCATTGTGGGACTAACCTTTAAATTTGACTGATTATAGGTCAAATAATCTTCTAAACCCAACGTATGACCAATTTCACCCAGCTTCTTACGGCTGACTATTTTAGCCCTCGTTTCGGTCAAAAAACCTTCTCCCCTCTTAGGATATTTTTTAAACAAATAATTAGAGATTACCGTATCCAATACCGCATCCCCCAAATATTCCAAACGTTCGTTGTTGCTCTTTGATTCAGGCTGTGCCGAACTGTGCCGAAATGCCAATCGAAAGACTTCTAAGTTACAAGGAGTAAAACCTGTTAACGCCCGTACCCGTCGAGCAAAGTCTCGATCGGTACCCACAAAGCGATTGCTAAGGCGTAAAATAGGTTTTATAAACATATATTTTTTATTATTAGACGGTTGGGTTTTAAAATAGTCTTCAATTTTATTTAAATATGAGACTGTTGTATAAACACTATGACTGTTTCAGAAAAGCACCAGGTTTATTTAAATACTCACAGCTGAAATCTAAAAATCTCATTTATATTTCTTAACAATAACAGAAGCATTGTGTCCACCGAACCCAAAGGTATTGCTCAACGCATAATTAACTGTTCTATCCTGTGCTTTGTTAAATGTAAAATTAAGCGCTGGATTGAATGCGGGATCAGTCGTAAAATGATTGATGGTTGGTGGCACCTTGTCTCTTTGGGTAGCCAAAATACAAGCAATGGTTTCTACAGCTCCAGCAGCTCCCAACAAATGACCCGTCATAGACTTAGTCGAACTTATGTTCAGCTTCGTTGCATGTGCGCCAAAAACAGACTCAATCGCTTTTGCTTCTGCAATGTCGCCCAAAGGTGTTGAAGTACCGTGAACATTCACATAATCTATTTGATCAGGCGACAAATTCGCATCTTCCAAAGCATTGATCATTACATCTTGTGCGCCCAACCCTTCTGGATGTGGTGCCGTAAGGTGATAGGCATCTGCGGACATCCCATAGCCCACAATCTCGGCTAAAATATTGGCACCACGTGCCAGAGCGTGTTCTTCTGATTCCAAAATTAAGGCACCAGCACCCTCTCCCATCACAAAACCATCTCTATCCAAATCAAAGGGTCTAGAAGCAGTAGCAGGGTCTTCGTTTCTAGTCGAAAGTGCCTTCATTCCACCAAAACCACCTATTCCACTAATATTGACAACCGAATCGGACCCACCAACAACAATGGCATCTGCTTTTCCCAATTGAATGTAGGTTGTCGCATCAATGAGTGCATTGGTAGCGGAAGCGCAAGCAGAAACCACTCCAAAATTTAAGCCCCTCAATCCATGGCGAATAGAAATATGCCCTGCAGCAATATCGATGATCATTTTGGGAATAAAAAAGGGATTGAAACGATGATTTTCATTTTCTTCTCCTCCTTTATAATACCTTTCCAACTCTTCTTGGTAAAATTCAAGTCCTCCAATTCCAGAAGCCCAAATGACACCAATACGCTTTTTATCAATGTTTTCAGCTTCTAAAAGCCTTGAATGTGCAATGGCTTCGTCGGTAACAGCTATGGCAAAATGGGTAAATTTATCCATCTTACGGGCATCTTTTCGACCAACCAATTCGATTGGATCAAAACCTTTCACCTCACATGCAAATCTAGTTTTAAAATTAGCACAGTCAAATTGTTCAATCATAGCAGCTCCGCTCTTACCAGCGAACAGCGCTTCTTCGTAGGATTTTAAGTCGTTACCAATGGGAGTCATTGCACCCATTCCTGTAACCACCACCTTTTTTAGTTCAATAGCCATTGTACATCTCTTAATTAAAAAATTAGAATTTTATTATAATGCTTGGCTTAAAATCCTTTTGACATTTGAAGTTAAACGCCATAAGAGGTTTTAATACAAACAAAAATAATTAGAATGTAAATTTACACATTATTTCAAATGCATTTTATGAAAAAAAATTCTTTGGTAAAATTGAAGAAACAGAAGGAGCAATTTTAACAAAAAAATATTCCAAACAAGAAAGAATAAATAAAAAAACCGAATAGTCTAATTCCATGGGAAATCAGAATATTCGGTAAGTTATAGTAATTATAATATTGGACAACTAGACCAGATGTGAAACATCAAATCCTCACATTGGGTTACCCGTCTAAAGTTGCCAAACTGCTTCGTCGCATGTACCCCTCGGCTACGCTCGGGGTACGATTATACCGAACCCCGAGCGTAGTCGAGGGGTGGTTTAGAAAAAATAATCAGCAATTTTAGACGGGTAGCCTTCACTACTAAAAATAACTAATCATGAATTATCAAGAAAAAGTACACAACCTAATCATATTGGACGAAAGCGGTTCAATGAATTCTATTAAGAAACAAATTATTAGTGGATTCAACGAACTTGTACAAACAGTAAAAGGCATTGCAAAAGAGTATCCAGAACAAGAACACCTAATCACATTTATCTCCTTCAATGGCTTGAAAATTACCACTCATCTGGATGCCAAATCAACAAGATCATTAAAAGAAATTAATGGACGGGCGTATAAACCAAATGCTTCTACTCCTTTGTACGATGCTATGGGATTTGCCATTAATAAACTGAGAGCAAATGAAAAAGCCGAGAAAAAAACCAATACATTGGTTACTATATTGACGGATGGCGTTGAAAATGCCTCTAAAGAATACGATAACTCGGCGATTAAGGCCTTGGTCGAAGAAATGGAGGAAAAAAACTGGACCTTTACCTATATTGGGGCAGACCACAATGTTGAAGCAGTTGCCATGTCACTGTCTATTAAGAACTCTATGACTTTTGGTAAAAATGAAGCTGGATTAAAGCAAATGTTTGAAACCGAAAAAGTATCGAGAATGCGATATAGCAAAAGAATCAGTCAGAAAAAAAGTACCAAAAGCAATTATTATTCAGAGGAAGACTGATTCAGTAATGTCATTATTTACAAACCCATCATCAATTGGTAAGCCTTTTGATGATGGGTTTTTTGTTTTATACTAAAATTTTATTTGTCGCCTAAAATGAGTGAAAACCTTTAATTCATCTAATTAAAGAGCCGAACATTTTATAGTGAAAATAAGTTTTACCAACGACATAAAAATCATATAGAAATCGAGATATCTAAAAACAAACTAAAGAATAAAAAAATGGACAATGCACTTAGAGGGCTAAAAGAAATCGTCGCAAAAGTCGGAGACGGGATTGATAAAATTGCCGATAACTTTGATACAATAGATCCACTGATTGTGCTTCCATATAGAGGTTATGCCAATGCGGAACGTTTGTATTTAAAAGGTCGGGTATTGGAAGACGAAAATATCTTTAAGGGTAAAACAGATAGTCAGATTCGGAACATCATCAATAGTTTTAAACGCTTTGAAACCGACGAAATTCCCGAAGCCAATGTATTGATTACTTGCAATGGACAGTCGTTTGAGTGTAAAACAGATGCTGAGGGTTATTTTGTTTTAGATGAACATTGGACAGCTCCAACAAAAAAGACAGAAACCAACTGGTTGTCGGTTAAGGTTGAATTATTGCATCCAACGAGAGTCGATAATACCAAGGTTTGGCAAAATGGTGAGGTGTTATTGCCTTCGGAAAATGCGGATTATGGCGTCATAACCGATATGGACGATACCGTCTTACAGACCCATGTTACTTCTCTTTTTAGGTTGAAAATGATGTACACCACTTTCTTGAAAAGTGCCAGTCAACGCTTGCCTATGGAAGGAATGGTAAAACTGTTTAAGGCATTTGTTCTTGGTAAAGATGGCAAAAGAGAAAATCCTATTTTTTATCTTTCTCACAGCCCTTGGAATATTTATGACCTATTAGAAGAATTTTTACAATTACAAAAATTCCCTAAGGGACCCATTTTACTGCGAGATTATGGATTAAATCCTTCAGGCGAACACGCACACCACAAAATTACATCTATTGCCCATATTTTAAAAATGTACCCACACTTACCTTTTGTGTTGTTGGGCGATTCAGCAGACGAAGATGCTGACTTTTACTTAGAGGTTGCCAAAGAATTTCCAGATAGAATCAGTGCCATTTATATTCGACAAACCCGCAACACCAAAAACGCTCGTCGTATAAAAGAGCTGATTGAAAATACAACGCATGTTAATGCCGTCTTAATTCATTCTGCCGACGAGATTAACAAACATGCATTGGAACATGGATTGTTGAATAATGTATGATCGATGATGGTTGAGTAGCCATTTGTGGAAAGCATGGGTATGTCATAGAACTTTTAAAAAACCAATACTTTTAATAAAAAAACCTGAGATTAAAAAGGTTTTAGATAGCTTTATGATAAAATCCTTATAAAAGCTGATGAAAATACTTCGAATCCTTGTCTTTTTGTTTCCGATTGTTTTATTCTCACAAGAAAACCAGAACAACTATTGGTATTTTGGTGATGGCGTCGGCATTGATTTCTCCAGCGGCACTCCTGTCAATACCTCTGGTAATTTGTTTACAGAAGAAGGTTGTGCCTCCATTTCCGATGACGAAGGCAATCTTTTGTTCTATACCGATGGCATCACAATCTATAATTCCAATCATACTGTAATGCCCAATGGAACAGGTTTATTGGGGCATCCATCTGCTACTTCGTCGGGCTTAATTGTCCCACAGCCTTGTAGCGATTCATTGTTTTATATTTTTACAGTAGATGAAATAAATGGTGAAAGTGGACTCAATTATTCACTGGTCGATATGTCGCTTGACAATGGATTGGGTGATGTTATTCAAAAGAATGTAATGATGTTGTTACAGGACGATGCTACAGAAAAATTATGTGCCCTCAAACAATCCAACGGGGAAGACTTTTTTGTAGTTACTTGTACAAAGAATACAACTACTGATAATTTCTATGTTTATGAAGTTACTTCCGAAGGATTAAAATTTGTAAATAAGCAATCTGTTGGAGGGAAGATAAATTCTTGGGGATATTTAAAAGCTTCTGGATGTGGCGATAAAATTGCCTTGGCGAATTATGGAAACGACAGCTTATCGATAGAAGATGTAACTGTTTTCGACTTTGACAATGTTACAGGAACAATATCCAATCCACTGGGTGGTTTCTTTGACTATTTCAGTGCCTATGGTATTGAATTTTCTCCCAATTGTGCATTTTTATATTATTCAGTCATTGGCGATTTCGGATCACCACAAGCAGAAGGTCAGGTTTATCAAGTTGATCTTTCATTAGACTCCTTTTCTCCTACTTTAATTGGAACCATACCCAACATTAATGAATCAGACAATCAAGATTATGCCTGTGGCGCACTCCAAATAAGCCCAGAAGCCAGCCAACGAATATTCTTATCAAAACCTGGCGAGTTTGAATTGGCGGTAATTGAACGACCCAATTTACCTCATCCCGATTGTATGTTTAACGAAAATGCATTCTCACTCAATAAGTTATGCAAACTGGGGTTACCGACATTTATTTCTGGCAAAATTGCTATTTGTGGAGCCTGTAACCCATTGGAGTATGAAGACAAATGTGGTGTTTGCGACGCCAATCCAACCAATGACGATGCTTGTCTAGATTGTGCAGGAACATTGGGTGGAATCGCAACAGAAGACGAATGTGGTGTTTGTGATGAAGACCCAACAAACGATGGTGTTAGTTGTCTGGTATTGATTCCCACAGCTTTTTCGCCAAATGGCGATGGTATCAATGACCAGTTAACAATAAGCAATCAGGAGGGCAATATTGAAGTGGCTTCGTTTAATATTTACAACCGCTGGGGCAATTTAGTATATAGTAAAACCAATTTTACAGTTGTGGGGAATATCGCATTGTGGGATGGAATACTAAAAACGAAAACAGCACCGATTGGCGTTTATCTATATGATTGTGTATTATCGACTGGAGAAAATAAAACGAAACTCATAAAAGGAACCGTGACCCTAATTCAATAGAAAAGGGCTTCCGCCCATATTGGTCGAAAGCCCTTTTCCAGATTTTATTTTTTGAAACAAAGTCTCTTAGAAACGCAAATCTACTACCTCACAATCTCCACAAACATGGGTGGTATTGTACTCAAATGTATTTCCACCATCAATTGCTTTATTCACTTGCATATCATTGATTTTGTACATCATAACCGTCCCGTTTCTACTAAATACCGTAGCACTTTCTATATAATTAGAAGCATTTACAGATAAGCGAATCTTAAAATAAGGGCTATCAGTATCTTCAGGAATCAGATCAATAATGTCGTTGCCTTCTTTTTTCTCCACATACGAATACGAATAACCTTCTTCATAAATAGTGAACAATTTGGCAGGCGTCATTTCTTCTTCCTCAGGATCATAATCGGTAATTTGAATTTCTTCATCCTCTATAAAGTGCGTCCAAATAGTACTACCATTACAAACCCTAACAATTTGCGAAGTCGTAATTTTATAGCTTTCTCCTTGCAAAACCAACGAACCTTTTTGCGTTTCATTGATGCCAGCATCGGCATTTTTAATGTTGAGAGAAAAATCAGCAGAAATGCTTTTCTGATTTTTATAAAACTGACTTACTTTGTCAAGAACAGATTTGGCTTTGGCATCATTTTGAGCAGAAATGCTCGTACCAAAAATACAGAACGATAAGATAATTGAAAAAACAAATTTCATTATAAAGTAAATTATTTTGTTTAATAGGAATACTCTTTTGATGACTTTAAAACCAATATGTTTAATCACCTTTGGAAAAATGTTTCAATCTGAAAATGATTGAATATTATTCGTTTTTGCATTGAGCCGAGGCTAGGCCTCCTCTGTAAACTGAACAAAATTGGGACGATCGGCAGCCGAGTTGTGAACATAGTGTTTGAGGATTTTGCCCTTTTTGAGTAAGAACACACCAGGCATTTGAAAACCGTCTCCTTTTTCGACGCCTACAAAATGTTTACGTAAACCACCAGCAATGATGCCTCTGACCCATACTTTCCATCCAAAGAGTTGAGAGAATGTACCTCTACGCAACCTGAATTTTTTGTATAAAATGCATTCTGGATCACTGATAACGGGAATGTCTTCTAAGCCATATTTTGCCAATTCTTCTATGGCTTCTTCCTGACTGACCATATGAACCAAAGCAATACGTGTTCCTTTAATCTCTATTTTATTACGAACCTTATTTAAGTCGTCAAGCGATTCTCTACAGAAAGTGCAACCAAAATGCCTAAGGAAAATGAGCATTGTTGGCCATTTATAAGACATCTCTTCCAGATTGTGTCCTTCTGAAGTTTCAAACATCTCCAAAGAGAATGCTTCACTGTTGCTAAAAAGTTCAATTAGATTGTTGTCGGCAACATAGGTGTTCTTGTAAACACCATGTAGAATTCCTACAAAAGGAAGCCACCAAATAAGGTCGTTGAATAGAATCATCCATGCTGCGGAAGCAGAAAAGGTCCCGCTTATAAAAGCATATATAAAGCCGATGGGACCAAATATTTTACCCAACAAACCAACAAAAATAATTGGCCAGTGGCGAAAAGGATTAATCGCCGCTATCAGATATCCAATACCATACACACCTACAATCATGCCAATACATTGCCATAATTCGAGATACTTTGGTGCTTCCATTCCTGCCATATTGAAAAAATGGCTGGGAAAAAAAATCGCATAAATACCAAAAATAACATTATAGACAGCAGCAGCTATGAGCGCTTGGCGCATCCACAACGGAAAAACCCTTTTATCAAGAGATGCTTGGTTCATTTTTAAGTTTTAAGACAATTGGTTCGCTATTCAATAAACCACTACTACGCTAGGTTTTAAGAAATACTTCTATTATTTGTACGATGGTTGGAAGTACAATATTTGCTTACCCTCAAAGCATTAGTGATTAATATGTTATCTCGAACATTACTTAGAGTAAAAATTATCAACAATACATTTGAATAAACAATGAAAATCAAAAATGTTTTGGCAATCTTTGTATCAATAGAATGCTGTTTAGCTATTAATTGTCATTGCTAAATATTAATTAAACAAATAATCAGCGCAGCTTGGGACGCATAGTATTAACCACGTTTTGTATAAAAAGTTAAGGAAAGACCTTGATTTATTGAAAAATTAAATAAATATGAAAAATAAGGATGCATACATATATGGAAGACAGCCTGTTCTGGAAGCTTTGGAAAGTGGTCAAGCCATGGATAAAATTCTGTTAAAACGAAATTCTAAAAGCCATTCCATCTCTAGTATCGTGAAATTGGCAAAAGAGCAGCAGGTTTATATACAAGAAGTTCCCATTGAAAAATTAAATAGGCTGACCAAGAAAAACCATCAAGGGGTAATTGGAATTACAGCGTTGGTTCAGAATTTCAAGGTCGAAGATATTTTATCTCAAGTATATGCCGAAGGTAAAATTCCATTGTTTTTGGTGCTCGATGGCGTAACCGATGTTCGTAATTTTGGGGCAATCGTTCGCTCTGCAACTTGTATGGGCGTTAACGCCATCATTGTTGGGTCAAAAGGTTCTGCACAAATTAATGAGGAAGTGGTAAAAGCTTCTGCTGGAGCACTTTGGCAAATGCCCATTTGTAAAACGATGCGTTTATTGGACGCAATAGATTATTTAAAAGAATTTGGCATCAAAGTATTTGCCAGTAGCCTTCAAACCGAACACACCATTTCAGCTATTGACTTTAACCAACCAACAGCCATTGTCATGGGTTCTGAGGGCGCAGGTGTCGGAGAGAAAATAATGGCAAAAACCGACCAAGCCTTTAAAATCAACATGCCAGGCGATTTTGATTCGCTAAACGTCTCTGTGGCTACCGGAATGATCTTGTATGAGGCGGTTAGGCAGCGTGGGTGAATAAAGGGGCTCACAAGAAAGGCTTGAATAATTAGAAAGCTAGACTGTAAATATTAAATAAAAAAAGTCGCAACGATAATTTTATCATTACGACTTTTTAAATAATCTGTTTTATTAAAAAAATCAATCCAGCATTGCCAGTTCATCAGAGCGCAGCGGTCTATTTAATCCTGAAACTCTGCAATTCCCACCTTAGC
>ENA-ORXT01002255-ORXT01002255.1-marine-metagenome-genome-assembly--contig:-NODE-2255-length-23504-cov-9.485209_pt1 | contig 23504 bp, 16 predicted proteins | sample MGYA00237868_ERZ511482 | MGnify/ENA metagenome assembly ERZ511482
TTATTTATTTTCTTTCACTAAGGAAGATTTAGTGAAACATATAAGAAAAAGAACAATTCAGACGGGTAGATTATTTTCTTCGTCTTCCCTAAGCACTCGTAGGGTGCTTCTTGCACCGACAAATGACGGCTTCCAGCCCACGCCTCGCGCCTGTACGGTCGAGGTGTGACGAGCCGCAAGCATCCTTCTACGTGCGTGAAGTGGTGGTATTGCGCTGTCTCATATTGATGAGGAATGTATGGTTTTTTTGAAAAAAGGGCGCGGGTTTGGTTTTTTTTCAAAAAATCCCGTATTTTGTTCAAAATCAACAAAAATTATGACAAACAGCATCGGCATAGAATACTTCACCGACGAGGCAGGCAACAAATCTAAAGTCTTGATTTCGTATGAAGATTGGCAGCGCATCGAAGCGGATTTGAAGGAATGGACGGCATACAAAGCCAGAAAATCCAGTCTCAAAACAGCTTTTATGGAAGTCAAACTAATGCAACAAGGCAAATTCCCCAAAGAAGACATGCAAACTTTTTTAGATGAATGTTAATGTCATCCCTACGCCGAATTTTAAAAGAGAAGCCAATTTTAAAACATAAAAAATGTCAGTAACCAATACACCACTCACCAATATTCAAATAGAGTTGCTCAAGCTGTACAGCATGGAGGTCAGCAACGAAGATTTGACGGCAATACAGCGTTTGATAGCGCGATATTTTGCCGACAAAGCATCGGATGAAATGGACAGACTTTGGCAAGAAAACGGCTGGACAAACGACACCATGAACGAATGGCTCACCAACGGCGCATTCAACGAAACTGCAAGATAATCCTCTCACATCTACTTACTTCCTACACCATTTGCATCGATAAAAAATGTATACTTTCCTACCGTAGCGCGGTACTTCCAGCCCGCGTCTCGCGCCTACTCATATCGACGCTTACTCATATTGATAAAAATGGTTATTTTTTTTGGAGGAAATGTACATAGCTAAATGAGCTTTTATTATCTTTGACAAGATATGAAACAAGTCTCTAAAAATGAACATTACGAAAACCTGTTGAAGCAAATCGCAGCGACCTACCAACAAGGTCGGCAAAGTGCGACTATTGCCGTCAACGCGCATTTGGTCAACACTTATTGGGCGATTGGTCAATATATCGTAGAATATGAACAGGGCGGAAAAGAACGTGCAGAATATGGCAAGAGCTTGATAAACAGATTAGCAAAAGACTTGACGGAGAAGATAGGAAAGGGCTTTAGTCGTAGCAATCTGATTTATATGCGCCTTTTTTATCTTGAATTTCCAAAAGGTGAGAAGCCTTCTCACTTTTTGAGTTGGTCGCACTATGTTGAGTTACTTAAAATCTCAGACAAGTTGGAAAGGAGCTTTTATCTACAACAAACAATTCTCGAAAAATGGTCTATCCCCGAATTGAAACGCCAGAAAAAAGCCTCCCTTTTCCTGCGTTTAGCTGCCTCAAAAGATAAAGACGGCATACTCCGATTAGCCAAAGAAGGGCAGTCGATTGAGAAACCCGAAGACCTTATACGTGAGCCTTACGTACTGGATTTTCTGAAAATACCCGAACCCTATCACTTCACAGAATCCGAACTCGAAAGCCGTATCATCGAACATCTTCAAGAGTTTCTACTCGAACTCGGAAAGGGTTTTGCCTTCATCGGACGACAATATCGCATCACACTCGGCAATCGGCATCATTATGTCGATTTGGTGTTTTATCATCGCATTTTGAAGTGTTTTGTATTGATAGATTTGAAACGTGAAGAAGCTGATTATGAGGATGTTGGGCAAATGAATATGTATTTGGGCTACTTTGAAAACGAAGAAAATACCGAAGGAGACAACTCGCCCATAGGCATTGTACTCGCCAAAGAAAAAGACGATATTTTGATACAATACGCCCTCCATAATGTCTCCTCCCAACTCTTCGTCAACAAATACCAATTCTACCTCCCCAACCGAGAAGAATTAAAACAACTCATCGAACGGCAATTATCACGCGAGGAGGAAGAGGAATGAAACCTCTCCGTAGCGCAGTGCACCCAACCCGCGCCTCGCGTATGCCCGGTCAAGGTGTGACGAGCCGCAAGCATCCTTCTACGGGCGCGAAGTGGCGGTGGTGGGCTGTCTCATATTGATGGAAATGTATGGTTTATTTAGTGTGTATAATTATATTTCTGAACGTCAATGAAATACGAGTAGTCCGATAGGCTTTATTACCCTTAAATACATCTGATTTTTTTCCTGTAATTCCGTGCGTCCACTTGTATCTTGCATCATCTTTGAGAACTACGAGACTCTTTGGTTCTAAATACACTTCGACCTTTTCTTTCGTATGTATATTGGCAAAATTCATGGTACAAGCTGACCCCATACTAAGTGAAATGACCGTATCTTTAAAGCACGGCTGGCAATCAATATGACTGGCAATACCCTGACCCGGTTCGTATTCATTTACAATCAATTGGTCTGGCAATTCCGGCATATAACCGTCCTCATAGAGCCTCTGCGCGATAGACTTCGACCATTCGGGAAGTTCTCCTATCCTCATAGAATAGTCAATATACCTCGCCCGATAATCATACTTATACCCGTAGTGCTGCACACGCCTTTTTAAATCGCCTAACCATTTTTCAGCATTAACCGACTGCCAAAGGTCGTTATGTTCTGTATTTGAAATATACGCAGGAACGTAACTTAATCCTTCTATTTTAGAAATAACAGCGAGGTCATTTACAGTATCATTAGTACGGCTGTCAAATATTGATAATTGTTGCATTTCCTTATGATTTAGAGTTTCAAAATTTCAAAATAAACCACTTCATTTGTGAGTTTTGAAGCACAAGATAAATATTTTTGTTTATTTTCGCAATTATTTGGTTTTTGCAACTTGTCGAATAAGAATTATCACGCGAGAAAGAAGAGGAGTGAATCTCACATCTATAAACTTACCGCTTCATTTATATTGGTATGAAATGTATGGTTTTTTCCGAAAAATGTTGCAGATAAATGGGGTTTTGTTATCTTTGACCGACGATTAATTCTGAAGAGGCGACTACAGTAGGTATCTTTGAAACATATTTAAAGATAAAGTCTCATATCTAAAAATTATATTTTAAGTATTTTACAAGCTCGTAAGTTGAATACAGATAACATACATACGAGTTTGTACAAGTAAAACAAAACTAAAGAATTCAAAACATGAATGGAATTGAAGAAGGAATGAATCAGTCCTTTGAAGATAGGCAAAACGAAGATGCAAAAACTATTTTTCATCAATTAGTTCAAGGGAATCAGTATGTTGGAGATATGTACTCAATAAACTATGAGAGTGCGAAAATATTAATCCATGATACCTATCGACAAAAAGTAGGTGGCATACCAAGTCTAAGTTTTCTAATTGCAACAAGAGTAGAACCGACCGCAGAAAACATAAATTTCAAGAGTGAGGACACCTCCCTTATTCTTTTGAGAGTTATGGATGCAGCCCAATTACCGAATAATTCTGAGGTCGAAAGAATACGAGTAGAAACTGCACAAAGAGTTAGTGGTGAAACTGATAAGCATTGGGATAGCAGAGAAGCAATGGACCCGAAAACTAATGTTTATTTAGGATATGCAGCAGTTCAATGCCGGATTATTGGTACTTTTTTTCTTGACCAACAAGACCCCGAAAATGAGGAATCACAATTGACTTTAAAATTCGGTTGTGATATTTCAAATTATTACCCAAATAGAGGATTGAAAGTTTACAAACCAAGTGGTGCAGCACTTGAACAAATTGTCAATTATATTGATCCTTTTGCGATAAAGTCATACAAAGAAACCTATGGCAATACTTCAAGGGTTAAATTAGGTAGAATTCGATATGCTTCAACAGATAGAAAACATCAAAACATTGATAGCGTTCCTGTAAGTATTTTTCCAAATGATTTGCTTGCTCAAAAATCCGCTGTTTTTGGAATGACAAGAACGGGTAAATCAAATACGGTAAAAATAATTGCTAAATCAGTTTATGAATTGCGCTATCCGACCGATACTGATGATACCTCTCTAAAAATTGGACAATTAATATTAGACCCTAATGGAGAGTATGCAAATGAGAACCAACAAGATATTGATGGGGTTGGTAATCCAAATGCAATAAAAAATATATGGCTACAAAATAATGAATTAAAAGAAAGGGCTAACCAATTAAAAATCGAAAGGAGTGCCGCAAATAGTGATGAAGAAAGACAACGAATATGGGAAGAAATTAGAGAGTTAGTTGAGGAAGAAGTTGTTACCTATGGAATTCTTCCACATCCAAGAGACCCGTTTAGAAGATTAATGAAAATTAATTTTTATGATGAGGACAACCTCCAAATCGGTAAAGAAATTATTAATTTTAGTCTTTCTGACCAAACATCTCAATATTTCAGAAACTTTAGGCAAGTAGTATTTGAGCGTCCTCAACAAACTGACTTTGAAACGGAAGCTGAGTATAATGGTCAAGTTACTCGATTTAATAGGAGAGTTCTTGTTTATAGAGCCTTATTAAATAAAGCAAATTTTGCACCCCCATCAAGGAATGTAGAATTGAGGAGTCTATTTAACAATGACCTTAGACAAGCAATGGTTGGATTTACTGACGGAAGAAGCCCAAGAAAACAAGGTTTGATTAATGCCTCTGGTCAAACATTAGGTCAAAACAGAGTTAGTTGGGATAGTTTAGCTTCAGCATTCGAAGGGCTATATACATTCCTTTCGACAAATGATTATAACACATTCAATCAGAACTATATTAATAATAGAGACAACGGAGAAGAGGATGCAACTGGCGAAGGTTGGGCTGATTCGGAATTAGAAAGTTTACTTGAAATGTTTAAATACTCAAAAGGAACAAATTTAATTGGAAAAGTAAATTCTCAACATGAGAATTCTGTTAATAGAGATTATGCAGAAGATATTTATAACGACTTGGTGGCAGGTAAATTAGTTATAGTCGATCAATCAAGTGGAGAACCTGAGATTAATCAATCTTCAGCTGAACGGATAATGTGGAAAATTTTTAAACAGAATCAAGAGGCTTTTAGGAGCGGAGAACCAGACATTTCAAACATTTTGATTTATGTTGAAGAAGCCCACAACATTCTACCAAGTGGAAATGATTTAGATTTAAAAAATGTTTGGGTACGAACCGCAAAGGAAGGAGCAAAATATAATATTGGCTTAGTTTATTCTACTCAGGAAGTCAGCAGTATTCAAAAAAATGTTCTAAAAAATACAGCTAACTGGTTCATTGGTCATTTGAATAATACTGATGAAACAAAAGAGTTGACAAAATATTACGATTTTGCAGATTTTGAAAAATCTATCCGAAGAACACAAGATAAAGGATTTTTGAGGGTAAAGACTTTAAGTAATTATTTCGTTATCCCTGTTCAAGTAAAATTATTTGATGTAACAGATAAATCATAAAAAAATATGCCATTTGAAGGAGAATTTGCAAGTTATGAGCCTTTAAGGAGAGTACTTGAAAATGAAAAAGTAAAAGATTTAAGAAGTAGGTTTAAAATCCGAGTGGAAGAGGGAGAAGAAGAAGAATTTGTTGATAAGCTACTTTCAAAAAATGATTTGCCAAACAGTAATTGGCAACCAAATTATCTTATTGGTATTGATGGAAGTGTACAATCATCTTCTGTGCCAGATACAGGGTTTCCCGGTTCCGAGATTGGCTACATAACTGCGTCTGGCGTTTTAATATTAATGGAGAAAGTCAGGCAGTTAGAAGATAAAGAATTTATAGACCCTAAAGAATTTAGGGAAACCGAAAAACCTTCTACATTTGATGCGGTTTTTCCGGGATGTAATGTTATCATTGACGAAGAAGAAGATGCAAAATCTTCAATGCGTAAAACTCTATTTGAACAATTTGACAAACATATTGAATTTACGGGGGGAGAAACTCTATTGGAAACTTATCAAGCTCTTTTGAAAATAAAAATAGAAAAAGGAACTGAAAAAAATCCACCTAAATGCCCTTGCGACAAAGAAGAGAAATTTAAATATGGATATGATTCCTATAAATGTGATTGCGGAAAAGATTTGTATTCAACCGATGCAATGAGATTGCATGAACTATTCAACCCCATTGGAACGTGCGGAGAAATGTATGGTCAAATTATGTCAACTATTGAGAAGTTATGGTTAATCCATATTCTACGAGCATTTGAGAAAAAAGGTTGGCTTCCAGAATTAGGAAGACTGGCATTTGTTTTAGATGGTTCATTAGCGGTATTTAGTACTTCGTCATGGCTAACAAAATCTATTAATAAAGAACTTATACGGATAAATCAATTACAAAAAACGTTTACTGGAAAAGATTTATTAATTATTGGAGTTGAGAAGACAGGGCAATTTGTTAATCATTTTAATTTTATCGGAGACTTGCAGAAAGATGATAAAGATAAATTTCCAAAGCAGTCAATTTTACTTTTGGACAATGGCTATATAAATAGAAATATAAAATACGGAGACCCCGACAAAAAGGAATTTGGAAAAGATACTTACTTTGGCAGAAAATTCTTTTATAAAACGCATAATGGATATAAGATTACTGCATCTGTCGCGACTTTTAGTGAACAACAACAAAGTTTACAAACGGCTAATCCTAATCAATTTCCAAGGTTAGTAGATATAATGACTTTATTAGATGAATTAACATCTAATCGTTATCCAAATTCTGTTACACCTTTAATATCAGCACATTCAGAGGCAGCGATACCACTCAATCTTGGAAAGCGATTATTTGAAGATATTGCACGAGAAATAAGAAATAGACCAACAGTATGAGAACACTTGAAGAAATAGGTAATCTAAAAGGAAATAGCAACGCATACAACAGGTGGGCTACTTTCGGGCCTTACTATGCAATGTTCCCAATTGATTTTGCATTTGATATTGTAGATAAGTATTCCGAACCCAACGATTATATTTTAGATCCATTTGCAGGCAGATGCTCAAGCGTTTACGCAGGTGGAGTATTGGGAAGAAATAGTTTTGGTATTGAAATAAATCCTGTTGGTTGGTTATATGGTAATACTAAATTGCAACCCGCAGATAAACAAGAAATTTTAGATAGATTATTAGATATTTATAATTCTCGAAATAATTACACAAATCAAGCGTATCAACTTTCTGAGTTTTTCAGAATGTGCTATTGTGTGGAAGTCAGAAAGTTTCTATTAGCGGCACGAACTCAATTAAATTGGGAAAAGAACGATATAGATGCAACCCTGATGTCTATTTTATTGATTTACTTACATGGCAAGTTGGGAGAGGGCGTTTCAAATCAGATGAGACAAACTAAAGCAATGGGTATTAATTATTCTATTAAGTGGTGGAAAGAAAACGGATATGAAAAACCACCAAAAATAAATCCTTTAGAATTTATCGCAAAAAAAATTGAATGGCGATATGCTAAAGGAACTCCTGAAATTGAAACGGAAAGTAAAGTGATTTTTGGGGATGCAACTATACAGATTGATACCTTAATAGAGAAAGCCAAACAAGAAAATATTAAGTTTTCACTTTTATTTACATCGCCGCCGTACTGGTCAATAGTTGATTATCATACTGACCAATGGTTAAGGTTATGGTTACTTGGAGGCCTTTCTAAACCCAAAACGAATCCTGGTAAATATAAAGGGAGATTTAATTCAAAAATAGATTACTATAATCTTTTAGATACTGTTTTTGGACGTAGTGCAGAAATTATGGCTGATGATGCTACCATTTTTGTAAGAACTGATGCACGAAAATTCACATTAGAGACAACAGTAGAAGTCTTAAAAAAACATTTCCCAAATCATAATTTAAAACAGCAACCAAAGCCGTTTAAAAAAAGAACACAAACGGAGTTATTTAATCACACGAATAAGCTACCAAAGGATAAACATGGTGAAATGGATATAATAATGACAAGAAAATAGAGGAAACGGTAAAGAATCAAGTGGTTAACAACCAGAAAATTCTTACATTTACGTAACACATTACGTAAAGCCATTCACTATGAAAAAAATACTATACCTACTCCTACTCACCTTCCTTGCAGGGCAAACCACCGCCCAAAAAACGAAAAAAAACCGCACCCAAATCACCACAAATCAAATAGACCAAACCCTCTACAACGCAATAAACTACCGCAACATCGGACCCTACCGAGGCGGACGCTCCTGCGCCGTAGCCGGTGTCTCCGGCAAGCCCAATTTGTTCTACTTTGGCGCGACGGGCGGCGGCGTTTGGAAGACCCAAGACGGCGGACGCACTTGGGCGAACATCAGCGACGGATACTTCGGTGGTTCTGTCGGGTCGATAGCGGTGGCGGCGTCCGATGCCAACGTCATGTATGTCGGTGGTGGCGAGAAAACCGTGCGTGGGAATGTCTCCTACGGCTACGGCGTGTGGCGGTCAGAAGATGCGGGAAAAACATGGACACAAAAGGGCTTGACCGAGTCGCGGCACATTGCGCGACTGCGTATTCATCCGCAAAATCCTGACATCGTATATGCGGCGGTCATGGGCAATCTGTACGCGCCCAATCCGCAGCGTGGCGTATTCAAATCTACCGATGGCGGTACGACTTGGAGCAAGGTTTTGTATGTCAATGACGAGGTAGGCGCAGTCGATTTGCTACTCGACCCCAACAATCCGCGACACCTCTACGCGAGCACCTGGCGGGTGAAGCGCACGCCGTACAGCATGTCGAGTGGTGGCGAGGGTTCGGGCTTGTGGAAAAGCACCGATAGCGGCGAAACGTGGACAAATATCTCCGAAAATGAAGGCTTGCCCGAAGGGATTTGGGGCATTTCGGGCGTGGCGGTCAGTCCGCTCAACTCCGACCGCGTTTGGGCGATTATCGAAAATGAAAAAGGCGGATTATTTCGCTCCGACGATGCCGGAAAGACATGGAAAAAACTCAATGACGACCGCAGTTTGCGCCAACGGGCTTGGTATTACACCCGCATTTACGCAGATACGCATGATGAGGACGTAGTATATGTAATGAACGTCTCTTACCACAAATCCAAAGACGGCGGCAAGACCTTTGCCTCCAAAAACGCACCGCACGGCGACCACCACGACCTCTGGATTGCGCCCGAAGACCCCAAGCGCATGATAGTCGGCGACGATGGCGGCGCACAAGTCACCTACGACGGCGGCGATACGTGGTCCACTTACCACAACCAACCCACCGCCCAATTTTATCGCGTGACGACGGACAATCATTTCCCATACAGAATCTACGCCGCACAACAAGATAATTCGACGGTCAGAATCTATCATCGCACCTCCGGCAGCACGATTGATGAGGACGATTGGGAGGGTACAGCTGGCTGCGAATGCGGACATATCGCCATTGACCCGACCAATAATGACCTCGTTTACGGCGGTTGTTACGATGGTTTTATTCAGCGATATAATCACGAAAATGACCAGTCACTTGCCATAAATGTTTGGCCCGACAATCCGATGGGACATGGCGTGGAAGACATGAAATATCGCTTTCAATGGAACTTCCCTTTGTTCTTTTCGCGGCACGATGCGACGAAATTATACACCGCTTCCAACCACCTCCATGCCTCCACCGACAAGGGGCAATCGTGGCAGGTCATCAGCCCCGACCTCACGCGAAATGACACCACAAAACAAGGTTCTTCGGGCGGTCCGATTACCAAAGACAATACGAGTGTGGAGTATTACTGCACCATTTTTGCGGCGGACGAATCGCCCCTAAAAGAAGGCGTAATTTGGACAGGCAGCGACGACGGACTCGTACATCTGACCACCGACGGCGGCAAAAATTGGCAAAATGTCACCCCGCCCACACTGCCCCAATGGACGATGATTAACAACCTCGAACCCGACCCTTTCAACGAAGGCGGTTGCTACATCGTGGGTACGCGCTACAAACTCGGCGACTTCAAACCCTACCTCTACAAGACCGAAAATTACGGCAAAACATGGCGCAAAATCGACACGGGCATTGATGCCGGACACTTCACCCGCGCCCTCCGTGCCGACCCCGATAAGCAAGGCATGTTGTACGCCGGAACGGAATCGGGCATGTATATTTCATGGAATGACGGCGCAACTTGGCAGCCTTTTCAATTGAATTTGCCGATAGTACCGATTACGGATTTGAGGGTCAAGGAGGGCAATCTGATTGTCGCTACACAAGGGCGTAGTTTGTGGATTATCGACGACCTCACGCCGCTTTATGATATTGATAATTCATTGAAAAATAAGGATTTACATGTATTTGCACCAAAGGCGAGTTATCGTATGCAAGGCAGGCAAGCGAAAGACCCCGTAGGTGCAGGAACGAATCATCCGGGCGGTGTGAATGTGTATTATTTTTTGAAAAATGAATTAGAGAAAGAAGATACTTTGGTAATTAAAATATATGATTCAAATAAGGAATTAATCAGCGAATTTTCCAATCACGCCGAAGAAAAAGCCTATAAAATTGAGCCGGAAAAAGGTTCAAATACATTCAATTGGAATATGAGTTATCCGCCTGCGGAGAAGTTCGACGGAATGATTTTGTGGTGGGGCAGCCTGAATGGACCGAAGGCATTACCGGGAAATTATACCACCAAATTCACGCTAAATGGCGCAGCACAATCGCAGCCTTTTGACATTAAAATCGACCCGCGCGCATCGGGCATGAAGGATTTAGAAGCGCAATTTAATTTCATCACAGAAATAAGAGATAAAATTTCGGAAGCGCATACCGCGATTAAAAATATTCGTTCCATAAAAGACCAACTCGCCCCATACAAAAAGCAATTCAAAGAAAAAGAGGATTTAACCAACGAAATAAAAGACGTAGAAGACCGCCTGACGAAGATAGAAGAAGCCCTTTATCAAACCAAAAACCAAAGCCGTCAAGACCCACTAAATTTCCCCATTCGCGTGACGAATAAACTCGCGCATTTGACTTCTTTATATCAAAGTAGCAACTTCGTACCACCAAAGCAAGCCTTTGATGTAAAAGCCGAACTGAGCGCGGAAGTGGATGATTTATTGAAACAATATAAAGCGATTTTGGATGCCGATATTCCGCGTTTGAATGGCTTGATTAAAGCGCAATCGCCGGAGCCGATTTCGATTGAAGAACCGTAGCACAATGCGCCCATAGCGTAACGCCTCCGGCTTGCGTCGCCTACTATCGACAACTAATGCAATGCAAACCGGAGGCATTACGATACGAGTGCTTTACAAAATCTCCTCAATAAAAGAAACCATTTTCGGCAAGACATCATTAGGGTGCGCATGAGGTGTATGCGAGCCGCCATAGATAAGAAATTCTTCTGCTCTACCGGTTGTTTTATCGACGATGCTTCGCAATTGGCGTTCAGTACCATAGCGGTCTTCCGTGCCTTGAATAGCGAGAATTGGGCAGCGTACATTTTCGAGTTCTCGTTCAATATTCCAATTTCTAAAACCGGGTGAAAGCCATGTTTTTGACCAAAAATCGAACAGTGAACTCGTTTTTTCGCCGTGATAAGAAGCCAGTTTGGAACGTAAATTGGTGAGTTGGTAGGACATACGAGCGTTTTCGATGCCGCGTATCGTTTCTTCTTCTACAAAAACATGTGCAGCTTCCGAAATAACACCCGACACACGCTCCGCATAACGTCCGGCGAAAAGGAGTGCTATGCTACCACCATCACTATGCCCGATAAGGATAACATCTTGAATATCAGCCTTATCCAATAGGGCAGGCAATATAGTCCAAGCCTCCTCGCGCATGTAGTCGGTGCCTTGCTCATGCGGCATAGGAGAGGATTTGCCATAGCCTTGTCGGTCATACAAAAAACCTTCTAAACCTGTTGCCTCGCAAAGTTGGCGAGGAAAATCTTTCCACAATTCTATACTACCAAGTCCTTCATGCAAAAAAACCAATGTCGGTGCATGGGGTTTTGTAGCAGTCTGTGTAATGTGTTTGGTGAAGATTTCTGAACCGAGTACCTCGATTTTTTCAGAAAATTCATTCATAATAATAGATTCGGAATTTATGGTTCAATATTGACGCCACAAATACGAATAAGTAACAGCAAAAAACATTTTTAACTATTAAATTGTGTTAAAATGTTTAAACTCGCGCATGAAAGCAGCCTAAGCATAAAACAGCGTTAAAATCCCGTCAATTCTCCCACACATCTGCCAAATAAAGCCTATTTTTGCCCGTACAGGCGACTTCGGTCGCCTTGTTAGAAAAATGGTTCTTTGACAATTCTTGCATCTGGAAATAAAATTAAAAATTTGTGCCTTGCGTTTTCCTCCCCAGCCCCCTCCAAAGGGGGAGACAAACGCGAGTAGGTTTCTCGCAAAGCGAGGAATCTCCCCCTTTGGAGGGGGCTGAGGGGAGGGAAATCTTGAAAACTAATATTTAGGATTTCCTCAAATGATAAATGCTTTAATTTCTCTTTTGCAAAAATTGTCAAAAAACTGAATAAATTTACTGATAAATATACGATACATGGTGACTGAAGTCGCCTGTACGAGTACAAAAAATACCATCCATTGCTCAAAATAGGCATCATTTTCGGCGGACCGTCCCGCGAGCGCGAAATCTCGTTTGCCGGAGGGCGCACAGTTTACGACAACCTCAACAAATCGCTCTTCGAGCCTGTCCCTTTATTTGTGGATAGCCACCGAAATTTTATTTTGTTGGATTGGCAATACGTATATAAAGGTACGATTCGGGATTTTTATCCGCCTGTGAGTGCGCTGCCCGACTCGCCGAATCAGTTTCAAATCTATCTCGAAAGCATCGCCGACCTTGCACCCGATGCCTATGATGATATGATGCGCCAAGTCGGACGCCCCGTTTCGCTCGCCGAACTGCCTGATTTAGTGGATGTTGCGTTTTTGGCTTTGCATGGCGTTTTTGGCGAAGACGGTCAGATACAAGGCTTGCTCGAAAGCCTGAGCGTTCCATACACGGGCAGTGGTATACGTGCGTCGAGCATAGGCATGGACAAAGCATTTCAAAAGAAAATCATGAGTGTGGGTGATTTTCCTTGCCCCAATATCATGGAAATTAAAAAGGACGAATGGACGAACGGAGATATAAGTATTTTTTATAAGAATGTAATTGAAAAAACGGGTTTCCCGATAGTGATTCGACCTGCAAATCAAGGTTCATCTATCGGCGTAGCGATTATAGACGAGGGTAGGGGAGAAGCCGGTTTTTCGGATGCGGTCAATGCTGCTTTTTTTCGTTTGAATGTCACAAAAAATGAATGGAATAATTATTCGGAAATAGAAAAATTACAATTTCTGCGCCGCTTAGGCGATATACGTGAGGGCATTGGTTTTCCGGTGAATGTCCACCCCCCAACCCCCTCCAAAGGGGGAGATAGGCGTGTGGGGTTTCCCTCCAAAGGGGAAGGTGAACGTGGGAAGTTTGTACCGAAAGGAAAAAATAAAGGTGTAAAAATTACAGCTAATGATGATGAAAATAGTTTTTCGCGTAGCGAAAAATCTCCCCCTTTGGAGGGGGCTGGGGGGGTGGACTACGCGATAGAAACCATCCACCACCCCGAAGATTTACTTTCTTTTTTAAATAATTATTTTACAAAAAACAACGATACACTCACCCTCGAAAGTCACCTGACCGAACAAACGGTAATCGCCGAAGAATTTATTGACGGGCAGGAATTTTCTTGTATCGTCTTGCGTCAAGAAGATGGCAGCGTGACGGCTTTACCACCAACCGAAATTATCAAAGGGAAAGAGGTTTTTGATTACCGTTCAAAGTATCTTGCAGGGCTTTCGCGCAAGGAAACACCTATACGTTTGCCCGATGTTCAAATCAATGAAATACGCTCAGAGTGTGAGCGATTATTCGGATATTTGGAGTTCAATACTTACGCGAGAATTGACGGCTTCATCAAGGCAAATGGTACGATTTACCTGAATGACCCGAATACAACTTCGGGCATGTTGCCCTCCTCATTCTTCTTTCATCAAGCGGCTGAAATCGGCTTGAATCCCTCGCAGTTTCTAACGTATATTATTCGAGCTTCACTTCAAGAGCGTATGAATAACACACTGGAAATAAACGAAATACAAGTTTTAATTCTTCATTTAGATGAAAGTATAAAGACGCTGAAAAGTAGTAAAGTTGAGAAGAAAAAAATCGCGGTCATTTTGGGCGGTTATTCTACGGAAAGACATATTTCGGTAGAAAGCGGACGCAATATTTACGAAAAATTAGCAAGTTCTGACAAGTACGAACCCATACCTATTTTTCTTACTGGAAATGCAGAAAATATTGAATTGTACCAAATCCCTATCAATTTATTATTGAAGGATAATGCAGACGATATTCGCGATAAAATTTATACGTATAAAAAACACTCCGTTGTAGAACAAATTAAAGTAGAGTGTCAAGCATTAACCGAAAAATACGCTTCGCATAATGTTGTTTTTGAACCGAAAAAAATATCTTATCAAGAATTAAAAAACATGGCGGATGCGGCGTTCATCGCGCTACACGGACGACCGGGCGAGGATGGAACTTTGCAAGGGATTTTTGACACTTTGGGTTTGCCGTATAATGGTTCGCCACCCGACTCTGCGGCTACGACGATTAATAAATATGAAACACTGCAAAAGCTAAAAGCTGCCGGATTTACGGTGACCGACCAGTTATTGGTCAGTAAAACGGATTTTGAAAAAGACGCTGAAAGTAGTGTCACAGATATTGAGTCGAAATTTAACTATCCGCTTATCGCCAAACCTTTGGATGATGGTTGTAGTTCGGCAGTAAAAATGATTAAAACTCGCGAGGAAATGGCAGCGTATTTGCGTGGTATTTTTCGCAGTAAAAATGAAGAATTTATATCGGAAAAAGATACGACGATTTTAAAATTATTGCCCAAAGAAGAATTTCCGCATAAAGATGTTGCCTTGATAGAAGCCTTGATTACGAAGGGCGATGCCAAGCATTTTCTGGAAGTTACGGGCGGTTTGCTCACCAAATATGTGGATGGCAAGCCCGAATATGAGATATTTGAGCCATCGGAGGCACTATCGGAAGGAGAGATTTTGTCTTTGGAAGAAAAATTTCTGGCAGGCGAAGGGCAGAACATCACCCCCGCCCGTTTTGCTGATAATCAACAAGATTATGCGTATATTGCAGCCCAAGTGAAAGCCGACCTCAAGCGTGCCGCCCAACTGCTCAATGTGCAAGGCTACGCACGCATCGACGCATTTGTGCGCATATATGAGGACAGGCGCGCCGAGACGATTGTGATTGAAATCAATTCGCTACCAGGCATGACCCCCGCGACTTGCATCTTTCACCAAACAGCTATAAATGGTTATAAACCTTATGATTTTATAGATGAAATCTTGGAATATGGAATGACTAATAATGACGCATAACCTTAATTTATATTATGTTATTAACGATAAGTACGACATATCAACCTGCAACGGATTTAGGTTTTTTATTACATAAACATCCTGACAAATTTCAGTCAGTGAATTTATCTATTGGCAAGGCGCATGTTTTTTATCCACAAGCCACTGAAGATAAAACTACAGTCGCTTTATTGCTAGATATTGACCCGATAGACATGGTCAGAGGTAAGAAGAAATTTTCCGGAAAAGGCTTTTCACTCGGACAATATGTAAATGACCGTCCTTATGCTGCGTCATCATTTATGAGTGTCGCGCTCTCCAAAGCATTTTCAACGGCAATGAACGGAACATGCACAGGCAAGCCGGAGTTAGTGGATGTCAAAATGCCCTTTGAAATAAAAATCACATCACTCCCTGCACCAAGAGGAGGAGAAGCTTTAATCCGAAAATTATTTGAACCATTGGGGTATCAAATAACATTGGAACGACATATATTAGACGATAAATTTACAGCATGGGGAGAGAGTAAATATTTCACACTCGACCTTTCTAATAAATTGACTATGAGTCAGTTATTGTCACATTTATACGTCTTGATTCCTGCGCTTGACAATGATAAACATTATTATGTAAGTGAAGCTGAAATTGAAAAATTACTAAAAAAAGGAAAAGGTTGGTTAGAAAAACACCCCGAAAGAAAATTGATTACAAGGCGGTATCTTATCAATTTGAAGTCGTTGACACGCCAAGCATTCCAACGTTTGAAGGAATATGAAAAGACTGAAAATAATGTGGAATTGGAGGAGAAAGAAGACATCAAAAAAGAGACTTTGCACCAAAAAAGATTAAATTTAGTATTAGAAAAACTCAAAAAAACAGGCGCGAAAAAAGTGCTGGACATGGGCTGTGGCGAAGGCAAATTGTTGAGAATGTTATTAAAAGAAAAACAGTTTAGTAAGATTGCCGGAATGGATGTATCTTACAGCGAATTGACCAAAGCAAAAGACCGTTTGCATTGGGATGAAATGGCACCCAAACAGCAGGAACGCATCCAGCTATTTCAAGGAGCTTTAACCTATAAAGATAAGCGGCTTGAAGGCTATGATGCAGCCGCAATAGTAGAAGTCATCGAGCATTTGGATGAAAACCGCTTAGAATCATTTGGGCGAGTTGTTTTTGAATTTGCCCAACCAAAAACGGTCATCATGACCACTCCAAATGCAGAATATAATGCGCTGTTTGAAAACATGGAAACAGGTGATATGCGACACACCGACCACCGATTTGAATGGACAAGAGCGCAATTTGAAACATGGGCAAAAAACATCGCAGAGAAACACAATTATAGCGTCGAATTTGAGCCGATTGGTGAGCTAAATGAGCAAGTCGGCGCACCTTCACAAATGGGAATTTTTAATTATGGAAATTAATATACCGGAACTATCATTGGTCTTGCTGATTGGTGCTTCCGGTTCGGGTAAAAGCACTTTTGCAAAGCAACATTTCGGAAAACATGAAGTAGTCTCGTCGGATGAATGTCGGGGTATTGTATCCAATGACGAAAATAATCAGGCAGCGACCAAAGATGCGTTTGAATTACTAAATTTTATTATTGAAAAACGATTAAAAAACGGTTTTCTTACTGTAGTAGATGCGACTAATGTACAAGTAGCATCCAGAAAAAAATTAGTAGAATTAGCCAGAAAACATCATGTATTACCCGTTGCTATTGTGTTAGATATACCGCAGCGTGTTTGTGAAGATAGAAATGTAGAACGCTCTGACAGGAATTTTGGCAGCCATGTAGTACGCCAACAAAAACAGGAATTAAAGCGCTCTTTGAAAAAATTAAAATACGAGGGCTTTCGGAAAATTTATACCTTAAATTCACAAGAGGAAGTAGATGGTGTGACGGGTATTATTCGGGAAAAATTGTATAATGATAAAAAGCATATCAAAGGTCCATTTGACATTATTGGTGACATTCATGGTTGTTATGACGAGACGCTTGAGCTTTTGATCAAACTTGGTTATACAATAGAGCAAACACAGGATAACGGGCAAAATTTTGGCTTGAAAATTACACATGCTGATAATCGACAAGTTATCTTTCTTGGCGACCTTGTAGATAGGGGACCAAATTCTCCGGCTGTCTTGAAACTCGTGATGAGTATGGTACGTAGTGGCGTGGCATGGTGTGTACCCGGTAATCACGACGCAAAACTTCACAAGAAATTAAAAGGAAAGAACGTAAATCTAAAACACGGACTTGCCGAAACAATAGAGCAACTTGACGAAGAAACACCGGAATTTATACATGAACTAAAAGAATTTTTATACAGTCTGATTAGTCATTATGTGTTTGATGATGGGAAATTGGTGGTTGCCCATGCCGGATTGAAAGAAGAGATGCAAGGCAGGGGGTCGGGGGCAGTACGCGCCTTTTGTTTGTATGGAGAAACGACGGGAGAAATAGATGAATTTGGGTTGCCTGTGCGCTATAATTGGGCATCAGAATACAGAGGTAAAGCAAAAGTCATCTACGGACATACGCCTGTTCCCGAAGCGGAATGGCTCAACAAAACCATTGATATTGATACCGGATGTGTCTTTGGGGGGAAATTAACTGCACTGCGTTATCCCGAACAAAAACTGGTGGCTGTACCTGCCAAAAAAGTCTATTGCGAACCCGTAAAACCATTGCAAGAAGCAAGCAACGGACAACTAACGCACCAACAAGAATACGATGATTTACTCAATATTGATGATGTTATTGGAAAAAGAATTGTGCAGACGCGACTTAGAAATAACATCACTATTCGGGAAGAAAATTCGATAGCTGCATTGGAAGTTATGAGTAGGTTTGCCATAAATCCTAAGTGGTTGATTTATCTACCTCCTACTATGTCGCCTTGCGCGACGAGCGAATTACCAGACTTTCTCGAACATCCCCAACAGGCAATTAATTATTATAAAAAAAGAGGTGTTGAGCGAATTATATGCGAAGAAAAACACATGGGGTCGCGTGCCGTTTTGGTGATTTGTAAAGATGAGGCAACGGCTTTAAAACGCTTTGGTATAAGCAACGAGGGCTTTGGAGTTTGTTATACGCGCACGGGCAGAAATTTCTTTAATAATACCGAAATGGAGCAACAATTTATGGATAGAGTCGTCAAAGCGTTGACTCGTTCAGGATTTTGGGAACAACATCAAACTGATTGGGTCTGTTTGGATACCGAGTTGATGCCCTGGTCGGCAAAAGCGCAATCACTCCTCAAAGACCAGTACGCAGCGGTTGCGACTGCCGCTCGACATTCGCTTTCAGAAGTCGAGCAAGTGCTGCAACAAGCTATTGACAGAGGCATCATTGATGCACAATCTTCACTGGATAAATTCAGCTACAAAAAAGCTGCAATTTCAAAGTACACAGATGCGTATCGCCGATACTGTTGGGAAGTAAAAACAGTGGAAGATTACAAACTCGCGCCCTTTCATATTTTGGCGACAGAAGGTGCAGTTCACACAGATAAAAGCCATGAATGGCATATTGAAAATATCAAAACTATCTGTGAAGCGGATGATAAAATATTTCAACTTACGCCTTACAAAATTGTCAACACGGGAGATGAAAATAGTATAAAAACTGCTACAGATTGGTGGCTTGAACTCACAGCAAAAGGTGGTGAAGGCATGGTCGTCAAACCTTATGATTTCATAGCTCATGATAGCGAAGGATTGCTACAACCTGCCGTAAAATGTAGAGGTAGCGAATACCTACGCATCATCTACGGACCGGAATATGATATGCCCGAAAACCTAAAAAGGTTGAAAAAAAGAGGGCTTTCTAAGAAACGCTCTTTAGCTTTGAGAGAATTTGCACTTGGTATCGAAGGCTTGGAACGCTTTGTCAAAAAAGAACCATTAAGACGAATACATGAAAGCATATTTGGTGTCTTGGCTTTGGAAAGCGAAGAGGTTGACCCGAGGCTTTAAAATGAACATTGAAATATGAAGCATAAAAATATACGGAATTAGCCATTTATTGGGCTGGAACAGATTTATTATTTAATTTTATCTTTGTACTTTTTTGATAATGAAACCTATAAGGTTTTTGCAAATCTTATAGGTTTGAATTTACCCAGTAAATGGCCAATTCCGAAAAATAATTAATAAAATAACATGGTTCGTCCGCTCCGTCCACTATTAAGCGAAGCGTCCGTCCACCGTTCACCAATAGAGAAATGGGATTTTTAAAAGAAACATATTACTACTTTACGAGCCGCGTTTTTTGGGTAAATGCTCTGTTGGCTTTTGGCTTATTGGCTTTGATACTATTTTTTGTATTTAGGTTTATGAGCAGCTATACCAAGCATGGTGAATCTATCACTTTGCCCGATTTGCGTGGGATATTGCTGGAAGATGCACAGGAGCAAATGAACGAAACCAAGCTTGAATTATTTATCTTGGATTCGCTCTATTTCCCTGAAAAAGAACCCTTTGCGATACTCGAACAAGACCCGCGACCCAACTCAAAGGTAAAAGAAAATCGTAAGGTGTATGTGACCGTAAATGCAAGTATACCGCCGCCGATAGCAGTACCGGATATTTGGGGAAAGGATAAAGATTTTGCCAAACGCCTTTTGCGTGCGCGAGGTTTGACCGCCAATAAAAACATCGAATATATGCCCGACCCTGCCGTAAACACCGTTTTGCAAGTAAAATATAAAGGCGAACAACTCCAACGCCCTCAAAAAAATCAATTGACGAAGGTTCCCAAAGGCTCGGAGCTCACGCTCGTTGTGGCAAAAGGCAGCAGTTCGTCGATGACTGTTCCCAAATTTACCTGCCGCACGGTCGATGAAGCTCGCTACCAACTCCAAACCTATAACCTCCAACTCGGCACAATCATTCCCGATGAAACGGTGACGGACGAGGCTGCAGCGTATATTTATCGCCAAGTACCCGATTATAGTCGCGGCGACATAATAAGGATGGGAGAGGCGGTAGATGTGTGGGTCACAAAATCCAAGCCCGGTGAATGTGTAAATGAATGGTAGAAGGTGAATTGTTTCGCTTTGCTGATTGTTTTATTGTTTTATTGTTGACGTTTTTTCGCTACGCGAAAATACAGCAATATAGCAATATAGCAATCAGCGAAGCGAAACAATCAAGCAATTTAACAATCAATCAATACAACAATCCCCCCGCCTATTTCGTATTAAACACGTTCAAAATTAAGTTTGATTGCGTTTATAAAAGTAACAATCAAACCATTCGACAATCAAAGAATTAAATTACATGCGAATTGTACTGACAATCAGTCTATTATTGACCTCAATGGCTTTGGTATTGGCTCAACCTGTAGCTTTGCCTTTGACCACAAATTTCGTCTTACAGGAATACGCAAAAGCGCATCCTGAAGAAGCAGAAGCAAAACTTAAATCTGCCCCGGCAGCGTTGACTCTGCCTTTTATGGACGATTTTTCTTATGATGGACCTTACCCGATGGCTTCGCTTTGGATGGATAATGACGTTTTTGTCAATGGCACATTGGCTATGAATCCGCCGTCAATTGGTGTGGCGACTTTGGATGGTTTGGATGCCGCAGGACTGCCTTATGCCGATAGTGAAGGTTGGTCAGACACACTGACCTCGCAAGTCATTGATTTGACCGGACTTACAGTGAGTGACAATATCGTTTTGAGTTTTTTCGCGCAACCGCAGGGGCTTGGCGATGCACCGGAATCAATAGATAGATTGATATTAGAATTTAAGGATAATATAGGAGATTGGCAACAAGTACAAACCATTTCGGGCGATTTTGTCGGCGATTTTCAGTATAGTACCCATCTTATCGGTTCACTTTATATAGGGCCTGAATTTCAGTTTCGCTTCCGTAACTTTAGTGCGCGTACCGGATTTGTGGATTTGTGGCATATTGATTATGTGAAATTGGATGAAGGTAGATTGGAAAATGACCAGACCTTTGATGATGTGTGCTTTACGACCAAACCACAGTCGGTTTTAGAGGAATTTACAGCGATGCCCTGGCGACATTTTCTGGAAGATATTCTGGGAGAAACCAATTTTAATATCGCCTACGACCTCAAAAATCATAGTGCAAATAATATCAATGTAACTGGACCTGTTTTTAGGGTAGATGAAACGACGAATGACGAAAATATTTTGCAATGGATGCAAAATAATACAAATATAGGCGCAGGCGAAACCGTCAATGTTTTAGATAACACCACTTTGACCACAGATGACTTTATTTTCGGAAATGTACCTGCAGCAATTACACAAGCGAGGATTACAAGTCAATACCATATAAATGCCGCAGGGCAAGAAAACATCACAAATCAACGCAATTTTAATTTAACAAATGACACGATAGCTACCGAAACAATTTTTGCGAATTATTTTTCTTATGATGATGGTACGGCTGAATATAATGTTGGTTTGGATGGTGAAGGTTCGCAGGCAGCAGTGCGTTTTCGTCCGAATATAGATGATGAACTTCGCGCTATTGAGATTCATATTCCGTATGCGGCAGATGATGTGAGTGTAGGACAAACATTTGCCCTGAAAGTGTGGGAAAGCGACCCCAATTTTGGCGAACCTTCGTCAACTGACGTGATTTACAGTAAAGAATTTACACCACAATATGGCAGCGGTATTGGAGGTTTTCATTCTTACGAAATAGACCCACCAATACAACTCTCTGGCGCACAAGATTACTTTATCGGTTGGGAACAAATCACGATTGCAGATTACGGCATTCCGATAGGTATGGACAAAAATAATCTACAGGCTTCGGAGAATAATTATTATAATCTCGGCTTAGGCTGGCAGCCTTTTCCAGACAATTTGAAAGGCGCACTGATGATACGTGCGGTCGTTTCCGGCGACCCGTTTTACACTGCCAATCAAGTCGTACTTAATGCCGCCGAAATCGCCGAAATATTCCCGAATCCGACGAGTAATAATTTGTTTATTCATTTAAAATCAAATAATTACGAAGACTATATTGTTCAAATATACAACAGCAATGGACAAGTATTATATCAAAGCGAACTCACCAATTCGATTGCGGTAAACACGCTACCAAGCGGCGTTTATTTCGTTCAAATTAAAGAAAAAAACACAGCAAACGTTTATTACGAAAAATTTATTAAAAAATAGTCTATCGTCCATGGTCGATAGGCAGCCACGAGGTTTCTTTTTTCGCATAGCGAAAAAATATATGGATTATCAACTATGGACTATCGACTATCGACCATGGACTAATTATGGATATTACAGTAGAAGAACTCAAACGAAAACTTGATGCAGGTGAAGAATTTATCTTCATAGATGTACGCGAAGTGCATGAGTATCAAGAGTCTAACCTCAATGCAAAATTAATTCCTTTAGGAGTGTTACCCTTCCGTCTTCATGAATTTGAGGCAAATAAAAACGACGAAATAGTCGTACATTGTCGCTCCGGTGCGCGTAGCGGACAGGCGAAAGAGATGATGAAAAAGGAAGGTTTTACTAATGTCCGCAACTTATTGGGCGGCATATTGGACTGGCAAGCAAAGATTAAATAAGAGTAAGGGAAGACGAAAAAAATAATTTACCCGTCTGAATTGTTATTTTTTTTATATGTTTCACTAAGCCAAACATATAAAAAAAATAACTTCTTCATTTGGGGTAGATTATTTTCTTCCTCTTCCCTAAGTTCAAGTGTCAAGCGCAAGTTCAGGTTTCGGAATTTGCTCCGTAAATTCAAACGTAAATATCGCAAGATTTGGCTTCGCCAAATCGCGTGACTTGAACTTGCGTTTGACACTTGAACTTGAAAAAAAAAGCCCCGCTTTTTCAAGCGGGGCTTTGAACTATATCAAACTCACTATAAAATTGTTTTGCATTTACTTTTAAACGCAGTCTAATGTTTGATAAAAATATTTTGATAACAGCCTTTGGTTGACTGTAAATTTCTTAGTAAGGGAAGACGAAAAAAATAATCTACCCGTCTGAATTGTTCTTTTTCTTATATGTTTCACTTAGTGAAAGAAAATA
>ENA-ORXT01002257-ORXT01002257.1-marine-metagenome-genome-assembly--contig:-NODE-2257-length-23499-cov-9.254889_pt1 | contig 23499 bp, 14 predicted proteins | sample MGYA00237868_ERZ511482 | MGnify/ENA metagenome assembly ERZ511482
AAAATAACGCCTCATAAGGCACTCAAAATAATTGGCAGTTAATTGTCAACTTATTTTTGTCAGACTACTTACATTATGATAAGTTTAACAAAAATAAAAAATGATTTTTGATAAAGCAAACGGACAACATAGAGTTGTTATACAATCAGTTATACCACAACTAAACGATGGTCAATATTCCATTAAAAGAACATTGGGTGAAGTTGTAAAGGTATCTGCTCAAATCTTTACCGATGGACATGAACTCATCCAAGCTCGGCTCTGTTATCGCACAATAGGAGAACAAAAATGGACTAAGATCATAATGAAAGACGAAGGGAAATCTGTCTGGGTTGCTTCATTTCCTATTAAAAAACTGAAAAATCACGAATATACCATTGAGGCTTGGATAGATGAATCACAGGGTTGGCAAAGAACCATCGAGCTAAAAGTATACGACGATCAATCCATTGAACAAGAACTCAAATTGGGTATTCAGTACTTGGGAAATGCCGCCAAGCATGCTACAGGAAAAGACCAACAACAGCTATTGCGTTTTATGGAAATTTTAGACAATCCTGACAAAGCGGTTCAAGCAAAGCAAATTGTTTTAAGCAAAGAATTGAATCAATTACTGCTCAGTTATTCGTCCAGTCAGTTTGTGACGACTTATCCTAAAATTTTATTGGTCAAAGTTGCCCGCAAAAAAGCGATGTTTTCTACTTGGTATGAATTTTTTCCTCGCTCTACTTCCGAAACACCTTTTGCGCATGGCACTTTTAAAGATGCAGAGAAACTGTTGTCTGGTATTGCCAAAATGGGCTTCGATGTACTCTATTTGCCACCCATTCATCCGATTGGTGAAACAGCTAGAAAGGGTAAAAACAATCAACTCAATGCCGATTTAGATGAACCGGGTTCTCCCTGGGCAATTGGCAATAAAGAAGGTGGACATACTGCCGTTCACCCACAATTGGGTACGCTTAAAGATTTTAAGCAGTTTGTCAAAAAGGCAAAAAAACTGGGTATTGAAATTGCGATGGATTTTGCCATTCAATGTTCGCCCGAACATCCTTGGGTAGAAGAACACCCCGACTGGTTTAAGAAAAGACCCGATGGTTCCATCCAACATGCACAAAATCCGCCCAAAGAATATGAAGACATTTACCCCATTTATTTTGAAACAGCCGATTGGCAAAATCTTTGGGCAGCATTAAAAGGTGTTTTAGAATTTTGGATTGACAAAGGCGTTACCATTTTTCGTGCCGATAATCCACATTTGAAACCCTTCGCTTTTTGGGAATGGTGTATCGATGAAATACAAAAAGAACATCCCGATGTGCTTTTTCTTGCCGAAGCCTTTACTCGTCCGTATGCAATGGAACATCTGGCAAAAGTTGGATTTTCGCAATCTTATACCTATTTTACTTGGAAGGTTAGTAAAACGGAAATTCAGAACTATTTATTGGAGTTGACACAAGGCGAAAAACGAGAATACTTCCGACCCAATTTTTGGCCAACAACTCCCGATATTCTTCCCTATCACCTACACAATGCACATCCGCCTGCCTTCCACCAACGTTTCTTTTTAGCGGCTTTATTGAGCGCAAGTTATGGGATTTATGGCGCCGCTTTTCACGAATACGAGAACACCCCAAATATCAATGGTGCAGAGGAATATTTTGATTCTGAGAAGTATGAAATAAAATATTACAAATGGGACAAGCCTTCTCCTTTTAAAAAACGTATTGCACAAATTAATCAGATCAGAAGAGAGAATCCTGCGTTGCAACAGACTTTTGACCTAACCTTTGTTCAGACCAACAACGATCAGGTTCTTGCTTTTGTGAAAAAGACAGCCGACTTATCAAATATTATTTTTGTGGTCATTAATCTCGACCCTTACAATAAGCAAGCTGCCTTTTGTCAATTCCCTTATCAAGCAATTGGACTGTCAAAAGGGGACTCCATTCAACTGGAAGAATTGTTAGACAATGAAACCATTGTATGGAATCAGGAAGAACATTTTGTAGAATTGGATTCGGATAAAAATTTGGTAAAAATATTTAGGGTTGCTTTATTCAACAACCACTAAATATTTGTTCTTTTTCCCTTTTTGCACCAATAAGTATTTGTCCAATAATAGATCTTTTGCCGTGACTTCAGCATCAACGCCTACTTTTTCCATATTGATACTGATGGCGTTTTCTTTTAAACTACGTCTGGCTTCTCCCTTTGATTTGAGAATGCCCGTTTCGGTAGAAATTAGGTCAACCACTGTTAGTGAATCACCATGACCAGTTTTGTCCAAATGAAAAGTATTGGGAAAATCGGCAAGAAAATCTTTCAATTCATTATCATCTAATGCCAACAAGCTTTCTTTATTTTTAACCGAAAACAATTTCTCAGAAGTAGCGAGTGCTTTATCACAAACAGCCGTTCCATGAACCATCGCTGTCACTTCTTTTGCCAATGTTTTTTGCAAGAGTCGCTGTCCTCTATCTTGGTCGTGTTCTGCTTCAATGCCCTCAATGGTTTCTTTGTCCAATAAAGTAAAGACTCGAATATACTTTTGCGCATCGGCATCAGAGGCTCTTATCCAAAATTGGTAAAACTGGTAAGGCGATGTTTTTTCGGGATCCAACCAAACAGCACCACCTGCTGTTTTACCAAATTTAGTTCCGTCTGATTTGGTCACCAAAGGACAGGTAAAAGCATGTGCTTCACCTCCTGCCATACGACGAATAAGCTCCGTTCCAGCGGTAATATTTCCCCATTGATCCGAACCACCAAACTGAACGACACAATCGTGGTGTTTGTTTAACCAGTAAAAATCGTATCCTTGAATCAATTGGTAAGAGAACTCTGTAAAGGAAATCCCTTTTTCTAAGCGACTTTTGACAGAGTCTTTTGCCATCATATAATTAACCGTTAAATGCTTTCCTACATCTCGTAGAAAATCAAGTACGTTCATATCCTTAAACCAATCGTAATTGTTAACGATGGTTATGGGGTTTTCATCATTGCCATGACAGAGTAATTTTTCCATTTGTTGTTTGATACAACTTACATTGTGCTGTAGAGCTTCTTTTGTGAGTAAGCTTCTTTCATCACTTCTGCCCGAAGGATCGCCCACCATTCCAGTTGCTCCACCAACCAAGGCAAACGGCTTGTGTCCATATCTCTGAAAATGAACCAACAACATCAAAGAAGCCAAATTTCCCACATGAATGGCATCGGCAGTTGGATCAACACCAATATAGCCTGCTACTTTTTTTGTATTTAAAGTTTCCTCCAACTCTGGAGTTACATTGTGGAGCATTCCACGCCATGTCAATTCTGCTATCAAACTCATGTTATCAACTAATTTTCTACATCGAGGAATAAAATTCCCTGATTCTATTTTATTAAAATTTTCACAAAGATAGTAGCTAATTCTATAGAAACAACTTACAAAAGACAATCTAAAACCCGAATAGGTACGATATTAGCTGTAATTTTAAGGAGAATTCATTTTTTCACTATATTCTACGAAACAGTTCAACATCAAATATGCACTACTTAGTTCAATTAATCAGTCTATTTTTCTTAGGTATTATTTTTAATCTAACACTTTCGGCTCAAGAGTTGGAATATTGTGGGACCGAAACGACAGAAGCCGACATGGCTTGGTTAAAATCTTTTAAGCAAAACCCTCCGACCAATTTCAAAATGAGCGAGGAGCTGATTTACCTTCCCATTCAATTTCACATAGTAGGAGACGATTTGGGCAATGGCTATTACAAACAAGCGAGTGTGCTGCAAATGATGTGTGATTTGAATGCCGACTTAGAAGCGACTGATCACGTTTTTAGATTTTACATTTATGAAAATGAATTCCAGTACCACAACGCTTCTTTTATTTACAATCACCCAAATACCAACGGTCAAACGGCTTCTTTTTTTAATCAAAACAATAACGATGAAGCGGTAAATATTTACTTGGTTGCCGATCCTATTGGTGCGTGTGGTTATTATTCGACCAGTGCCAATATGGTCTGTGTTGCCAAGAGTTGTGCAGGTCCAGAGGCGACTACTTTTATCCATGAGTTGGGGCACTTCTTTTCTCTTCCACATACCTTTGTCGGTTGGGAATATTATGACGACGATCCACCAGTAGGACTTTGGGAAAATGTTGATAGAACTGGACCAAATAAAAACTGCCACAACACAGCAGATTTATTTTGTGATACAGGTCCTGATTATTTGGATTTTCGTTGGGGATGTCCTTGGGACTCGCTCACCGATGCCTACGATGTTCCTTTTAATGTAGATGGTTCTTTTTATATGAGCTATTCGCTCAACTCTTGTAGAAGTCGTTTTTCGGAAGAACAAAAGGAGGCGATGGAAGCCAATTTGTTGTTTCAAAGGAGCTATTTATTAGATCACCAACAAGACCTCAATTTTGAGCCTATCTCAGAAACGACGGTTCATTATCCTGCTGGTGGAAGCATTCCTGCTGGAGATGTTTTGTTCCAATGGGCAACCGTCGAAGGAGTAACGGCATATCAATTTAGAGTATCTGGGTTTACGAGTGGTTTTGAATTAGACACTCTGCTGACCACTAATGAAATTGTTTTATCTGATTTGCCTGCGGGAGAATTGCATGTTTGGGGTGTAAAACCTTACAACGATGGCAACTATTGTGTTCCTGCGGTTAGTGGAAATTTCGTTCCATCTGCCAATGCTCAATTTTCTCTAAATGACTTAAACGTTGTTCAACCGAGTTGTCACGCTGCGTCTGATGGCAGCATTACCATTGAAGTTGGTGGTGGTGATGGCAATTATGAATTCCTTTGGGAAGATGGTACGGTTGGGGCAACCATTGAAAACATTGAAGAAGGAACCTATGATGTTGACGTAACCGATGGAAGTGGAAATACTGAAACCATTAAAATAAAAGTCGGTGAACCCGATGCTGTAACTGGAACCGTTTCGCAAGGATTAAATGGTCAGCTATCGTTGGATATTGATGGTGGTTTTGGTCCTTATTCTGTTGAATGGCCAAATGGAGATACTTCATTGACTACTGTCGGCTTGGAAGCTGGGGAGCAAAATCTTTTGTTGTTGGATCCTTATGGTTGTGAAGTTGATTTGACTTTTACCGTTTTAAACATTGTTACAGAAACAACCAATATTTCTTGTGCTGATGAAATAGATGGTCAGTTTGAGATCATCTCTGTGGTAGGAGGAACAGCTCCTTATACCTACTATTTTGAAGAAACATTGATGGATGATTTAATCATTGACAGTCTTGCTACTGGTCAATATGAAATTGAGGTATTGGATAATCTGGGCAATAGTGCACGTTTTGATTTTGAAATCACTACACCCGAAGCGGTCGAAATGGAAGTAACGGGCGATGACTTTTTTATGGTTGCCAGCGGAAGTGGCGGAACACCTCCTTATCAGATTGAATGGAACATTGGTGGTCAATTTTATGAAGGAGATTCCTTGGAGCTTTCAGAAATACCAGTCGGTGTTTATTCTGTTACCTTAATAGATGATTTGGGTTGTACGAATGTCAAAGACTTTACAGTCCTTTTTTCTGGTATTGAAAATTTGAACGATGTTGACGGATATTTGTTAAATGTTTTTCCCAATCCTGTTGTCGGTGGTTATTTCATTTTAGGAATGAATTTTGTACGTAGTGAAATGGGAAGTTTGCAAATATTTGATGAAATGGGTAAAGAAATTTATAGTAGTCAAAAAAAGATTTTACCCAACCAAGATTCTTGGAAAATAGATACACAAAACTGGAATACTGGTATTTACTTTTTACAATTGAAAACAGAAAGCGGTCAGTGGGTACAAAAAATAATAATTGATTAAACACAGTGTGTAAAAAGTAATATCAAAAAACGACAATGACACTTTGTGTAAAATTTAAGAAAACTTAATACACGCTGTATTAAGTAGTCTGACAAAAATAAGTTGACAATTAACTGCCAATTATTTTGAGTGCCTTATGAGGCGTTATTTTACCGCATAGCCTTAGCTACGTGGAAAAATCACAACAATTAAGTCACCAAAAGAATGACAGAGAATTGTTAAGTTATTTTTGTCAGACTACTTAAACACACCTTAAAATAAATAGCTGATAAAAAATAGTTATTTAATTTACAGTCCATAAACTACTCTATTAAACATATATATGATACCATTTAATTTTATAAAGGCAACCCTAATCGGTCTTTTTATAAGCGGATTTTGCTTGTTAAGTACAACAGTAAATGCACAAGAACTGGATTTTTGTGGAACCCATATGACCGAAGAAGACATAGCTTGGTTGCGCTCTTTTAAACAAAATCCACCAGCAAATTTCAAGCAAGTAGACGAGCTTATATACATCCCGCTACAGTTTCATATTGTCGGAGATGATTTGGGCAACGGTTACTTCAAGCAAGCAAGCGTCTTGCAAATGATGTGTGATTTGAATGCCGATATGGATGCAACGGGACACAGCTTCCGCTTTTATTTGTATGAAAATGAGTTCATTTACCATGATGAATCTTTCATTTTCAACCACGAAGACACCAATTTTCAAACAGCCAACTTCTTCAATCAAAACAACAATGATGAAGCCGTAAATATTTATATGGTTGCTGATCCTATTGGGGCATGTGGATATTTTTCCCCTGGAGTAGATATGATTTCTGTTGCTAAATCTTGTGCTAATCCAGCAGCAACGACTTTAACCCACGAATTGGGGCATTATTTCTCTTTGCCACATACATTCTTTGGTTGGGAGTTTTTTGACAATGAAGATCCGCCCATCGAATTTTGGGAAAATGTAGCACGAACAGGACCAGATAAAAACTGTCACGAAACAGCCGATTTGTTCTGCGATACCGAACCAGATTATTTAGACTTCCGTTGGGGTTGTCCTTGGGATACGTTGACCGATGCTACTGGAGTACCTTTTACAGTTGATAGTTCTATTTACATGTGTTATTCAACAGATGGTTGTCAAAGCCGTTTTTCTAATGAACAAATGGAAGCGATGGAAGCCAATTTACAGTTTCAACGCAGCTATTTACTCGACCATCAACAAAGTTTGAATTTTGCACCCATCTCAGAAACCACCGTTCATTATCCTGCTGGAGGCGATGTTCCTGCCGGAGATGTGTTCTTCCAATGGGCTGCAGTGGAAGGTGTAAATTCCTATCAATTTAGAATCAGTGGATTTACTTCTGGTTTTGAATTGGATACCATGTTGGCTGAAAATGAAATCATTATTCCCAACTTGCCAGCGGGTGAATTGCATGTTTGGGGCGTAAAACCTTACAACGATGGTAACTATTGTTTGGCAGCAGTCAGTGGTAATTTTGTTCCTTCAAGCAGTGCTGTATTTACACCTACTATTTTAGCGGTTATCCAACCTTCTTGTAATGGAGTTGACAATGGAAGTATTACCATTGAAGTTGCTGGAGGCGATGGAAACTATGCGTATTTGTGGGAAGACGGAACAATTGGTCCAACAATCAATAATCTTGCAGAGGGGACTTATGATGTACAAGTAACCGACGGTACAGGAAATACTGAAACCATAAAAATAAAAGTTGGTGAACCTGGATTGGTAGATGGTGAAGTGACACAAGGCTTAAACGGCGAACTCAACTTGACTGTAGATGGGGGAGTTGGTCCTTATACAACGGTTTGGCCAAATGGGGATACTACTTTGTCAACATCGGGTATAGAGGCAGGAGAACATACTGTAACTTTGATTGATGGCGGTGGTTGTGATGCGACCATTACTTTTACAGTCTTAGGTTTGGAAACAAGCATTAGCAACATATCTTGTTCTGGTGAGGTGGATGGTAAAATTGAATTTTTGAGTGGAGTGGGCGGAACGGCTCCTTATTATTATATCTATGAAGGTTCTTTATTGGATACCACCGAAATGAACAATCTTGCTTCAGGTTCTTATGAGATAGAAGTAAGAGACAACTTAGGAAACATTGCTTTCTTTGATTATGAAATTGTTGAACCAGCACCCATTAATGTAGAAGTCTTTCCAGACGATTTTATGATGATTGCGGAGGGAACAGGTGGAACACCTCCTTATGAATTTGAATGGGGTTTTGGCAATACGCTTGAATATGGTGACACCATAGATGTTTCTAATGTAGATAATGGTGTTTATAACTTAACGATGACCGATGCCTCAGGTTGTACAACCAATAGAAACTTTGTTGTTCAACTTTCTGGAATTGAAGACTTAAATAGTTTGACAGGTTATAGTGTCAATGTATTTCCCAATCCAGTCATTGGCAATCACTTCTTTTTAGATATGAATTTTACCCGTTCTGAAAAAGCTGTTTTGAGGGTGTTTAATGAAACAGGAAAAGAAGTATTGGTAGAAAGTAAAACCATTGCTGCTGACAGTGATTTCTGGAAAGTAAATACTGCTGAATGGAGTGCAGGTATTTATTTAATCCAGTTACAAGCAGAAAGTGGGCAACTTATGCAAAAATTGGTTGTTGAATAAAGTAATATAGCAAGCCTAAATGAAAATAGAAAATTAAAATCAAAACCCTACATATTGCCAAGTATTGTTTTCTGTTGACCATTTCTTAAAATGAAATAGGGTTGCTATAGATGTTAAATCTGAGAGATTAGATTTTTAGACTATATTGTATCCGTCTTTTTACTTTGGTGAAAAGACGGATATTTTTTTATCGTAAAACTTAAGAAATGCAACCCATCGTTAATAGAGTTACTCAAAGTAGTTTGATCACCCTTGATCTGACTAATTTTAAGCCAACCAATGAAGTAATTGGCTTTGATTTAAAAGATTATTTGTTTAGGGAATTATTGCTTCGTGAAAAAGACTTTCGTCTTGCTATGAAGGAACATGATTGGCTACAATATGGAGGCAAACACCTTGCTGTTTTTTGTTCCAGCGACGCCATTGTTCCTATGTGGGCGTATATGCTCATTGCTCAATATGCTGCGCCTATTGCCGAGTCTGTAGATGCTGGTTCTGTAGATGAAGTCACCGATAAGCTGTGGATTCAAAACATTGAACATGTGGCAACCAATGAACTAAAAGACAAACCTGTAATCTTAAAGGGGTGTGGGGACAAAAGCATTTCGCCAGAAGCCTATTTAAAAGCAACAGCTGTTCTGCAACCCATTGTTCGTAGTTTGATGTATGGCGAAGCTTGTTCGAGTGTTCCTGTTTATAAGCGGAAGCGATGATGAAGAATCAATTAACCACAAATTTCTTTACCTATCTCCGATTAATTCTTTTATTTCTTTGATAAAAATCTGGACCTTTCTTTGAAACCCACTTTATAAACTTGATCATTTCTTCGCTCGCCTTCAATTTTTCAACAGTGTAGTATTCTGCTTTAAGTTCTTTTTCGGTAAAAAGAGAATGAATTTTTTGATGGCAAATATTGTGAATTAAAATGGTCTCGGTATTTTTACCGCCTTTGGATTTGGGGATCAAATGATGTCGTGAAATCAAGTTTGCCGAACCCAATTCTCTTTCGCAAATTACACATATTTGGTCGTTGTCAGTACTCATTTTTTGTTCTGTCTTTTTAATAAAACCGAATACCCTTGCTTTTAGTTCATTTATTTTAAATGCTTTGAGCTGTCTCCAACGCCCATAAGCTCGAATCTGAGTGGATAGAGCATTAGGCTTTCTTCATCATATTCATCGTCATTCCTCCAAGCAAGAAAATCACCACGCCCATAATCAACCACAACCATATTTTATTCTGAAAAAGAGGTTGGGCTTCCGCCTTGATTTCTTTTGGAATCAGTGCAGTATCTTTTATGGAAAGAGGTTTGGGTGATTCGGGAATTTTATTGGTAAAACGACTGATATCATAGCTGGGTTTATTCATAGATTTGTTTCCATAAGCCAAAAAATAATCAGCGGGTTCATCAAAACGAGCCAGAAGTTCGTGGACATATCCTTTGGCAGAAACGCCTCCTACATTGAGCGGTCTATTGTCTCGGTCGTTTACGAGTATTCTAATTTTTCTCACCAAAGTTGGGGTGAAAGAAAAATTGCCTTCCTCTAATGAGCTGAGCACACCATTGGTCAAGTTCCGATAATTGTATTGCCAACCTTGGTCTGTTTTGGTGCTGTCTAGTAGGTATTGAATACGGATGGCACGATAATAATCAAAGGTATCTTTTATAGCAATGGTCAAATCACTGACCAATACGGGCGATTCAAAAGCGATGTTGATCTTGGTCAGTTTTTGCTTCTTTATTACTTCTGTTTCCACAGACTTTACCTTATAATCTCTATAGGTTCCTGCTATGGTTCCAGTATTGGTGATGGAAGCCGTCTTAATTTCTGGAAATGCCGCTCTTCCTCCTTTGACCAATACCCTAAAATAACGATATTTTGATTCGGGAAAACGAAGGGTTGTAAATTGATAATCGGTTATTTCATTTCGAATAGACAGAATTCGATAATCTTCTATAACAGAAAACCAATTCTTTTGGTCGTTGCTTCCTTCTAAATTAATCTTTCTATCAAAGTTGTCTCCATTAAAATCCAAGACCATTTGATTGATGTTGGTCAGCGAAGGAATTTCAAAAGTAAATAAATAGCCTTCTGCGTTTTTAGCTTTGTTAATTATTTTGAAATCTACTTTCTTTGTGATGTTTTTATCCGATAATTTACGCATCATATAAGGAACTTCTAGGGTATCCTTTTTGGCATTAACGCCATAAATCCTGATGTCCGAAAAGTCGGATTTGCTGTGTTCAAAGACCTCATTGGGCAAGGCTATACTATGCCACTGATCACTTGGTTTTTCGAGTGTGGCGGAATAATCAAAGGTTTCTAGTTGAGCAGCACTGTTTAGGCTGAACAACAATATCAGAAAGTAAACAGCCTGTTTTATAGTATGATTCATTTTTTTCTTTTTTATTAAAATTTCAAACGATTTAATACCTGTCAGGTTTTAAAAACCTGACAGGTATTAAATCGTTTGAAAAAATCATTCTTCATCGGTCATACTGTCTTTGTACTTATTATAAAGGAATGAAATGATGAGTAACAAAACACCTAATGAAACCAAAATTACCGTTTTAGATAAGGTGTCAAGATGTGTTAAGTCGTAGACAAACAGTTTTATTAAAACGATGGCAAAAAAGGCAATGGCAAAAATACGAAGGTGTTTTTTGTTTTTCCAAATACCAAAAGCAATCAAGCCCAAACAATAAACACCCCAGAATATACTCAATCCTAATTTATAAGATGCCAATGAATTAGCTATGTCCATCCAGTGTAAAAACTCACTACTCAATATCCATACGAGGGATCCTGCCAACAGAAGCTCAAAGTATTTTTTGAGATCAAATTTTATAAAAGAAGCCTTGGTATACAAATAAGTTGTGTACAACAACAAAGCTGCAAAACCATAAGAGACATAGCGAATACCCAAATTAAAAATACCTCTTTTGTAGAATTCTGCCAACTCCTTCTGCAAATAAGCCTCTCTCATTTCACTTAAAACATACAATCCTATTGATAAAAATCCCAGCAGAAAAAGAAGGTTAAAACCAATATTAAAAAAGCCTATAATGCGACTCTTTACCTTTTTTAAATTGACAAAAGAAACCAATGTCATAAACAACAGTGTGTAGTTTATTGTCCAAATAGAGCCAAATCTATGTAGGTTGATGTCGTACCGAGACCTTTTATAATCCGATCCATCGGGTATGTAACTGATTCCAGAATCTCGATAAAGCTGTTCCCAGTAATTTGAAATTTCAATACGGAAAGCATTAAAAACCACAAAAACCACCATTAATGGAATGGCATACTGTACAATTTGCATCAACTCCCCTTTGTTTTTTAAAGGTGGAGTATGTTTTTTATCTTGCAGTAAATAGGAAATATATCCCATTCCCACCACAAATAAGACAGCCGTCAAAAAAGTTTTATTTAACAAAAACAACTCCCTCGTTTCAGGAGAAATGTTTGAATATCTTTGCATATCGTCCCAATCCAACATCAGGCTGCCAAAGGCAAGACCAATCAAGGCATAAGAGATGTATTCATAAACGGGCACTTGCTTGGTCCGACCAATCCAGAAGAGCAAAACCGCTTCCGCTATCCAAATAACAGTTACCCAATTGCCATCTAGTTCTACTGGAATTGCCAAAGTAAGAAACACCAATACCATACCCGATACCAAGTAAAACAGGTTTTGTGTTCCGAGCTTTTGCTTAAAAATAACACTGGCAAAAACAAAGTGAACGACAGCATTTAATAAGGTAAACAGTCCGAGGTATTCTTCTCCAAACATTTCGATTGTCCAGACATAACCAACTCCATAAAAAATCATGGCATTGAGTAAAATCAAAATGGTGTCAATAGGGCTTAATTTTTCCTTTTTGACCAGCTTATAGGACAATATTATTAAGTAAAAAAGCAAGAAAAAGACGAATGAAAAAATCATCTCAACCGTTCCTCCTTCTACACCTAATTTACCTACGATGGATCTTCCTATTAAAGACTCAATAAACCAAAACAGATATATAAACCAGCTCAATCCAAACGCAGTATAATAGACAGGCTTCCAGTTTCTTTGAAAAGTAATGAGCAGAATACCTATATTGATGATGGTCATATAGGCAAACATAGTTGTTACTTGACCAGAATTGTTGCTCAATAAAAACGGAACAGCATAAGCACCAACCAAGCCCAATAAAGCAATGATTTGTCGGTTGTAATTAAGGGAAGTTGCCACCATAAAAGCAGTTAATACTGCCATAATAACAAACGCCATCGTTTGAGAGATGAGCCCATAAAAATCATAGGCAGCAAAGGTGATAAAATACATAATCACCATTGCACCACTGACTAATACCGCACTGTAGTTTTCATATTTGCTCTTCAATCGCAACCCCGTTCCTAAAACAACCAAGCCTGTTATGTAACCAAAAATGATTCGAGTCAATGGATTGATCCAGCCTTTTTCTATAGAATACTTAGCGCCAATGGCAACGCCTAAAATGAGGATAATGATGCCGATTTTATTGATTAAATTTTCACCAATAAATTTTTCAAAATCAATAATTTTGCGTTCCTTCTTTTTCTTTGTTTCTGGAGGAGCCACAACTGTTTTTTCAGGTACAGATTTAACAATACTCGGTCCAACAACAGGTTCTCTTTCTTCAAAAGGGATTTCCTTTTGTACTACTGGTTCCGTAATTTCTTGATGGATCTCCCTCAATTCTTCGGTGAGCGACTTTTCTTTTGCGGGCTGATCTTCCGTTTCTTTTAATCGTGAAATTTCTATTCTCAAATCTGCTATTTCCTTTGAAAACACAGATTGTTTTCTTTCCAATACTGCCAACCGCCTAAGGAGTTCTGCTTTATTGGAATCTGATGGTGGTTTCATAAACGAAGAAATTTGGTTAAAATATAAAACGATTATTTATAAGACATTGAGCAAGGAATGTGTGCTAAATAACTACTCAAATTTTAGGATTCATCTGATTTGACTTGATAAATTCCTTAAATTTGTAGTTGATTTTTTATTAAAAGTATTAATTTTTACTAGAAGACAATGCTCAAGCGATTCTTTTTAACGGAAAAAAACATTTTATTAGCCATTGTTCTCAATGCTATATTGATTTTTACGGCTGGATTTCCTGAATACAAAAACCTTTCTATTTGGTCTTGGTTGGAAGTTGGGTTTATTTTCTTTTTTATTATTGAGCTTATAATAAAAATAAGAGAATATGGCTGGGAAGCCTATATTAGTCAGAATTTCAACAAACTGGATTTCTTTGTAGTAATGGCAAGTTTGCCTTTTTTATTGAGTTTTATCATTCCAGCCTTACATTTCAATGGATTGATGTTGTTTCGACTTTTGCGTTTGTTGAGGTTGAGTCGCTTTTTTTCGTTTGTTCCCAATATGGGACAGCTACTCGCTGGTTTACAGCGCGCTTTTAAGGCTTCAATTTTTGTATTGGCTGCCTTATTGCTCTATATTTTTGTATTGTCCGTTGTTACTTGCGATTTGTTTGGTGAGATTGAGCCTAAATATTTTGGAGATCCTTTTATTTCGTTTTTTACGACCTTTCAGTTGTTTACATTAGAAGGCTGGAACGAGATAGCCAACAGCGTTGCCGAAAACTCAGAAACCTTAAGTCCAGCTTTGGCTCGTATCTATTTTATGGCTATTGTATTGAGTGGTGGAATATTTGGTATCTCGTTGGCAAATGCCGTTTTTGTAGATGAAATGACGATTGACAACAACATAGACTTAGAGAAGAAAGTAGACGATATGATGATTAAACTAGAGGAGATGAAAAAGTTGTTGGAGGAGTCCAAGAAATAAGTTTAGACTTATTTAATTTGCAGTTTTAAAACGTTCATATTTGCCTGCAAATCAGGTAGCGACTAAGATATTACTTCTCTACCTAATTCACAGGTTTTACATACAATTAGGCATATTATTTTTTAGGTTCTTCAACCGTTTTATTCAACACATCCTCTAATTGCTTGATGATTTCTTCGACACTTCCCTTATTATCGTCAATTAGTTTTTTGATTTCTGGATCATTTTTTAGGTTTTCTAGCTTCTCCTTTAAAATGCCACTGTTTTCCAAATCCTTTACTTTTCCTTCAATGTCTTTTGCCGATTTGGCAATTTTATCAAGTTGATCACCATCCAATACATCCTGCGCTTTGGCATTAAAATTATCTAGTTTTTCCCGAATGTCCTTGGTCGCTTCCTCTAATTTTTGAGCCTGCTCTTCATTTTTAATTAAGTCCTTGATTTTTTGAAAATCCTCCCCTTCTAAAAGTTCTTTTGCCTTTTGGCTAAAATTATTTAGCTGCTCTTTTGCTTTTACTTTATCAATTTTATCGGTCTGATTGCCCTCTTCATCTAATACACAAGAAGAGAAAGAAAATAGGAAAATACCTAGAAATAGAAATGAATACAACTTGTTCATAATAATTAATATTTTTGAATGCAGATAGAGTGTCGATTATTTTTGTTTACCTACTTAATACACTGTAAATTAAATAACTGTGCTTTTTTACCAGCTATTTTTTAATCATATAAGGAACGAATACGAGCGAATAGCCTAGCTCTTTGAGAGTATTCTGACGAAATATGATTAAAAAAGAGGTATGTCAAAATGGATAGTTATTTATTTTACAGTGTACTTAATTCATCTATTAAAATAAGACCGGTGTTCTGTTAAAAACGCTGTCTGAAGGAATGGGAATGTTGTATGATAAAATGGATTGTTATTCTAATGTATGGACTAATGGTCATGCTTGTTATTAATTATTAGCCATCATTTATACTTGAGCAAAAGAAAGCTCGGTGCTCGAAGAACGATGCTCGATGTCTTTTTAGCCTGCGGTGGTTTTTAAATAAAAGATGACACAACACAAGTACTTTGGGCTTTATGCACCGTACATCGAGCATCGAGCAAAAAAATACGAAACAAGGTAAATCCAACTTTCAACTCAATCAGCAAATCCCACTAATCATACTCACGCCAAGTACTTCCCAACAATCGGCACCCTTCTGCCAACCCCAAATGCTTTTGGCGACACCCTTAACATCGGTGGTGTTTGATACCGTTTATATTCACTCATATTGACCAAGCGCAGTACACGAGCGACTAGTTTCTCATCAAAGCCAGCAGCAATGATTTGCTTTGGTCCTTTGCGCAATTCAATGTATTGGAATAAAATTTCATCTAGAATGTCGTAATCAGGCAACGAATCGGAGTCAAATTGATCGGGGCGCAATTCTGCCGAAGGTGGCTTGGTGATGATGTTGTCTGGAATAATTTCACCATTGCGATTGATGTAGCGAGACAGCTCATATACTTCTGTTTTATACACATCGCCAATCACAGAAAGTCCTCCACACATATCACCATAAAGGGTTCCATAGCCGACAGCCGCTTCGCTTTTATTAGAAGTGTTTAATAAAATATGTCCCAATTTATTGGAGAGTGCCATCAATATAACTGCCCGACTACGAGCCTGTAAATTTTCCTCGGTTACATTAAAAGGAATGCCTTCAAAGTGAGGCGTTAAGATTTCTAAGAAGGAGTTAAACGGTTTTTCAATGGCAATGATTTTATGTGGAGAACCCAAATTTTCACACATTTTCACCGAATCATTAACTGAGTGATCAGAAGAGTATTTGGAAGGCATCAAGACCGACAATACATTTTCGGGACCGAGCGCTTCCGCTGCAAGGGCGAGTGTGATGGCGGAATCAATTCCACCAGAAAGCCCCAAAATTGCTTTCTTAAATCCAAGTTTCCCAAAATAATCTCGTATGCCAGCAATCAAGGCACGATGAATCAAATCGTTCTTGTCTTTTTGTTGAACCTGATCTGGCATTCTTCTTTTTAAAAACAAATCCGACAGTTTAAAAGTCCTTACTTCTTCTTCAAAATAAGGCAGCTCCGCAAAGACGGTTCCTTGTTGATTCATTACAACAGAACCACCATCAAAGATGACTTCTGTATGCGCTCCTACATTGTTGGCATAAAACATAGGGATGCCATAACGTGCCACATTTTTGCGAACAATATTGATTCGGTCTTCGGCGTGTTTGTAGTCAAAAGGCGAAGCCGAAATATTGATCATCACGTCGGGTTCTTGTTTGATGAGTTGATCCATTGGGCAGGTGTCATACAAAGGATTTTCATTACCGATGTTCCAAATATCTTCACAAACAGTCAAGGCTATTTTTTTGTCCATAAATGTAAAAACGGAGAAATCGCTCGCAGGCTCAAAATAACGGTATTCATCAAAAATATCGTAGGTTGGCAAAAGTGCTTTGTGCGAAATGTGTTCTACTTTTCCTTTATTAATAAAATAAGCAGAATTGAACAAATCCTTGCCTTCTACTTCGGGATTGACAGAAGGTGCGCCTACAATGACAGCAATGTCGGTGGTCAATTCAGCTATTTTTCGAATACTCTCTTCACATTTTTGAATAAAATCAGAGAACTCCAAAAAGTCTCTTGGTGGATAACCACAAACCGCCAATTCGCCAAAAACGACCAAGTCGGCATCTTGTTTTTTAGCAGTAAGAATGGCTTCTTTTATTTTGGTAAAATTGTGGTCAAAATCACCAATGATGTAATTGAGTTGAGCGAGTGCGATGTTCATGTATGCTTTGTTTTAGTGGGATGTCTATGGTTCTCGTTATTTCAGTATAAAACGATTTTTAGTCATTTTAAGTTTTACAACAAAAATAGTATCGTGTTTTATATTTACCTTTGTCTTACATAGACTTAGTAAAGCCTCTTTCAAATATTGAAATGTAACTAAGTAGAAGAGAAAAAGGGAATATTTAATATTCCCTTTTTTTATGCAAAAACAAAAAAGCCCATCAACAATAAATTGTCGATGGGCTTAAACATTTGGTTTAGTCTCCGATAAAAATAGTAAAACTATTTATAACTTCTGGTTTTTAGCTCAATATTTTCATAAGTAAGCTCTTCTTTATTCAATTTAGGGGCAACATCCTCTCCTTGGTGTTCCCAAGCAGCCACATAGGTGAAGTCATCATCGTTTCTTTGTGCCTCTCCTTCTTCATTCTGAAATTCTTCACGGAAGTGTCCGCCACAAGATTCGTCTCTATGTAATGCATCACGACACATGAGTTCGCCCAACTCTATAAAATCGGCAACACGACCTGCTTTTTCTAATTCTGGGTTAAATCCATTCTTAACACCAGGAATACGAACATCTTTCCAGAACTCTTGCTTTAGACCTTGAATGTCGCTAATGGCTGTTTGCAACCCTTCTGCATTTCTAGACATCCCGCATTTGTCCCACATAATTTTACCCAACTGTTTGTGGAAATGATCCACACTGTTGTTCCCCTGAATGTCCATTAATTGGTCAATGCGACCTTGAGCAGCTTTCTCTGCTTTGTCAAAAGCTGGATGGCTGGTCGGAATGGCTGGAGTCGAAATTTGAGTCGATAAATAAGCTCCAATGGTGTAAGGAATTACGAAGTAACCATCGGCAAGCCCTTGCATAAGTGCAGAAGCCCCCAAACGATTGGCACCGTGGTCAGAGAAATTGGCTTCTCCAAGTGCATACAAACCTGGAACGCTTGTACTCAATTCATAGTCTACCCAAAGTCCACCCATCGTATAGTGAACAGCTGGATATATTCTCATTGGTCGTTTGTATGGATTCTCATCGGTGATTCTTTCATACATTTCAAAGAGATTACCATAACGCTCTTTGATGGTATGTTCTCCCAAACGATCTATGGCTGCACTAAAATCCAAGTAAACAGCGATTCCTGTTTTACCAACACCACGTCCTTCGTCCACCATTCTTTTGGCACCACGAGAAGCAACGTCTCTAGGAACCAAATTACCAAATGCTGGATAAATACGCTCCAAATAGTAGTCCCGATCTTCTTCTGGAATCTTGGTTGGATCTTTGGCGCAATCTTCTTTTTTCTTAGGAACCCAAACCCTTCCATCGTTACGCAAACTTTCACTCATCAACGTGAGTTTAGATTGATGTTCACCAGAAACGGGAATACAAGTTGGGTGGATTTGTGTATAACAAGGATTGCCAAAATAGGCCCCTTGTTTGTATGCCTTCCAAGCTGCGGTTACATTAGAACCCATGGCATTGGTCGAAAGGAAAAAGACGTTTCCATAACCACCAGAAGCCAAAACAACCGAATGCCCAAAGTGTCTTTCGAGTTCGCCAGTAATCAAATTTCTAGCGATAATGCCTCTCGCAACGCCATCAATTTTTACAATCTCTACCATTTCGTGGCGATTGTACATTTTAACAGCACCTTTGGCAATTTGACGATTCAAAGAACTGTAAGCACCCAACAACAACTGCTGTCCGGTTTGTCCTCTTGCATAAAACGTTCTAGACACCTGAACCCCCCCGAAAGATCGGTTCATCAGCAAACCACCATAATCTCGGGCAAAAGGAACGCCCTGTGCGACACATTGGTCAATGATGTTGGCACTCACTTCAGAGAGCCTATATACATTCGATTCACGAGAGCGATAATCACCACCCTTTACGGTATCATAGAACAGACGATACGTACTGTCACCATCGTTCTGATAGTTTTTTGCCGCATTGATTCCCCCTTGCGCAGCAATACTGTGTGCACGTCTGGGCGAATCCTGAAAACAAAAACACTTTACTTGATAACCCAATTCAGCCAAGGTCGCAGCAGCAGAAGCACCCGCTAGCCCCGTTCCAATAATGATGATTTCAAGTTTTCTTTTATTGTTGGGAGATACCAATGGGACATTAGAACGGTAGTCCGTCCATTTTTGTGCCAATGCTCCTTCGGGAACTTTTGAATCAAAAACCCCTCTTGATGTTGCAAGTGTAGCCATTTATATTTGGATTAATTTTTTATTTTAATAAAGGATCAAGCACGCCCATAGATTTCAACAACATATACATTGGTTGAACAGCGAATAAAAATGGAATGACCACAGCAAAGCCATAGCCGACTATTTTTATCAATGGTGTGTATTTACTGTGGCTGACGCCCAATGACTGAAAACCACTTTGAATACCGTGCATTAAATGATACGCCAAGGCAACCAAGGATATCAGATAGAACAATACATACCACCATTGTGCAAAAGCCGTTTCTACGAGACTGTATAAATCTTTGTTGCCATGTACATCGTCAGGGATGGTTCCGAATTTCATTTGAAACCAAAAAGTATAAAGGTGTACCACCAAAAATACCATAACAACGGTACCAAGCAACGCCATATTTCTAGAAGCCCAACTAGAACCTATGGTAGATTTTTTTGCGTAACCCACAGGGCGAGCCGCTCTATTCTCTCTCCACAACAACAATCCTTGAAAAATATGTATCAATATAATCGCATAGGTTCCATAAGAAACTATTTTGACAGGAAGGAAACTGGTCATAAAAGCAGCATAGGCATTGAAGGCTTCTCCACCATCATTATTTAGGAGCGCCATATTACCAGACATATGTATTGCCAGAAACGTACACAAAAAGAGTCCTGTTAGACTCATTATTACCTTTTTTCCCGTAGGAGATGTTAAAAATGTTGTTACCCAACTCATAAATCTTCTATTTTTGAAAGGCTAAGTTAGAACACAGAACGCAATTACTCAATTTTGTGGCTGATAATGTTCAACAAATATGTATATAATAGTAACATCTGATATGAATCAATGGTTTGAAGTGGGCACTGATTCTGTTCATATATCAAAAAAAAACCTACCAAACAAATGTTTCATGCTTGATAGGGCTTGTTTTTTTATAACTCTTGATTAAAATTTGTGGGCTAAAATTTCACCACCTTCTCTCTGAATACCTGTCCATCTTCCAATTCCACCACCACAAAATAAACACCTGTTTGCCATTGAGCAGTGTTCATATCTAAGCCGCTTCCGCTTACATTGGTTGCTGAATGGATTAATTGCCCTGTGGTGTTGTAGATGTGGAGGTTCTTGATTTGGGCTGTGGTTTGTAGGTTTAATTGGTGGGTGAATGGGTTTGGGGAAGCTTTTAATGAAAAATCATTGTTTACCAAATTGGGCAAGCCTGTTTCTGGGTCTTGAAGTAGTTGAACTAAATAAGTATGATCGTTGATATTGTTTACGCCAAACAAATATATTCTACCTCCCTCATCTATAAAAAAGTCTTCGATAAAAAAATCTATTTCTTCATCTAACATAAAGATACTTTCCCATATTACATCTCCTTCAGGACTTATCTTAGTTACGAATTTTGAACTATCTGGATATTCTCCTAGAAGATAAACTTGGTCTTTTTTATCTAACTGAAAAGTAGTGTTTTTACAATTTGCGGACAAATGACAGGTATTTGAAAAGAAGAATGTATGATATTCTTTATTCAAAGGCAACTGCCATAATAGATTACCCTCATTACTTATTTTAAGTATTTCTTTGGTTTCATAAAAGATGGTATTACTTCCAGATAACGACTCTACACTACAAACAATATCCCCATAAGAATCAATTTTTACTTCAAAAAGGGTATTGTCTAAACTATTTCCTTGCCAAAAGCTGTCAAATTGATAATCCCAAAGCAATGCTCCGGTCTCTGTATCAATTTTTTGAATCCAAATATCTTTGTTTTCATCCCCTGTAACATTATTACTAATAATCGAATTACCAGCAATAATTACATCATTGTTTTGATCAAGAAACAAAGCTTTTATTTCTTCCAAATAAATTCCAGAAAGATTGCTTTTATTAAGTTGATAGGTCCAATCTTCTAAACCATTCTGTTTGATTTTAGTAACAACTATTGTTTCGTCATTGTCTAATCTTTCTATATAACCTAGATAGACATCTTCATTTGAATCCACAATCATTCTACGAATCTGTCTGTATACAATATCAGTTTGTGCCTCCTCGCCTTTACTAAATGTCCACATAAATTGATTGTCAGAATCAAATTTCGAAACAGCTAAATCTGGAAACTCATCTTCTGTAGCAAAGTAATGATTGCCTGAGTTATCTTTTTGATATTGACGAATTATATCAAAAAAGAAATCTTCCTGTTCAAAAGCCACATTTAAAACGTTTCCTAATTCGTCATATTGAGTAAAAAAAATTTCGGAGTTTGCAACAGTCGTTTCACATTGACTAACTATTGTAATACCAATATCATTCTTAGCTGGTTGAAAAAAGTTCTTAATAATAACAGAATCGTTATGCGCAAACGAAACAATATTTTGTACCTCGCCTGTTTTGTCAATGGATTTTATACAAAAAAGATCACAATCAGAACTAGGAGAAGCTAATAACAATGTTTCATTTTCATAAACCATTTTGTTAAAAACAGAGCTATGAAAATCAGCAACTTCAACCTCCCAGTTTGTATTTACTTGAGCAGTAGAAACAATAGAAATCAAAAATAATATTAATTCAAGTCTCATCATTCTATTATTTTGTAAATATTGACAGTATAATTAAATCCTGGCTTCACCCCAGAAAAGTACATTACAGCTTGCCCAAACTGATCTTGAGATGATGAAGCACCTTCAGCAGGAGGCAAAGGAGTGAGCTCTACAATTTTTAAATAATCAAAATATTGTAATGATGTAGAATAAGACCCAAATGTACCTGTTAAATGTATTGCATAGTTACTATTACTAGAAGCATCTATATCTTCAGTTAATTCAGCTATCATACTACCAATATTATAATTTCCAGACATCTCACCAATCAACTCATAATTAGAAGGTATTGATACTTGATTATTTGGGGTAGAAGAATCAAAAACCCAAGAGTTTTCCTTTATAACAGTTTTTGTCCAATTATTAGCACCAAACCCTATAGATATTTTAGGGTCTAATATCCAATAATCCATTAATATTTGTTTATCTGTGTTAAATATTAATTTATGAGGGTTTGCAGCAGGTGAAATATCTGTGAATGAATGATACTCTGAATATGCTGAGAAGACTTCATCACTTGACTTTTCGCTAATTAAGCATGTTTCATCAATGACATCAGTCATATAAAACAGTTTAGAATCTGGATTATTGTACCAAAATGATTTAGCTAATGGAAAATATATATATACCGGTTTTAAATTACTACCAGGAACACTTAATTTATATATATTATTATTAGCTAATTGTGCTGATGCACCTTGTAAAGCTTCATTCCCTTGTTTAAAATAAAACGATTTCAGCTCTCCATACTCGATTCCATCAATTATACCACTAGGAAATGCATCATCATAGGCATCTAAACAAAGTTTTATTTTATTTCCACCAATGCTACTAGAGATTCTAATTGGATATTCTCGGTTTTGATAATCTGGATTGTCAATATTATAATATTCATAACCATTAGTACCAAATTGCTTAAACCATCCTTGAGAAGTAGTTGCCTCTAATAAAAACACTTGTGTTCCTTTATTATAAGAAATTGAAAAAAGATTGTCTACTGTTAAGTTTTGTAATATTTTTAAGGCTCTTTGTTCTTTAAGGTTAGAGGGTTCTTTTATATCCCCAGTAAAATAAAAGTCTTTTAGAGAAAAGTCTTTATATTTTTCACCTACTTCATGCTGCCAACTGTTATGCAAGCCGTAAATATCAATCAAATGGTTGGCGATAAAATCTTCTTTTTCATTTATCGTGGTTTTTTGTAATAAAGCCTTGTAGAGAATTTTGGAAGAGCTTGCTAAGGCGCTTATCTTCTCAGAATTATAGTTCACTACTAAGCCTAGTGCATCGATATTATTTCCACTTTTAGCAGTACTTTCCTCTGTCAGCATAAAAGACAGTTTTGCGGTGTAAGTTACTTTTTCCTTTCGAATATTCATATTCGCCAGAAAAGCACCCGCCATAATCATGGAGAAAAGGATAATGAGTAGCTTATTGTTCCATACCTCTCGCCAAAACTCCTGTATTTTCAAGAGGAGTTCTTTTAAGGTAATCTCATCGTCTTGATAATAATAAGGCGGAGTTGGC